>Ga0157369_10000718_pt1 | contig 42611 bp, 28 predicted proteins | sample C25metaG_FD_113461 | JGI IMG/M metagenome (GOLD analysis project Ga0157369, IMG submission 113461) | Corn rhizosphere microbial communities from Kellogg Biological Station, Michigan, USA - C2-5 metaG | ecosystem: Host-associated > Plants > Roots > Rhizosphere > Soil | place: USA: Michigan... | reverse complement strand
TTTCAGACCTGGAGTATTGTCTACAAAACGTTATTAGACGAGAAAAAAATGGATCGCAGTTTCTTTATCGAAAATGCCATCCAGATTCAAACCAAAGAATGGAACAACAACCTGAAATCTTTCTTTAGAAAAAGAATCGAAGAATTTCAGGCGGCAGAAGATGAACTGGTTGTTTTTCAGGAAAATATATTTTCGTTTTTACACAACGCGTATCCGCCCATAACGAGCTACGGAATCGAGCTGGTAAAGAAAATCTACAATCATCCAAAATTTAAAACCAAATCATTCTTAGAATGGCTTGAACCTTTAATGATGCGCGGCGACTGCAAGGCAGCAATAAAAAGCGTTCTTCCGGTTTTAGAAAAAATAAGCAAAGCCAATCCGAAATTGAACAATCAAATCGCGTCAATTCTGGCCGATGTTTATGTGATTTCTGATTTAACATTACAAGAAAAAGTTTCTAAAATTATCCTGAAAATAGGTTCTGCAAAAGACAAAGTACTGAAAGAAAAACTGAGTTCGTATGTTACTTTAATGCAGGGAAATATAAAATCAGGATTAAGTCAGTTTTTAGATGAAGAAGCTTTAACGGCAGATCACGATACTTTAGAAGAATATCATTTTGAGCCTAAAAAAGAAACTTTGCTTTTGGAAGAAGTACAGCTTCCGCAAGACTGGAATGATATTGTGTTTCAGTTTGGAAATTTCATTGCATCAGATGAAACGCTCGATACTGAGATTTTAATGAATACTTATATTCAGCAGCGAGATTTATTTCCGGCAGATTATAAAATACAGTTGCAGCCGTATGAAAAGCAGCTTCAAAAGCATTATTTTGAAGCCGTTCATAAAAACTTTATGAAGTCGTTTTTATCTCAAAAAATAGAAAATATAAACGCCAAATTTGACAGTAAATACAAACACTACTCAAAAATAAACACCAATCTTTTAATAAAACCTTTACTGGAGAAAGTACAGGAAAAAATGGATTCAAATTCTACGCTGCCATTACTTTCATTTCCGAGTCATAAACCCTATTGGGTCGCACCAAAAGTTTTAGTAGAAAGAGTAATTCAATATCAAAAGAACAAGGAAGAAATAGATTCAGTCGATTTAGCGATTGCAATAGCGCGTATGCCGAGAGAAAATGTCGAAGAAGCTATTCCGTTATTAGATCAGGTTGAAGGAGAAATAAAACCGCTTTTATCATTCTGCCTTGGTGTAGACGAAAAATTGAATTTAGATTCGACTTCGTTATTTTCAAAAGCGTTGGCTGTTTTAGGAAAAACGACAAAAGAAACCGGAAATTTATCGCTTTGGGCAACAGCGGCAAGAACTTTTTATCCAAACGATACTTTTACAGAATTTGAAAATACCTATTTAAAAGAGATTCCGTTTGTGGTTTCACCGTTTGTCCCGGAAATAAAATTTAAAGAAAAATGGAACGAATGGACGAATTATCAAACCAAAGAAAAAGAAAGAACACCTTCTTGGTATGAATTAAAGTTTGATTTACCAAATTATACCAAAATTCCAAACTACTTATTGTACAGTCAGGATATTTATAATCGCGGCAACAGCTGGGATTATCTATTAAGTTATGCCGGAAATACCTATTACTGGCACAGTTTAACGCCGCAGAATTCAGATGCACTGGCTTTGACTTTATTACAGAATTGTGCCACTGGCGATGGCTCGAAACCAGAATTAAAAGGATTTTTGGACGTAATGAACCGACCAGAATTTAGATCTTCTGAAACGACTCAGCTTTTATTTGCTGCCTGTTTTTTTCAGGAAAAGAAAGATTTACGATTACTGGCATCAGAAGTATTGATAAATTTAATTGAAAAACAAGCTGTTGATGTTGCTGTTTTTGCTGAAAAAGCGGCCAAACTGGCTTCAGAAAAATACGGTGTTTTCTTAAGGTTTTCAGACGGAATTGCGGCTTTAAAAGATATTTCACCGCTTCATAACAGTGCTTTACTGCAATTGTTCAATGCTTTCTTTGATAATCTTGACTTGAAAGACAAACTGCCGACAAATTTCAAAAAAATAGTCGAAAATTATGTCGATATTTTAACAAAAACCAATCAAAAACCTACGCCAAAAGCTATTGCGTTTTTTGAACAATGGAAAGACAATTCAGCACTTAAATCATTAGTGAAGCAGATTTTAAAATAAAGAAAATGACAGATTTAGAATATAATTATAAAGGAGTTTCAACGTACAGTAAAACAAAAGGCATTAATAATTTGGTTTTGGCACATCAAACCGAAATCGAGGAAGTCAATAATATTCCGTGTTTTTTCTGGGGAAGTTTAACAGATCCTTATGTTACGGCAAAATGCTGGAGTACGATTGCAAAAGTCGTTCGTTCGAGTTTTGGGCCGATTCCGCCAAGTCTTCGTGATCCCATTGTTTCTGCGGGATCAGAAAGACTTCGTTTTGAGGGATTTTCTTCCTGCAACGGAGTTTATGTAAGATTAGACATGAAACCTGAAGCAGTTGACGGAGAATTTATCGCCAACGGAACAACAAACGTTGACTTTAACGATCCAATGCTGAATGCGCTGAATGCGATTCAAAAAAACGAAAAAGTAACCCTTGCCGTTGGTCAGCAGGACGTTCAGGTAATTACCAGCAAAGCAAAAGTGGTCGAGAAAAAAGTGACTTTGCCAATGCGCTGGATAAAAGGATTAACGAGTGTTCAGTTGTATCTGGCCGATATGGATTTAAAGTTCGAATTGAATAAAATCCAAACCATTCAGCTTTTTCAAAGTCTGCCAAAAGGAAATGTAAAAGGCGATTTCTTTATAACCAAAAGAGCCGGAAAATTTATGTTTTCGACATTAGCCACAGCAGACAGTGTTAGAATTGGCGGTGTACAGAGATTACGTTTGTTAGAAGGTATTCTGGCAATTGTAGATAAGATTTTTATTTACGAATCTGATGATAAACAAACTTGTGCCGTTGTCTGCGAATTTGGAAAAATGCAATTATTAATGGCTTTTTCTCCAGATTCGTACCGCGGATTTTCTGGTGAAGGAAACGTATTGGAAACCATGACAGAAAACCTGCCGATAGAATGGGTTTACGGATTAAACAGTTTATTAAAATCAAATGAAATGTTTGACCCAACAATGCTTTCGATAGAAAATGACATAGATTTTGGAACAATGGATAATCTGACTTCTAATTTATCTTCGATGGGATTATTGGGTTATGATTTAAGCGAAAAAGCACATTTTTACCGTCGTCTTCCTTTTAAAACAGAGCGTATTTTGTCTTTAAACCCGAGATTAAAAAACGCCAAAAAACTAATCGATAATGAAGAAGTAGAAATCGTTGAAAGAAAGGCTGACTATATCGAAGCCAAAGTAAAAGGTTCAGGCGTGGTACATAAAATAATTATTGACAATACTTCGCAGAGATGTACCTGCGATTGGTTTACAGCTTATCAGGGAAAAAGAGGGATCTGTAAACATATTTTAGCAGTAAAAATGACGATTTCTTAGTATAGTATATTGTGATAAATTTATGGTTTTTGCAATTATTTGTTAAATTAAGGTAAAATATGCTACATTTGTACCTGTAATTAAAAATAGAAAAATACATATGACACTTTCAGTAAGCAAAAAATTTGAACGTTTAGCCGGAGATTATTCAGCTGAAAGCTCAGGATGCTATATGTGTTTTTATGAAATTAAAATGTAAAATTTAGAGTCAAACTCATCATAATACAAAAAAGCGTCCTCATTTCAGGGCGCTTTTTTTGTTTTTAGACCATTTGAATTCGTCGAATAGTACAAAAAGAGATTGAAAAATGATTAAAAAAGAAGTCGCAGCTAAAAAAACTAAAAAAATAATTGACCAAATGTTTAATGATTAATAAAAATAGCGAAATAAAATCTTGGAAAGTAATCCGATGAGTAACAGTCATTTGATAAAAAGATAAATCTGCACCAGTTTGCGGACAGGAATTTCTTTGCTTTAATTTTGTATTTAACTAATTGATATTCAGTGAAATAATGTTAAAAAAGATTTGCAAATATGATTTTTTCATCATTATCTTTGCCTAACAAAATTGAAACAAAGAGTTTCATACAACAACAACAACAACAACAACAACAACAATTTTAAAATAGAATACAATGAGTTTTAAACTATACATACAAAACCCAATACTAGCAGCCTCGGTTTCTTACCGTGAAGGGTTTTACATGATGGTGCATCAATATAGGCAATAGGATATTTATATCTTATTTGTTATGAAGCACCTTTAATTGGGTGCTTTTTTTGTTTTAGGGCAAAAGGTTTAGAGATTAAAAAAAAAAAAGTTCCTTACCTAACCAGAAATCTTAAAATAAATACGCAAAATAATTGCGTAGAACGATTGTAATATTTGTTCATAAAGAATTAATGTGAAGTAAAAAGTAAAAACCGTTAGCAGTAAATGCTGATAGTTTAAGTTAATAATAAAAATTTAAGGATGAATCAAGAAATAGGATTTGAATCGGCGGGGCATATTAGTCAAGCCAATAGAGTAGAGTTTAGTGAGCTGTCATCTGCCTCAATTAAAAAGATGGATTTAGAGCTGATTAACCTATGGAATGAAAAGGTGAATTTTTGGGATATGATATATATCATTTAGAGATATTTCCCTGGTAAAGCAAGGGTGCTTTAAACTTTTGTGATATTGGATTTCCCGGAAAAACCTTCGATTTCCTGTGATTTCCAAGAATTGCAAAAAAAAAAATTACCATGCAAAACAATACACTAGAAAAATACAAAAAAGCAATTAGAAAAAAATACGACATAGAAAAAGAAGGCAGATACTTTGATTATTTGTACAAGCCTTCTCGTGGTAAACTGCGTGATTTGTGCTGGCTTATTTTCGAGAATAACACAGCCAAAGAAGATTTAAATGTCTTTAGCAATTTCCTTTCTATGGATTTTGATCACACCAAAAAGAATAAGTTTAAGGAGAAAAAAGACAAGTTTCGACCTATTGAAACTTTCTTTAAGGGAGAAACAGATCTATCGAACATTGATGCTATAAATATGGCAGCGATTATGGTCGATTTCCATCCGCGTCCTTTCAAAAAGTTTTACGATAATTCTAAAACTGATGAAATAAAACCAGTTAAACGGATGGATAAAGCTAAAGCAGTTTTTGAGAAAAAGAGTACTGCAAAAAAAGAAAAGCATGAAAAAAAATCTAAGAAAAAAAGTTTCTTTCTAGATTTTAAAAGCATGTTTTTCTAGGGGTTTGCCAAAGGCGCTAAGACAGAAAATTTTTAGCCACAGATTATAAAGATTAAAAGGATTATAAAAAAATCTGCCAGATCTGTGAGAAACTATCTTAGCGTTCCTTTGCGTGAACTTAGCGTCCCTAGCGGTTTAAAAAAAAATTATTAAAAATTAAAAAAATGAAAACAACAGATAAAATTATTATTATCGATTTAGAAGCCACATGCTGGCAGGGCGCGGTCCCGAAAGGCCAGCAAAATGAAATTATCGAAATTGGATTAGCGGTTTTAAATTCACAAACAGGTGAAATTACAAAGAACAAGGGAATTTTAATAAAACCCCAGCGCTCGACCGTGAGTCCGTTTTGTACAGAATTAACCACCATTACTCAGGATTTATTAGACAAAAACGGTGTTTCTTTTGAGGAAGCTGTAAATCTCTTAATCGACGAATACAATCCCGATTTATATACTTGGGCAAGTTACGGTCAGTACGACTTAAATATGCTTACAAAACAATGCAAATCGTTTGGTATTCCATATCCAATGGGAGAGGAACACATTAATGTAAAAGAGCATTTTGCTGAAAAGTTTGGTCTAAAAAGATCCACCGGAATGAACGGTGCCCTGCAATTATTGAATATTCCGCTGGAAGGAACACATCACCGCGGAATTGACGATGCCAAAAACATCGCTAAGATTATGCATTGGTGCCTTAAAAATTAGAATTTAATTTGTTAAGAACAGTTATCAAAAGGATAGCAGATAACTGTGCAATGAAGCTGCAGATAATTTAGTATCTGCAGTTTTTGTTTTTTATAATAGTTTACAATTTAAAATATCACCCAAAAGGGTAATTGATTACTATACTGTTCTAACTATACATTTGAATCATTAATAAAGACAGTATAAAATAAATCATTTTGCCTTTGAGAGTTTCAAAAATACTATTAAGTAAACCTAAAAAACGATATCATGAAAAGTTGTAAAAATTATTCAGTAAGTAAAATTCTTGTATTTATTTTTTTAATGAATATTTCGTATAAAGGAATCAGCCAGACCATGGTGGGAAGAATTTATGATTATGTAAGACAGCAAAGCTTTGTGCTTTTTGATAATGGACTAATTATACAGAATGAGAATCCTATGAATAGTGGGTATGTACAAAGAGATCCTTCTGGATTTATGTACCTTAGGATACCAGCTGTAAATCCTATTGATAATGCTTATTTTGTTGCTTGGGATAAAAATATAGTAGAAATTAATCGATATAGGGGCGCTAATATAGTGGGACGTTATGAAGGTTTTGTTCCTGTAAATCCGTATAATACAGTTTACCATGCACCAAGTTATAATCAAAATTTTGGAGTTGAGATTTCACCAGGCAATTTTACTCCAATTCCTGATGGAGTTGTAGATGAAAAAAAATCTTTTGGAGATATTATGATTACAAATGAAGTCAAAGCGCAGGAATGTTATCAAAATGCCTATTCTCCTTCAACAGGACTTGATAGAGAAAAATTTACTATGTGTATGATTGAAAATATGGCAGGTAAAAGAGAACTGGATATTTTAAATTGTGTTCGAGATTCTAAAACGCCAGAAGAACAAACTCTTTGTCTATTTGGAAAATTAGGAGGATCCAAAGAAAGAGAAATTGCTCAAAAAATTTCAGAATGTTATGCGAATTATGGAAGTGATTGGAGTAAATATCCATTGTGTATGTCATCTTATGTAAATGATCCAACAGTATCTAAGGTACTTGCCTGTATGGAACAGCAAAGTAAATCAGGTAATGTTAGTTTTATGGGAACTGCTATGTGCTATGGATTGAAAGAATTTAATATGAATGCCGAAACTCAGATTATATTACAATGTGCCGCGGCTTCGGGAGGAGAACCTTATACTTTTGCCGGATGTGCGGGTGGGCAGTTACTAGCAAGAGAACTAGACAAATGTTTTACAAATGGTGTTGGTGGTGATAGTGGATGTTTTGGTAAAAATAATGATATTGTAAAAGGGCTTACAGCAATTGGAGATGCCCTTAATGTAAAATTTGGGCCAAATAATGATATTACAAAATTATGGAATAATACGGTAAGCGATATTACAAATGGCCCAGGTTATAATCATGATGCAGTAAAAACAATAAGGAATATAAGTAATGAAGTTGATAGAGCAGCTGATAATGTGAGTAAAGCGGTAAGGAAGGCAGTGCCTAAAATTAGAATTAAATGGTAATTTTTAATCAAAAGATGTTTTTAGTATCCATATTGCTTGTATTAAAAAAGGCTGTTCAATTGAACAGCCTTTTTCGTTTGGTTATATTATTTTGATTAATTATGATTATAGATTTTAGCGTAAAGATCTTTGTAGATTTCTTTAATGATTTTACGTTTCAATTTTAGAGTAGGAGTAAGCTGTCCGCCGTCGATAGACCATACATCTGGTGTTAATTCAAAGCGTTTTACTTGTTCCCAGTGTCCAAATTTTTTGTTGATGCTTTCTACTTCCTCATCGATACGTTTAATAACATCTGGATTTGAACTAATTTCGGCATCAGAACTTCCTAAAGTAATTTTATGGATTTTTGCCCACTCTTTTACAAATTCAAAGTTTGGCTGAATAAAAGCACCAGGCATTTTTTCACCTTCGCCAATAACCATAATCTGCTCAATAAAACGAGATTGTTTCATGGCATTTTCGATCATCTGCGGCGCAATATATTTACCTCCCGAAGTTTTGAACATTTCTTTTTTACGGTCGGTAATTTTTAAGAAACCTTCACTGTCAATTTCTCCAATATCGCCTGTATGGAAATACCCGTCAATAACAGCTTCTGCAGTTTTTTCAGGATCTTTATAATAACCCAGCATTACGTTTGGACCTTTTAATAAAATTTCTCCGTCTTCGGCAATTTTAACTTCAACATTGCGGATTGGTTTTCCAACGGTTCCAATTTTAAATCCTCTGTTTCTTTGATCGTTAACGGCAATTACGGGAGAAGTTTCTGTTAAACCATATCCTTCCATAACCGGGATTTCTGCAGCAGCAAAAACTCTTGATAAGCGCGGCTGTAAAGCGGCACTTCCGGAAACCATCAAATCTAATTTTCCTCCTAAACCTTCTTTCCATTTACTGAAAATAAGTTTGCGGGCGATTTTCAATTGAAATTCATACCAAAAGCCATTTGCTCCGTATGGTTCATATTTTAAGCCTAAATCAATAGCCCAGAAAAAAAGTTTTTTCTTGATACCTGTTAATTCAGTCCCTTTTGCGTAAATTTTATCGTAAACTTTTTCTAAAAGTCGTGGTACAGCTGTAATTACAGTTGGACGAACTTCTTTTAAGTTATCGCTGATTTTGTCAATAGATTCTCCAAAATAAACCGAAACTCCATAATATTGATAAATGTATAAAATCATTCTTTCAAAAATATGGCAGATTGGCAGAAAGCTCAAAGCAGTGCTTTTTCCCGGATCAAACGGAATTCTTGGAGCACTGTCCAGAACATTCGAAACGATATTTTTATGAGAAAGCATAACGCCCTTTGGCCTTCCTGTAGTTCCGGAAGTATAAATAATTGTAGCTAAATCATCTGTGTGAATGCTGTCTTTTCTGGCTTCAACTTCGCTTTGATTGCTTTCGTCTTCGCCGGCCAAAAGAAGATCTGACCAGTGTTTGCATCCAGGAATTTCATTAAAAGAATAAACTTCTTTCAAAGTAGGCACATTGGCTTTAATTGCATTTACTTTTTGTAAAACTTCGTCATCAGAAACAAAGCAATAAATACTGCCGCTGTGATTTAAAATATATTCGTAATCTTCCTCTGCAATTGTTGGATAAATTGGAACATTTTGCGCACCAGTCTGCAAAATACCAATATCCATTATATTCCATTCGGTACGGTTATTAGAACTTATTAAAGCAATTTTATCATCTTTTTGAACGCCCATGCGCAATAATGCTCTCGAAACGGCATTAGCTTTTGCAATATATTCCTCGGTGGATGTTTTTTCCCAGACTCCGTTTTTTTTGGTTGCCAGAGCAACTGGGAGGTTGTAAGTTTCTTGTTGATAATAGGGAAAATCAAAAAGGCGTGTGATTGAAACCATGTTTAATATATTGAATTTTACTGCAAATTAAATAAAATTTAGGTATGATTTTTTATTTTATGGAATTTTATGGGAAAATTTATAGAGACTATTAAAAATCAACGAAAACGTTTTCTTTTTTCTCGTAAAATTTCAAAAAAATCAAGAAAAATTTAATTTGAAGCTGTTTTTAAAAGCCTACTGTACGTTGTAATCTTCGTAAGCTTTTACTCTTTCGCCCATTAAAAACATTTTTTTCTTGGCAAAATGAATAGAGAATTGAGAATAGTACCATTCATTGCTGTCGTTTGGTCTGTACCAAAAAGTATAAGACTTGCTGTTAAAACCTTCTTTAAAAATAGCAACACCTTCTTCAGAGCATTCAATTCCCCAATTGATTTTTTTCTTGCTTAAATCATCTGCCTGAATAAAACCGGTACCATCTGGATTTAAAACCGTAACAGGTTCTTTCATTCCAATAGGGGCATAAGTTCCCTGAACCGGAAAACCAATAGTAGTAGTAATGTATCGTTCTTTAGAATTATGGGTAATTTGGTTTACTTCAACTTGCGAATATGATTTTACAGCAATAAAAAATAAGGCAGCAAGGAATACATGTACAGATTTCATTCTATGTAGGTTTAAGTGTTTTTGGCGTTTACAGAAAAATCAGCGGCAGATTTTTCGAGGCTAATATAGTTTAAATTTTAATAGAAAGACGAATCTGAAATATTAAGAATGCTGTTTTTTTAAGTTTTAGTTTTTTGAGATTATTTATTCTGTAGAAAACTGATTTTCTAACAGCTTTTCTTTAAAATCAGATCTGAAGGTATAAGCAAAAGTAAGCATAAGAGCACGGGTATCAGATTTAGAAGTTCTGCTGTTTCTAAATAGCAGAGTATTGTTTTTATAACCGCTTTCTAAAGTGTTGAACATATCGGTTACAACAAGACCTAATCTGGCATTGCTTTTTCCTAATTTCTGCTGAAATCCCATGTCTACATTATAAATTGGAATTCTTTTTCCCTGAGCAGTTGCTACAGCAGAATTATAGTTGCCTATTACCTGAAGTTTCCCGCCTTTCCAGGGCGTAAAATTATTAATGATTTTTCCGTACCAGCTAAAAGCACTGCTCACCACATCTTCTGATTGCGGTAAATTACCGGCATTAATATTTTGCTGAAAAGCCGTTAAACTAATATTTCCATCGTAGAAAGAAATTGGCTTAAAGCTAAAAATAGTTTCAAGTCCGTATGTAACTGTATTTCCAATGTTTTGCGGCTGCAATAAAATCACTCCGTTATCTTGAAGAACACCGTATTGTCTAATCGTATTATTGGCATTTCTGTAAAAAGCATTGCCGGAAAGAGAATATTTGTCCCAGTCTTTATTGTAGCTTAATTCTACGATATGAATAATTTCTGGTTTTAGATAAGGATTTCCTCCATGCGGATTCAAAGCGTCTGTAATGTCAATAAATGGATTTAAATCATCTAAATCCGGACGATTAATACGTTTACTGTAACCAAATTTTAGAAATTCATCAGATTTTAAATTCAATTGTACAGATCCAGAAGGGAAAATTTTTAAATAATCATTGCTAAAATGATCACTATTGTTTTGTGTTGCCCCATTGTTAGAAACATTTTCTGCACGAAGTCCTAAATTGTATTTCCATTTTTGATTTTCCTTAGAACCAGAATAGGAATTCCAAAGTGCATAAACGGCATTTATCTGCTCATTAAAATCAAAAATATTACTCACCATCGGATTTACCACGTACTCACCATTTGTAAGATCTGCACTTTGAAAATCAGAATTAAAAAGTCTAAAAGTTCCTTTATATCCGGTTTCAATTATAGATTTTTCTGAAATAGGAAAAGCATAGTTTACAATTGCATTCGAAATATTTTCTTTTTCATAATTATGTGTTCGCTGCCAAAAAGTATCGCCAATTGGTGCATAATTTTCATCATAATTGTCCGTGTCGATATCGGTGTTTTCTCTATGGAAATTGTATGAAGTGGTAATACTTGCAGTTAAACTTTTTCTGTCATCAGAAAACTTTCGATCGTAATTAAATGCAAATTCCGCAGCTTTAGAACGTTCTAATTCCAGGGAATGTCGTTTATTACTAGAGTAAAACTGATTAGAACTATTGAGGATATCTGTTTTTAAGGTTTCATCATTATCCTGACTTTCCATGTTTCCAAGTGCTTCAAAAGAAATAGTATTTCTGTCATTTGGCGAAAAATCAACGTTCAGTTTTAAATTCTGCAGACCTTCAGTTCTTTCATCGCTTCTGTTCTGATTAATAAAATGTTCATCATCAATGAAATAATTCTTTCTTTCACCTTTAATATTTTTCGTTCTTCCGGCAAAACGATTATCATACGCAAGACCAACATTCCATTTATCGGTTTTATTGTTTAAAAGCACAGAGCTGTTCATTCTTCCTTTTGCTCCAAATCCGCCGCCCAGAACAGCCGCACCGTTTAATCCGTTTAAGTTGTTTTTCTTTAATTTAATATTGATGATTCCACTTTCGGCATTGGCATCATATTTTGCTGTTGGACTTGTAATGATTTCGATACTTTCGATACTGCTTGCCGGAATCTGATTCATATTTGTAATAGCAGAATTTTTCCCATTAATTAAAATTAAAGGTGTTTTTCCTCTAAGTGAAATAGCATCATCCGCATCAACAGCAACAGTTGGGATATTTTTGAGCATATCAATTGCAGTGCCGCCGGTTTGTGAAATATTAGAAACGGCATTAAAAACAAAACCTTCGTTCGTTTTTTGAATCTGCTTTTTCTGAGAATTTACAACTACCGTATTAAGAAGATTGGCATCTTCCTGCAAAACAATATTTCCAAGCGAAATTGGAGTTCCTGTATATTTTATTTTCTGACTATTTGATTTGAAGCCAATTAAGCGAAACTTTAAAATATATTCTGCTGAGTTTATATTTTCAAGAACAAATTTTCCTGACGAATCTGTAACAGCATAAGCTGCTGTTTTTGTAGTATCTGTAACAGGTTTTAAAACCACATCGACAAATTCGAGAGGAGTTTTACCGTCTGAAATAGTTCCGGTAACAGAATTTGTTTTTTGACTAAATGAGTATTGGCTTATAGCAAATAAGAGAATTGCGGCTATTAAATTTTGTTTCCATTTTTCCATGCAGCAAAGTTATCTATCATGTTAAATGAAGCCTCAAAAACTGCCTTAAGATATCATTAAGCTATTCTTATATGTCAATTAGAGTACAATTAATGAAGATAAAAAACAGGCTTTTTCCCCTTTCAAAAACAGTAGTTTACCTTATGAAACCAAATTTGGCTTATTCTAATTTTACCTCAGTCAAATGCGGAAGCCGAAAAGCAAAAGAGTAGGCGTAAATCAAATCATGAAATTATGGAAACTGCTTTATTTTTAGCAATGGGCTGGTGCGGAACCAAATACCCAGGCTGGTGGAGACGTTTTTGGAAAAACCCGCCGCCACCGCCGGATCCAGAACCTTGGTGGACTGCTGCCTTAATCGGAATTGGACTTGTAGCAGGAGCTGCAGGCGGATTATTCTTTAGCAATGCCATCGCAGAAAATCAATTTTTTGCAGGTCAAAATGCAGTTGCTTCAGGACTTTTTGCTTTTGGTGCTTCAAATGTTGCAACAGGCATTGCTTCAGCCTTTAGAAACTAAAAAAAATGCCTCGACTTAGGGATAGCGTCGGGGCATTTTTTTTTAGAATGAAATATTTTGTCGGCCATAAATTACACGAATTTTCACGAGCTATTTTTTTATAGCCACAGATTAAAATGATTTCTTTTATTCAGAAAAAATCTGTGCTAATCTGTGTAATCTGCAGCTAAAAAAAACGCCCGATAGTTTCGGGCGCTTTAGTAAAAATATATTTTTAGTTTTTCTCAATCCATTTTCTGGCGTTAACAAAAGCTTCATGCCAAGGTGAAACCTCGTCATTTCTGTCTTTTGGATAATGCGCCCAGTTCCATTGGAAAGTAGAACGCTCAATATGAGGCATCATAACCAAATGTCTTCCAGTTTTATCACACATCATTGCTGTGTTGTAGTCAGAACCATTTGGGTTTGCAGGATAACCTTCGTAAGCATATTTAGAAACAATGTTGTATTGGTCTTCTGCATAAGGCAATTTGAATTTACCTTCTCCGTGAGAAACCCAAACTCCTAAAGTACTTCCAGCCAATGTTGATAACATAACCGAATTGTTTTCCTGAACTTTTACTGATGTAAAGATACTTTCGTGTTTCTGGCTTTCGTTATGAAGCATTTTTCCGTGAACTTCGTGTTCTGGATTAATCACTTCTAATTCCATAAACAACTGGCATCCGTTACAGATTCCAACAGATAAAGTATCTTCTCTTTTAAAGAAATTATCTAAAGCTGTTTTTGCTTTTTCGTTGTATAAGAAAGCTCCCGCCCAGCCTTTAGCAGAACCTAAAACGTCTGAGTTAGAGAATCCTCCAACTGCACCAATAAACTGAATATCTTCAAGATTTTCACGTCCAGAAATTAAATCCGTCATGTGAACGTCTTTTACGTCAAAACCTGCCAAGTACATTGCATTTGCCATTTCACGCTCAGAATTACTTCCTTTTTCACGAATAATAGCTGCTTTTGGTCTTGGTTTAGAGTTGTCGATTTCTGGTTTCTTTCCTGTGAAATGTGCAGGGAAAGTATATTGTAAAACCTGATTTTTATAGTTTTCAAAACGTGCCTGAGCTCTTCCGTTTTTAGATTGTTTTTGATCTAATAAATAAGAAGTTTCAAACCACACGTCTCTGTAAGTTGGAATATCTAAATTCCAATTTCCAATTTCCAAAGTTGCTGTAGAAGTTACAGAACCAATTTTGAAGAATTCGATATTATTACCTTTCAATTTAGCTTCAACAGCTGCATCAGATTTAGCCTGGAATACAATTCCGATATTTTCTGCGAAAAGAATTTTTAATACATCTTTTTCTGCGAAAGCAGAGAAATCAATTTTTGCTCCAAGATTTACATCAGCAAAACACAATTCTAATAAAGTAGTAATTAAACCACCGCTTCCAATATCGTGACCTGCTAATATTTGGTTTTCACCAATTAATTCCTGAATGGTATTAAATGCATTTTTGAAGAAAGCCGAATTTTTAATGGTAGACGTTTCGTTTCCGATTGTATTTCTGATTTGTGCAAAAGATGAACCTCCTAATTTGAAATCATCCTGAGACAAATTGATATAATAGATAGAATCTCCGTTTTTCTGTAAAACTGGTTCAACTACTTTTCTAATATCTGTACAGTTTCCAGCAGCTGAAATAATAACCGTTCCCGGCGCAATTACTTCATCATTTGGATATTTTTGTTTCATTGAAAGAGAATCTTTTCCTGTCGGAATATTGATTCCTAATTCAATTGCAAAATCTGAACAGCCTTGTACCGCATCGTATAAACGAGCATCTTCACCTTCATTTTTACAAGCCCACATCCAGTTTGCAGATAATGAAACTCCTTTTAATCCATTGATAATTGGCGCCCAAACTAAGTTTGATAACGATTCAGCGATAGCATTTCTAGATCCTGCAACCGGATCAATTAAAGCTGCGATAGGAGCATGCCCAATAGAAGTTGCAATACCTTCTTTACCTAAATAATCCAGAGCCATAACTCCAACATTATTTAAAGGTAATTGTAACGGACCTGCATTTTGCTGCTTAGCTACTTTTCCTCCAACACAACGGTCAACTTTGTTTGTTAACCAGTCTTTTGAAGCAACAGCTTCTAAACGTAAAACGTCTTTTAAATATGATTCGAAATCTGCTGCGTTGTACCCAACATCAGCATATTTTCTGTCAACTGTTTTGTCTGTCATAACCGTTTTTGGAGAACTTCCGAAGAAATCTTCTAAAGCATAATCCATCGGTTTTGAGCCATTTGACTGTGATTGGAAAGTAAAACGGTGATCTCCCGTTACATCTCCAACCTGATACATTGGTGAACGCTCTCTGTCAGCAATTCTTTGTAAGGTATCAATATCTTTTTGACCAATAACCAATCCCATTCTTTCCTGAGATTCGTTACCAATGATTTCTTTTGCAGAAAGAGTAGGATCTCCAACTGGTAATTTGTCTAAATCAATTAAACCTCCAGTTTCTTCCACTAATTCAGAAAGGCAGTTTAAGTGTCCACCCGCACCGTGATCGTGAATAGAAACAATTGGGTTATTGTCGCTTTCTACTAAACCGCGAATCGCATTTGCAGCACGTTTTTGCATTTCAGGATTTGAACGCTGAATGGCATTTAATTCGATTCCTGAACCGAAAGCTCCTGTATCTGCAGATGAAACTGCAGCACCACCCATTCCAATTCTATAATTTTCTCCACCAAGAATTACGATTTTATCGCCTTCTTGTGGTTTCTTTTTAATTGACTGATCCAGTTTTCCGTATCCAATTCCTCCCGCCTGCATGATTACTTTATCGTAACCAATTTTGCGGTCGTTTTCTGAATGTTCGAAAGTTAAAACAGAACCTGTAATAAGCGGCTGACCAAATTTATTTCCAAAATCAGAAGCTCCGTTTGAAGCTTTGATCAAAATATCCATTGGTGTTTGGTACAGCCATTTTCTTTCTTCAACAGCATTTTCCCATTTTCTGTCATCGTTCAAACGAGAATAAGATGTCATATAAACTGCAGTTCCTGCTAATGGCAGTGAACCTTGACCACCTGCAAGACGGTCACGAATTTCTCCTCCAGAACCTGTTGCAGCTCCGTTGAAAGGTTCAACTGTTGTTGGGAAATTGTGTGTTTCGGCTTTTAAAGAGATAACCGAATCAAATTCTTTTATTTCGTAAAAATCAGGTTTATCGGCAGATTTTGGTGCAAATTGCTGCACTTTTGGTCCTTTTACAAAAGCAACGTTGTCTTTGTAAGCAGAAACAATATCGTTAGGGTTTTCCTGAGATGTTTTTTTGATTAATTTAAAAAGAGAAGTCTCTTTTTGTTCACCGTCAATAACAAAAGTTCCGTTGAAGATTTTGTGACGACAGTGTTCTGAGTTTGCCTGAGAGAAAGCGAAAATTTCAGAATCTGTTAATTTTCTTCCTAGTTTAGCAGCAAGATTGTTTAAGTATTCAACTTCTTCTTCGCTTAAAGCTAAACCTTCAACTTTGTTATAAGCAGCAATATCATCAATTTCCAGAATTGGTTCCGGCTGAATGTTAATTGTGAAGATTTCCTGATCTAATTCGTTGAATTTTTGAGAAAGCATTGGGTCAAAATCATTGAAATCTTCCGTTGCCGGATGAAATTCTTCAATTCTGATAATGCCCGGAACACCCATATTTTGAGTGATTTCTACAGCATTTGTGCTCCACGGTGTGATCATAGTGGCACGGGGACCAACAAAAAAACCCGTCAGTGCGGATTTTTCGATCTTATTTGCGTCGGCAAAAAGCCAGTTTAATTTTGAAATGTCTTGAGCTGAAATTTCGTTTTGCGTTTGTACGGCAAAAACAGTTTTGCTTTGGTTTTCAAAGAAATGGATCATTGTGATGTGTAGTTTGTTGTATTGAGCTGCAAATTTAATGTAAATAAATAGCAAGCGCAAATTTGATAACAAACTCTTTTGAAAATATATTGCAGTAAATGTCTATTTATAAAAAAAATATAACATTAAAAAAATAATAAAGCCCTATATATTTTATAGGGCTTTATTCTAAAATCTAAAGTATCTTTTAATATCCTATTATCTCATCACAAATTGTTTTTGCGCCTTGATAATCACCACCAGGGTATTTTCTTACTAGTTTTAACCTTGCATATGTTCTTTTTTCTGCTATGCCCAAAGCACTATTTCTTCGATAGATTTCAACAACTAAATGTTGAGATTCAAAATCTGGTGAAACTTCTGTATTGGTTGTCCATATACATAATCGGTTTGGTGAAGAATAATCTTTAAAAATAGCCATATTACCGTTAGAGTCGTTAACTAATTGATAACTGCCAATTGGATGTGCATAATTAAATGCTCCCCAAACAAACTGAAGTTCTACCGGTTGTATTTGATTTTGAGTATTAATTTTAACTACATTTAGACATAAATTTCCATCTGACTGCATTCTCAATACTAACTTATTCCCTGAACTTAAATCAGTATCAAAAACAATTCTATCAGAACCATATTCAGATGTAAGATAAACATAAGCCTGCATTTTTGAAGTTTGTGACTTACCTAATACTGGGTAAATTTCTTTTGTTTCTAGAATTGTTTCGTTAGAAATATTAGTTGCTTGATTTTTGGTTGAATCATCTGACGATTCACATGAGGTTAAGCTAAGACCTAATAAAGCTAAATAAAATAATTTTTTTTTCATTTTTAATATATAAGAATTTATCTGCAAATATAAATTTATTTCATATAAATTGTTCTTTTTTGTAAGAAAATATCTTATTTTTCACGTGTTTATTTGTAATTAATTGATTATGATCTTTTTAATAGTAGTTTTTGAATCCTTTTCGATTTTAACAATATAAATTCCGCTTGGAAGATAACTTACAGAGATTACAGAATCTGAGGCATTTTGTTTTTCAAAAACCTTTTGTCCTGTAAAAGAGAATATTTCTAAGCTGTAAGGAGAATCAAAATTGTTTAAACCAATATTAAAATTTCCATCTGAAGGATTAGGGAAAATCACAATCTCATCTGAAGTTTCAACAACTTCTTCTTCGATTGGTCTGGCCATTTTGCTTCCTAAGTTATTGCAGGTATCTTGCGAAAACGAATCCCATTGAGCACTTAAGTTAAAAGTTGTGCTAGGAGAAGTTACAGTCGATTTTCTTCTTAAAGTTACATCTGCTGCAAAATTTGCAGTTCCTCCGTTAAAAGTTCCGATGATGTCAATTAAAACTCCGTTTTTAAATAAACCTACAGCATCGTTTCCATTGAAAGTTAATTCTGTTGCTGTTGTCGAAATATTGGCAGAACTAGTAGGGAAACAGCTTGATGACATTGAACTGTTTACTACTACAAATTTACTTCCTGTTGCTAATGTACCGCTCAAAGCCAATCCTGTACTCCACGAACCAGCTCCGTTTGTTTGTTTTTTAATGGTGTAAGCAGACAAACTAACAGAACTTCCGGTATTGTTGGCAATTTCAAGGGCTTTGTTATTTCCTGAACCTTCAATGTATTCAGAGAAAAGCAGGTCTGTTGCAGTTCCAGTTCCGCTGCTGTTGGTTGTAACCGAAATAGTATTGCTTGATGCAGAAGTATTTCCGGCAGCATCTTTTGCTTTTACATAAATAGAATAAGCTGTAGAAGCTGTTAAACCTGTAATGGTTGCTGTTGTGCCCGAAACAGTTGTTTTGTAAGTACTGTTGGCATAAACATCATAACCTGTAACGGCTGCATTGTCTGTAGAAGCGTTCCACGAAAGTGAAATTGAAACCGCTGTTTTTGAAGTTGAGGCTAAACTCGTTGGAGCTGTAGGAGCCTGTGTATCTGTAGAAGATGTTCCACCCCAGATTTGGTTTACATATTCCGGATGATCGATAAACGGATTTCTGTTGTTTTGACGGGCATAAATAGCATTATTTCTGGCAATTTCTCTGGTACTTACAGGATCTTGTGCGTGCCACGCCAAAAGCATATTTAAGAAAGCGGTTGTAAAAACCTGATTGCTTGAACCATTAAACATTGCATAAGAATATCCGGCAACTGTGTTTTCGTAACGTGTTGCAAAATAAAAATACATTCGGGCAATATCACCTTTAAAAGCATTGATGGGTTCAAATACGGTTCCTGAATATCCGGATACGCTGCTTGAACCTAGTTTGCTTCCATTTTGAGAAGTATAAGTTGCGGAGTTTACAGTTCCGTGCGGATAATTAGAACGCATTCCGTTTACTTTTCCGTCGGTTGGTGTAATAAAATGCGCATCGGCAACCATTGGTGACTGTTCGTTAAAAACCGACTGAGGAATTATATGTTCTCTATTGTAGCAATCGCCTTCTGCAGAATAATTGCCGCATCTTTGAGTTGTTCCTGTTGTATAGTTGTAAGGGTCTGTTCCGGATGGATTTTCAGAATACATATCCAGAATTGTTCCGTCGTTTTCGTAAAAATTATCAACGTCAGATGTTAGATAAGTTGTATATAATCCTGCATAACCATTATTGGTGTGGTCTTTAATAATGTTATACAATTGTGTTTTTAAAGTATAACCTGTTCCGGTTGCAGTATTGTAATAACCAGAAGGTATTTGAGAAAAACCAACAATAGAAAACAGTAATAACAGCAAAAAGTAGTTTTTTTTCATAGTCAATAGTTTAAGATTTGGTTATTTTAGATGTTTTTAAAAATCTGATTATTAGAATTTTAAAAATGTATTGTAACAAATCTACTACTTTTATGAATGCACCGCGTTAAGCAATGTTTAATTTTTGATATATTTTCTTACGATGTTTTTTATAAATATAAATCCCGCAGAGACACGATTTTTAAAAATCAGAGCCTTTGCGGGAAGTATACCAAGTAGAAAATAACTTATCTAGTTGATAATTATTTTTTTGCTGCTTGTTTTTGAATCTTGCATAATGCGTACAATATAAATTCCTTTTTGAATATTATTCACATTTATTGATGAATTGAGACAGTTCTTTTGTGAAAAAACTCTTTGTCCTAAAATTGATATTATTTCAATATTTGAAGCTTCATTTGAATCTTTCAATTGAATTGTAAAATGACCATTTGAAGGATTTGGATAGATTGAAAATATAGCAGAGTCAAAATCTCCAGTTCCTAAATTTGCTAATGTATGACTTCCTAATCCGCTGCAAGTGTCTTTAGGATACACATCCCATTCTGCAGCTTTATCAAAAATAGTATTTGGTGAAGAAATCGTTGGTTTTCTTCTTAAAGTTTCGTCAATAGAAAAATTAGCAGTATTGCCTAAAGTACCAATTATATCGATCAAAACATCGTTTTTAAATAATCCTACAGGATCATTTCCGTTAAACTGAAGTTCAGTTGCACCGCTTGATAAATTAGCACTTGCCGGAGCAAAACAAGTCGCAGCTGCCTGACTGTATGCAATTACATACGATGCACCATTAGCTAATGTCCCCGTTAATGCAAGTCCGGAAGTAGATGTCCACGGTCCGGCGCCGTTAACCTGTTTTTTGATAGCATATTTAGTTAAATCGACGGTGTTTCCTGTGAAATTTGAAATTTCTAAGTATTTATTGTTTCCGGAACCTTCAACATATTCGGTGAAGAAAATTTCATTCGTAACAGTACCGCCGCCTCCAGATGGTGCTTCAGTTGTAGTTCCGTTTACAGAGGTGCTTTGAGTAGAAGAATTATTGGATGCGTCTTTTGCAATTACATAAAAAGAATAAGTTGTGGAAGGAGTTAATCCTGATATTGTTGCAGTGGTACTCGTTGCATTTTGTTTAAAAACATTGTTTACGTAAATCGCATAAGCTGCAATTCCTGAATTATCTGTGGAAGCCGACCAGCTTAAACTTATTGAGTTTGAAGTGCTTTGTGTAACCGTTAAGTTTTGAGGCGTAGTTGGAGGTGTAGTATCGTCTGATTCAGTTGTCCAGATTTGATTTACATATTCCGGATGATCGATAAATGGATTTCTGTTGTTCTGACGTGCATAAATAGCATTGTTTCGCTCTATTTCTCTCGGACTTACCGGATCTTGTGTATGCCAGGCTAGAAGAATATTTAAGAAAGCTGCTGTAAAAACTTTGTTTGAAGTTCCGTTAAACATTGGATATGAATATCCGGCAATTGTATTTTCATATCGTGTTGCAAAATAAAAATACATTCGGGCAATGTCGCCCTTAAATTCATCAATTGGTTCAAAAACAGTCCCTGAGTATCCCGTAGCATTTGCACCTAATTTGCTTCCGTTTAAAGAGGTATAGGTTGGATTATTTACAACGCCATGAGGGTAATTCGAGCGCATTCCGTTAACTTTTCCATCTGTTGGGGTAATAAAATGAGCATCGGCCACCATTGGTGATTTTTCGTCAAATACAGATTGTGGAATGATGTGTTCTCTGTTGTAACAATCCCCTTCTTTGACATAATTGCCACATCTTTGAGTAGTGGCAATACTGTAGCTGTAAGGATCTGTTCCTGTTGGATTTTCAGAATACATGTCTAAAACCGTACCGTCATTTTCATAAAAATGATCAAGGTCTGATGTGGCATACGTTACATAAAGTCCGCCATATCCATTATCGGTATGACCTTTAATAATATTGTACAATTGTGTTTTTAATGCATAGCCGGTTCCTGTTGCCGTATCGTAATATCCAGCTGGAATTTGTGAAAAAGCAGATGTAAAAACCAGTACAAAAAGAAAAAAGTAGTTTTTTTTCATAAATAAGCAGGTTGAAATTGTGACTTGAAGTCTTAAAATAAATAGGTTTAATTTTTAGGACAAGATTACAGTTTTAAAGAAAAAAACATGTTAAGTGATGATTATGTTTATGTTTTAAACATAAAATGCAGACTATGAAAACAAAGTCTGTGCTGACAATTTCAAAATAACGTATATAAACTTTTAATTTTATTTAGAAGGGAAGTCTTTACTCTGATATGCACCCAAATCCGGAGGTGAAGTTCTTGTGATTCCTAAAATATCCAATGGAATTATATAAGCCTGATTTCCTTTCGCGAAAGCGGCAGAAGTTTTATCAATATTCAATTGGTTTTTAGAAACATTATAATATTTCGGATTTTCATTTAGAATAATATTGTTATAATGTTCTGTATCGGTTTTAAATTGATAATCAGCATTTGTAGTAGTGCCAAATCTTAGCAGACAGTTGTTAAGCTGATATACAAATGCAGTATTTGCACTTTTTTCTAAATTAAATTCGTTGGTGCTTGAACCATAAATAATACAATTATTGAAAGCTGCATTTGTAAGCGGATTGGTTTCTGGAACTGCTCCAGATAAACGATTACTTAAGTTAACGGCAAAATGGGAACTATTTGACCAGTTGTTATTAAAAGTACAATGCGTAAAAGTATAATTACCGCCATAAACACAAGATAAACTGGCAATTCCGGCATAATTTATAACGATATTTTCGCCGTTAATCTGTGTGTTTTGAGCTAAAATTCCGTATTCGACACAATTGTAAATCTGTGTGTTTTTAATTTCAACGGTGTTAACAGGATTTTTAAAATCTAATCCAATAACGGCATTTTTTAAAGTTAAATGATTGATTGAATGATTTGTACTTCCGTTAGAAAAAATAACAGAATTCCATTGTCCGGGAATAGCAGAATAAAGAGATTCTAAACGATCGCCTTCAAAAATAACCTCGTTTTCGAGTTTTTCGGTTGTTGAAGTTTTTCCGTTTATTTTCAGAGAGGCTTTATCACCGACGTATAAACCTGAATTAGCATGAAAATGAACTCGTGCTCCGGCTTCAAAAGTTACGGTTTTATTTTCCGGCACTCCGGCATATCCATAAATCACATACGGTTTTTGATTGGTAAAAATCAATTCGTTTCCGTTTTCCGGATCATTTTCGTTAAGATAAAATCCGTCAACATCTTTTCCTTCAATCTGGATTTTTTCCTTCGTTCCGTCGGCATTTTGTTTTGGAAATAAAAAAACGGCGTCCTGAATTAAAGTTACCAAAGCAACTTCCTGAAGATTCGCACCGCTGTCAAACTGAATTTCATCAGTATATAAAAAATCAGTTGAATTAGCGTCAGTGATGTCAGCTGTAGTTTCTATAAAAATGTATAAACTGTCTTTTGCTAAAAGCGTTACATCTTTAAAAATTTTCCCGTTGTTGCCACTCATTCCGTCAACCGTCATTCGGTATTTAGAACTTAGACCTTTTTTAAGCTGTATAATTGGAATCGAAATATCGTCTTTACTTCGGTTATAGACTTTTAATTGATAGGTGCTTGAACCAATATTTTTAAAAACGGTATCTAAATAAACGGTATCTCTCGAAAACTTTAAATCTCCGGAACTGGATACAGTATCAAAATCAGTTCTGCAAGAACTGAAAACTAAAATTAAACCCAGAACCAAGATTGTAAAGTATTGACGCATTTGAATTTGTTTATTTTTTGCCACAGATTAATAGTATTGAAATGATTTTTTTCGCTGCGAATTCTACAAATTAAATTGAAATAAAATTCGCGAAAATCCCTGTAATTAACGGTTGTATTTTTAAAATCCTTTAAATCTGTGTAATCTGTGGCAAAAAAATCAGCCAAAGATTGATTTTGATTGTTTTTGTAAAAATAGCAAAAAACTGATAAGTTTATAAATGATTTTTAATTTTAGAATCTGATTTTTCGATTTGTGTCTTATCTTTCTTTAATTTTACGATTTTAAAGTTTATTTGAATGAATTATACAAAAGAGCAGATTTTAGCGCGCTGTAATGAGTTTTCTAAAAACACATTAATGGAAACGCTGAAAATTGAATATATCGACGCAGGCGAAGATTTTTTAACTGCAAAAATGCCTGTAAATCCAAGTGTTCACCAGCCAATGGGATTACTGCACGGAGGCGCTTCTGTTGCTTTGGCAGAAAGTGTGGGCAGTGCAGCTTCTTTCTTTTTTATCAATCCAAAAGAACAGGAAGTAAGAGGAATCGAAATCTCGGCAAATCATTTAAAAAGTATTCGCGAAGGTTATGTTTTTGGTACAGCCAGAATTATCCATAAAGGAAGAAGCCTTTATCTTTGGGAAATCAAAATTACAGATGAAGAAGGAAATCTGGTTTCGCTTTGTAAACTGACGAATATGGTTTTAGACAGAAAGAAAAGTGAATAAATTATGAATCCATTTTTCTTAAAATTTAAAAATCATAAAGAACAAAACTTACCTTTTGTACTTTATTCAAAACCCAATTCTGGAGATCTTATTGGTTTTTTACAAAAAAATGATACTTTACATCAAGTTGCAGATTATACAGAGAAAGGATTTGTTTTTGCTTCTTTTGATGAAAAACAGCTTGTTTTAATTCCGGAGAACGAATCGGAAATTATTACTTCACAAAAAGAAATCACTGCATTTGAATCTTTTGAAACAGATGATTTAAATTTAGATGCTGCAGCTAAAACGCAATACGAAAGTTTAGTTGCAAAAGGAGTTGAGGCTATTAAAAATGAAGAGTTTAAAAAAGTAGTTTTATCAAGAAGCGAAAAAGTCAATTTAGCTGAATTTGATTTTATTGAAACCTTTCAGCATTTGATTCAAATTTATCCTGCTACTTTCTGTTATTGCTTTTTTCATCCAAAAGTAGGATTATGGATGGGAGCAACGCCTGAAAAACTTTTAAAGGCAAACGGAAATGTTTTTGAAACCATGGCTTTGGCCGGAACACAAAAAGATAATTCTGAAACTGAAATAGTCTGGCAGCAAAAAGAAAAAGACGAACAGCAGTTTGTAACTGATTTTATTGTAAAAAGACTGAGAGAATTTACGGCTTCGGTAGTAGTTTCTGAACCGTACAGTTTAAAAGCTGGTTCTATCTGGCATATTAAAACGGATATTTCGGGAGTTTTAAAAGAGAATTCAACTTTAGAAGAAGTTATTGATACGCTTCATCCAACTCCTGCTGTGGGCGGACTTCCAAAGAAAAAAGCAAAAGCGTTTATTATCGAAAACGAGAATTATGATAGAACTTTTTATACCGGATTTCTGGGTGAATTAAACAGCAGTTTTACTGGAAATACTGTTAGCTCTGATTTATTCGTAAATTTACGAAGCATGCAGATTCTGGATAAAACAGCCATTTTGTACATGGGATGCGGCATAACTAAAGAAAGTATTCCCGAAAAAGAATGGGAGGAAAGCGTCAATAAATCGATGACGATGAAAAGAGTTTTGAAGAAATAGTTTATAAATTGTTTCAAGTTTTAGGTTTCAAGTTTCACGTTCTGTTGGCAACTTGAAACCTGAAACTTGAAACCTGAAACAAAAAATAAATGAAATTAGATATATTAGCCTTTGGCGCACATCCGGATGATGTAGAATTAGGTTGCGCCGGAACAATTTTAAAAGAAGTTTCCCTTGGGAAAAAAGTAGGTATTGTAGATTTAACCCGCGGGGAACTAGGAACGCGAGGCACAGCAGAAATCAGAGATGAGGAAGCAAAAGATGCCGCAAAGATTCTGGGAGTTCTTGTGCGCGAAAATCTGGCAATGCGTGATGGATTTTTCGCTAATGATGAAAAACATCAATTAGAAGTCATAAAAATGATTCGAAAATACAAACCTGAAATTGTATTATGCAACGCAATTGATGACCGTCATATCGATCATGGTAAAGGAAGCAGATTAGTTTCTGATGCTTGTTTCCTGTCTGGCTTAATGAAAATCGAAACTTCAATCGACGGAGAGAATCAGGAAGCCTGGAGACCAAAAGTTGTATACCATTATATTCAGTGGAAAAATATTACTCCAGACTTTGTGGTTGATATTACTGGGTTTGAAGAAAAGAAAATTGAAGCGATTATGGCATATAAAACCCAATTTTATGATCCAAATTCAAAAGAACCATCTACGCCAATTACAAGTAAAAACTTCTTTGAGAGCTTAAATTATCGTGCGCAGGACTTAGGAAGACTTGTTGGGAAAGATTTTGCAGAAGGTTTTACAGTTGAAAGGTGTTTGGCAGTCAACAGCTTAGAAAATTTATTGTAATTTTTTCATTTTTTTCTTTGTAGAACTCAACCTTTGTTATATATTTGCACTCGCTAAGCAAAAAAATGGTGGTTGTAGCTCAGCTGGTTAGAGTAGCGGTTTGTGGTGCCGCGGGTCGCCGGTTCGAACCCGGTCAGCCACCCAGATTTAAAGCCTTGAAGAAATTCAAGGCTTTTTTTGTGCATTTAATTTTTTTGAACGATTGTCTGGTCGCTAAGAGGAAATAAAAAAAGCATGACGGTTAAATCATGCTTTTCGCGGTTATTATAATTTGGTTTATGTATTATCAGATTTCCTCAAAAGTAGTTCCTTGTTTAATATCTCCGGTTTTGAAGCCTTTTTTAAACCAGTACATTCTTTGTTCAGATGTTCCGTGAGTAAAAGAGTCCGGAACAATTTGTCCCTGCATTTTACTTTGTATAGCATCATCACCAACAGCATTTGCTGCACTTAATGCTTCTTCGATATCACCTTCATCTAAATTTTTCTCGTTATAATGTGCCCAGACTCCGGCATAAAAATCGGCTTGTAATTCTAAAGCAACCGAAAGTTTATTCGCTGCAGCCTGACTTTTTCCTTCCTGGTCTCTGTGCATTTTGGCAGATGTTCCTAAAAGTGTCTGCACATGATGACCAATTTCGTGTGCGATTACATAGGCAATTGCAAAATCGCCTCCTTTTGCACCAAATTTTGTTTTAAGTTCGTCAAAGAAACCCAAATCCATGTATACTTTTTGATCTGCGGGACAATAAAAAGGTCCGGATGCAGATGAAGCACCACCGCAGGAAGTTTGAACAGAGCCTCTAAAAAGCACCAATTTTGGGTTTTTATAGGTCATTCCATGCTCTGCAAATATTTTTCCCCAAATGTCTTCATTATCGGCCAGAACAACTTTTACAAATTGTCCCATTTCTTCATCTTCTTTACTCAATGGAGCAGCAGCTTCAGTTTGTGTTTGTCCGCCTTGCATCTGCTCCAAAATTGGTGCTATCTGCTGGCCGGTTTCGCCTCCAAAAACATTTAGTAATAAAATGATAATTCCAATAATACCACCTCCAACAGCAACTTTTCCGCCAGAAATCGATCTTCGGTCTTCTACGTTATCACTTTGTCTTCTGCCTTGCCATTTCATAGTATATTCTTTTTAAGCTTTTTATGTTTTTTATTGTACGAATTTATGTAATTTTTAGGGAAAACTTATAATTAAACGAGAATTTAGTTTGAATTATTTCAGCCATTTCTCTAAAGTTTCCTCTACAGTCCCTTTCATGATAGGTTTTGAAATATAATCATCCATTCCGGCTGATATGCATTTATTTCGTTCTTCTTTTTCGGCACCTGCTGTTACTGCAATTATGGGGATATTTTTACCGCTTATAGTATTTCTGATAGCCTTTGTAGTTTCGTATCCGTTCATAATTGGCATTTGTATATCCATAAAAACTAGATTCGGATTAATGCTCTCAAATTGTTTTACTGCTTCGTAACCGTTTTCACATTCAAATATAAAAGCATTTTGATATAGATTTTTTACAATTGTTTTTAAAAGCAGCATATTAACCTTATTGTCTTCTACAATTAAAAAGCGTATGCTTTTACTGCTGGCTTCGTTTTTATCTAAATCAGATGCTGAGCTGATGCCTTTAAGTTCGCTGTTGTATTTTTCGTTAATGCTTTGATTGCTGGTTTTTAAATTTAAATCGAAGAAAAAGTTACTTCCTTCGCCAATTGTGCTTTCCAGCTGTAATCGGCTTTCCATTAATGCTAAAAGCTGGTTGGATATAGTTAAGCCTAAACCGGTTCCTCCAAATTTTCTCGTTGTAGAGCTGTCTGCCTGCGAAAAAGCTTTAAAAATTTTCTTTTGGTTTTTTTCCATAATACCAATTCCGGTATCAATTACAGAAAAACGGATGGTGCAAAAGTTGTTTTTTGTTTTTGATAAAACCGAAACATTCAGTTTTATAGAGCCTTCGTTGGTAAATTTTACTGCGTTTGAAAGCAGGTTTATCAAAATTTGTTTAATCCTTACAATATCTGTCCAAATGTATTTTGGAACATCATGATCTACATTGAGTTCTAACTGCAGATTTTTTTGATTGGATTCGAAAACAATTAAATCAAATACCTGACCCAATACTTTTTTAATATCATATAAATCGATAAAAAGCTCCAGTTTTCCGGCTTCGATTTTAGAGAAATCCAAAATATCATTGATGATTTCAAGCAGCGAATGTGCCGATTGATTAATTGTCGTCATGTATTTTTCCTGAATTTCTTCAAGTTCAGTTTTCATCAATAAATGCGTAAAACCTATAATACCATTGAGCGGTGTTCTAATTTCATGCGACATATTGGCCAGAAAATCAGATTTAGATTTGTTTGCCGCTTCTGCTAATTGTTTGGCTTTAATAGCGTCTTCGGTTTCTTTTTTATTGGTAATATCAAAATAAATACCGCCCACAAACTCAATTTCGTCGCCTTTTTTAATTACGTCTCCAAATTCTTCAACCCAGATATATTCGCCGGTTTTTCGTTTAATTCGGTAAATATTATGCAGAGGCATTCCGTTTTGAAGATTATCAATTTGATTATTAATAACTTCATCGCGGTCATCATGATGTATTAGTGATAAAAATGATAGATTATTTTCTATAAATTCAACTTTAGAATAGCCTGTAAGATTTTGAATTTCATCATTTAAAAAGATTTTGGTAGAAAAAGCATCAAATTTTGACAAATAGACTGTTCCCGGAATATTGTTGGCGATTAACTTGAATTTTTCTTCGCTTTCAATAATTTTAGATTCGTTTCTGTTTCTTTCTAACGCTGATGAAATATTATTGGCTAAAACCTGAAAAATATAAATTTCTTCTTCCAGCCATTTTCTTTCTTCAGAACAATCATCAAAACCAATAAATCCGGTAAATATATCGTTTATATAAAGCGGAAGTATTAAAATAGATTTGATCTCATTGTTGATTAATAATTGTTTAAAAAACGAATCTTCGAGTTTTCGGGTAAAAGTGTTTACAATTCGTTTGTTTTTTGCTGCTTCAAAAACCTCTTTTAAATTGTCTTCGGTCATATGGCGCAAAGGCGTTATCTGATGCGTTATGCCTTGTCTGGACCATTTGTATTTTTGAGTTACGGTATTGGTAGAAAAATCTCTTTCATAATAAAACATATGATCTGCTTTTGAAGCTTTTCCAATTATATCATATGTTTCCTGAAACATCTGTTGTGTCGATTTGCTTAGTAAAAACTTTTCTGTACAAAGAGAAAGTGCCGAGAGAAGTTGACTTTTAAATTCTAATCGTCGTTCTGTTTCTAATCGCATCTGCATCGAAATGGCGAGTGAAATCACATCAGAAATCGTTCTGGCATAGTTAATATCTTCGTTATCCCAATCTCTCTGCTCTTCTGTGCTTTCAAAACAAACCACGCCGGCTAATTGTCCGCTTAAAAAAACCGGAACATCCAGCATCGATTTGATATGATTTTTTGTAAAGTAAAGCTTTTGAAATTCAGAAGTTTCTAATTTGTTAAAAACATCAGGCGCATTTATTATCGCTTTGTTTTTTAAGGTTTCAAAATAGATAGGATATGATTCTTCGTCTAAGATGTTTTTATCTGTTACGTTTTGGTTGTCAATGCTGTATAAGTTTTTACAGCTGATTAAATCTTTATTGTATTTCCAAAAACTAACCCTGTTGGATTTACTTACTGTAGAAGCTTCTTTTATGATATAATCGATAACGGTGTTTAAATTATCGTAAGTGCTAAAATCTGTGGTCGATAATTTTTTGGTAGAATTGTTATAAGCTTCAATCTTTTCAAGACGTCTTTTTTTCTCGTTTTCGGCATTTTTTATTTCGGTAATATCCCTTGCAATACCTGCAAAACCAATTGTTTGTCCTAAATCATTTTTGCGGATGATGATTTTTTGCGAAATCCAGAGTTCGAGCCCGTTTTTCTTTACAATAGGAAGTTCAATAATAGGAAATTTATAACCGTTGTTTTCAAAATTTTCATAAAAATCGACCGCACTCATCGAATAATTTTCATGAATAAAATTGGAGTAATGTTTTCCAACTATTTCATTTTCTGAATAACCTAAAACAGAATAAGCAAATTCATTTATAAAGGTAAAATGCCCATCGGCATCGACTTCAAAAATAATGTCTGTTGCCGTTTGAATTAAGTTTTTGTATTGGTCCTGAACAAGAATTTGTTCTGTAACATCCTGGCCTATACTAATAATGAGATCATCAGAAAACTTTTTGTCTTTCCATTGAATGTATTTATACTCTCCGTTTTTGCTTTTTAATTTTCGGGTATAAGTTTTGTTTTCATGATGATGGATGGGGTGGATATTGGCATTGTATTTATCACCTTTTGTAAGCTTCCAGAAATTTAATCCCATGACTTCTTCGGGATAATATCCCAGAATTGGCTTTACGGTTTCACTGCAAAATAAAATTTCTCCCTTTTGATCTGTGGCAATTGTTAATGAATTTCCTTTATGTACAATTTCATTTGCAAATCTAAAATTGTCCCTGTTGTTTAATAATACGGCATATTTAACTTGGTTGATGATGAAAATTAATATGCAGAAATTAATTAATAAGATAGATGATTTTATTGGAATTACATGAAATGTTACCGTTAAAATCAGGAATGTAAATACGAGTGCCACGAAAAACCAATAAACTTTTATAGGCTTTAAGATGTTATAAGAAAAGAAAAACGAGATTAAAAAAACGATTATGGGAACTACATCATTGGAGAGAAAAATAATATTATAGCCTACATAACTGATGTAAATAAAAAAGCAAATAATAAAAATGCGCTGAATTCTGTCGCGGAGCCATTTTATTTTATCGGTTATGAGATAACATAAAAGTACCGAAATACCAATTGAAACATTTATTGCTAACAGGCTCTTTGGCCTGATTTTAAATATTTCGTTTATAATTTCGATTACAATAACAGCAATTCCAAAAAATAAAATATAAAGCTGGTATTCTCTCGCAACCGTTTCGGCTTCTTTCTTTTTCTCAATGAAATTACCAATTTTTGCCTTTATCCGAAAGAATTGGTAAACTAATAAAGATAAAAACCCCAGTAATGAGAAACCCAGAACGATGAGTTTAGGATTGTTGTAAAAAATAATATCTGAGCGGAAAACGTACCAGTTTGTCATAGTTGATTTTAAGGTATTGCCAAAACCGGCAATACCTGAAACCAAGAAATTGAAAAAACTATAGTTTTCTACCATAGATTTTGGGGATGTTTTTGGTTTAGTAAATTATATTTTTAAAAACGCTGAATAAGAGTTGGTTAAGCTCTTGTTTTGTTTCAGAATTTTTCAGTTTTATTCTAAATCCGATCTTCCAATCGAGTCAATAGAATCCTGCTGTTCTTCTTCATTAAAAATTGAAAAGTAAGCAGAATAGGTTACTGACGAATTAAAAACTACCGTAAAGATTACCCCAATACAGCAACCCACAAGTCCTACTAAAGATCCCAGAAATCCAACTATAAAAAGAAGGAAAATGGTAACTGGATTTTTACTTACCAAAACTAAACTTGATTTTATAGCGTCGACAGCATTTAAATTTCCAAAAACGATCAGCGGAATTGTAAAGTATGTGAAAAAATTAATAAATAATGAAACTCCAGTTCCTAAATAGCCTATGCCTAAACTTTCTGTAAAATAAGAAATGCCGTTAGTAACAATTCCAATAATAAAAGCAACCGAAAACAATTGTAGAAAATATGGCGAGCTGTAATAAGTAAATATCGTTGAAACATTAAAAGTTTCATCTTTATCTGCACAATCAGCCATTTTTAAAAAACCGGCACCCAGCGGCGCAAATAAGGCCGTGACTGCAGCAATTGAAGCAGCAGTAATAATTTGCTGCACATAACTTAGATTTTCAATTTTAAAATTTTCTATAAAATTTTCAGACAAACTCTGCACGCCGTAAAAAGCTACAGCTAATCCCATAATTACAGCACCAGCCACTACCGAAAACACAAGAATTATAAGTCCGGAGTATAAGGCAATTTTTTTGTAATTCTCAACAGCGTAATTAAATACAGTAGAAAAGTCTATTGAATAGCCATCTTTTTTGATGTCTTCAATCTGGTCAAGTGTAGATTTCATTTTAAAGGTAAAGTTGTTTTATATTTTCCGTTTTATGATAATAATTGCTTGACGTAAATATAATATTTTTAATCAATTCCGTATAAAAATCTACAAAACATTACGAAATTGTTTTCGAATCTTAAATCCAGTCTAAAATTCGTTTAATTGAAGTTAATTTATCCTTGTAAGGTGCATATCTCATTGGTAAATCGAGCCAGTTGCCTTTTTTTACAATTGCTTTATGATGCGAAAAAGTATCAAAGCTCATTTGCCCGTGATAAGCTCCAATTCCGCTGTGGCCTACACCGCCAAAAGGCAGTCTTTTATTAGAAAAATGAACAACTGTATCGTTTATGCATCCGCCTCCAAAAGCGTAATTTGAGATTAATTTTTTTGTAAACGATTTATTTTCGCTAAAAATATAAAATGCGAGAGGTTTTTCGTACTTGCTGATTACGTTATGAATTTCTGCTTCGGTTTCGTAGGTCAGAATTGGTAAAATTGGACCAAAAATTTCCTCTTTCATAACCGGACTGTCTAAACTTGGTTCTTCGATTAAGGTAGGTGAAATATAAAGTTTGTCGTGATTGGTTTCTCCTCCAAAAATTACTTTTTCGCGCTCAATCATCTGATCCAGGCGAACCCAGTTTTTTGTGTTAATGATTCGGGCAAAATCAGGCGATTTGTCTATTTTCTTGCCATAAGCATTTACAATTTCTTCCATTAAAAAAGAAATGAAATTGACTTTCATATTCTTCTGAACCAAAATATAATCAGGAGCAATGCAGGTCTGCCCGGCATTTATGAATTTTCCCCAAACGATGCGTTTTGCCGCTAATTTTAAATTGGCCGTTTCATCAATAACACACGGATTTTTTCCGCCTAATTCTAATGTAACCGGAGTCAGGTTTTCGGCTGCGGCTTTTGCTATAATTTTTCCAACCGAAACACTTCCGGTAAAGAAAATATAATCCCAGCGTTCTGCCAGTAATTTATTTGAAACTTCAACACCGCCTTCAAAAACTTCCACATGACTGATGTGAAATGTTTTTTCAATTAATTTGGCAATAATAGAAGAGGTGTGAGGTGTAAGTTCTGAAGGTTTTAAAACTACTCGGTTTCCTGCAGCAACGGCAGCAATAAGCGGACACAAAGCAAGCTGAAAAGGATAATTCCAGGGAGCGATTACTAAAACATTTCCGTAAGGTTCTTTATAAATATAATCTGAAGAAGGAAAATTTAAAATAGAAGGGAGGACACGTTTTGGTTTTGCCCAGGAATTGATGTTTTTAATGGTATCTTTTAAATCCGAAATAACATAATTCGTTTCAGTTAGAACGGCTTCAAATTCAGGTTTTTTGAAGTCATCGTATAAAGCTTTTACAATTAGATCTTCATTTTTCTGAATGTTATATAATAACTTTTTCAGCGTTTCTTTTCGGTAACCAATGTCGTTTTTGAAGTCCATTTTGTGATCAGCTTGTTTTTTAGGATATGCAAGTTAATCGATAAAAATTAAAAAATTAACAATTTAATCATAAAAATCATACCGCATTCCAAATAGTTTCGTCTGGAACCGGGGCAATAATTGTGATATTTTCTTTTGAAACCGGATGAACAAAAACTAATTTTCTGGCATGAAGGTGAATGCCTCCGTCTGGATTGCTTCGGTCTGCACCATACTTTAAATCGCCTTTTATTGGTGAACCAATTGCCGACAATTGCGCTCTAATTTGATGATGACGGCCTGTATGCAGATTGATTTCAAGAGCCGTATAATTTTGAAGTTCTTTGATGATTTTATAATCAAGACTTGCCAGTTTGCTGTCGGGAACTTCTTTTAAATGTGCTTTTGAAGTATTGTTTTTTTCGTTTCTTTTTAAATAATGAACCAGTTTGGCAGCAGCTTCAGCAGGTTTATTTTTTACAACAGCCCAATATGTTTTTTTCGTTTCACGATTGCTGAACAATTCATTCATTCGTGATAATGCTTTGCTCGTTCTCGCAAAAACCACAATTCCGGTTGTAGGACGATCTAAACGGTGAATTACACCCAGAAAAACATCGCCGGGTTTATTGTATTTGTCTTTTATGTATTCCTTTACAATATCAGATAAAGGTTTATCACCCGTTTTATCACCTTGTACAATATCGCCAACACGCTTATTAACCACAATAATGTGATTGTCTTCGTGAAGTATTTGCAGGTTATTTTTATCTGAAAGGATTTTCATAATTGGACTGGCTTAGATTTTTAGATTTTAGATTTCTGATTGTAGATTGAAAAAAGTTTGGCTAAAGCCTTTCGTGAACTTAAAAATATACCCCCAGCTAAAGCTGAGGGCTATTAAGTTTTGTTCAATTTAAAAAGCCTTTGAACCTTTGTCACTTTGGATCTTTGTCTATAAAAAAAATCTCAGAACCTTAGTAACTTAGAACCTTAGCATCTTTAAAAATTAATATTGCTCACTAGCATTAGGGAAATCGCTTGATTTTACATCAGCAGCATATTGACCAATTGCTTTAGTCATTTCTTCGTATAGGTTTAAGTAACGACGTAAGAAACGCGGGCTGAATTCATTATTCATTCCTAACATATCGTGAATAACTAAAACTTGTCCGTCTACAGCACCGCCGGCACCAATTCCGATAACTGGGATTGAAATACTTTCGGCTACTTTTTTAGCTAAATCAGCTGGGATTTTTTCAAGAACAACTCCAAAACATCCTACTTTTTCAAGCATTTGAGCATCTTCAATAAGTTTTTCAGCTTCTTGTTCTTCTTTTGCACGAACGCTGTAAGTTCCAAATTTATAGATAGACTGAGGTGTTAAACCTAAGTGGCCCATAACCGGAATTCCTGCGTTTAATATTTTTTTGATTGATTCTTTAATTTCTTTTCCGCCTTCTAATTTCACAGCGTGAGCGCCGCTTTCTTTCATGATTCTGATAGCAGAACGCAAAGCCTCTTTAGGATCTGACTGGTAACTTCCAAAAGGAAGATCAACCACAACCAAACCTCTCTCTACAGCGCGAACTACAGAAGAAGCGTGATAAATCATTTGATCTAAAGTAATTGGAAGAGTCGTTTCATGGCCCGCCATAACATTTGAAGCAGAATCTCCCACCAAAATTACATCGACTCCTGCGGTATCAACAATTTTAGCCATTGTGTAATCATACGCCGTAAGCATAGAGATTTTTTCTCCATTGCTTTTCATTTCAATTAATGACTTTGTTGTGATTCTTTTATAATCTTTTTTTGCTGTTGACATTTTAATTTTTTTTGATAATGTAAAAGTATTGAATAATTGTAAAAGGGGAATCAGCAATAAAAGAATATTTCGACAGAAAAAAGCTTTCCGTCTTTAAAAACTAATCTAAACTGGCTGTCTTCCATTATGATAGAATAATTATGCGGTGATTTAAGCGAAGCTTCGATATAGGTTCCATATTTTTCAATGAAAGCTTTTTCGGACACCGAATTATCTAAAATTATGTTTGGGTTTATAATGAATTTATTGTTTTCGTTGATGTAAACTTTTACAATTTCGGCTTGGTTTTTCTTTTCGTCAACAGAAACTTCTAAATCTGGATAGTAATAAAATAAATCACTTAAATAAATACCGCATTCGTCACCAACATTAGCTTTTTTAGCTGGTTTACCGAATGTTTTTACCAATTCAGTCTGTGATAAATACAAAGATTTTGTTTTAGTTCCTTTTAAGCTGAATTCTGCTTTTTTTGTAAAAGCAATAATTTGTTCCGGTAGTTTATGTTTTGCTAAACCTTTGGCAAGAGCCATATTCATTTCAGTTTTAGCGATTAATTTTGGATCGTTAATTTGTTTCACTACTTCGTAGTATCTTTGGTATGCAGGTTCCAGTTTAGAGTATTCGCTGTTCCATGCCAATTCTACAATTCTTTCGCTTAGAGTTTTTCGTTCTGAAACTGCATTTACATCAAGTTTATCAAAATCTTTAATAAGCGTTTCGAAATTAGGTCTTAGACCAATAAATTTTCTTAACGTATATCTCGCATATTCTTCGTCAAAATTACCGTTTATGTTTACCCAGTCATCTTCATTTACAGGAACATAATCTACAGCAACGGGATCTCCGGCAAATAAAATTTCTTTAATTTTTGAGTTTTTATCCGGCAGTGCTCTGGCTTTTAGCCCAGCCACAAGAACAAACAAATGATTACCGCCATAATAAGCATCACCGCCTTCTAAAATAGGATTTTCAGGATCTTTTGTTTTTACATCTTTTGCATTTAATCTGGTTACAGCAAATTTTTCCTGAATATATCCTTCATTAAAATTATCTGCCTGAACTTTATACCATCCGTTTTGACTTTCAGATAACAATCGGACTTCTGCTCCGTATCTAAAATACCCTAGAAAAGCAGAAGAAGTATTGGGTGAAGTATAAAGTCTTGTATCTGAATTTAGAAAATAACGTTCCTGAGAATGCAATAAAACGGTACAGAATAATGCAATTAAGAAGTAGATTTTTTTCATGAAGTGTTTTGTTTTTTTTTCAGCCACAGATTAAAAAGATTTTTCAGAAGATTCGATTTTAAATAAATCGGTAAAATTCTTTTAATCTGCGGCAAAAATATATTTTAGCAATCTGCCATGTTTACAGCCACGGCAAGACCTCCTTCAGAAGTTTCTTTGTATTTAGAATTCATATCTTTTGCGGTTTCCCACATTGTATTGATAACTTTGTCTAAAGGCACTTTTGCGTTTTTAGAATCAGTTTCAAGCGCCAGTTCAGCTGCATTAATAGCTTTTATGGCACCCATAGTATTTCTTTCAATACACGGAATTTGAACTAAACCGCCAATAGGATCACAGGTTAAACCTAAATGATGTTCCATTGCAATTTCGGCAGCCATTAAAACCTGAGCAGGAGTACCGCCCATTAATTCGCAGAGTGCCGCCGCAGCCATAGATGACGAAACACCTATTTCGGCCTGACAACCGCCCATTGCAGCAGAAATTGTTGATCCTTTTTTAAAGATACTTCCAATTTCCCCGGCAACCATTAAAAATTGTTTGATTTCTTTTTCTCCGGCATCATGATTTTCAATTACCATATAATACATTAAAACGGCCGGAATAACGCCTGCGCTTCCGTTAGTCGGCGCCGTTACAACTCGTCCTAAAGAAGCATTTACTTCATTTACGGCAAGAGCAAAACAGCTTACCCATTTTAAAATCTGACGGAATTTAACTTCGGTTTTTCTAATTTCTTCCAGCCACGATTGGGGATCGTTGTAATTTGATAAACCAATTAAATTTTGGTGCATATCAAAAGCTCGTCTGCGAACGTGTAAGCCGCCCGGAAGAATTCCTCCGGTATGACAGCCAATATACATACATTCAAGCATCGTATTCCAGATACGCATTAATTCTGAATGGATTTCTTCTTCAGAACGCATTGATTTTTCGTTTTCATACACAATTTCAGAAATCGATTTGTTTTCAGAAATTGTATAATTTAAAAGTTCAACAGCATTTTGAATAGGAAACGGAAATGCACATTTTATAACTTCTTTTATCTTGGCATTTTCGCGTTCTTCTTTCACAACAAAACCACCGCCTATAGAGTAAAATGTTGATTCGTATTCTGAATCATCATTTTTATAAGCTGTAAATTTTAATCCGTTAGCATGGAAAGGAAGAAAATCTTTATTGAAAACAATATCCTGCAGAAAATAAAACGGAATTTTAAATTCATTTGCAAGATTGATTTCGTTTGTGTCTTCGATTGTTTTGATAATTCCGGCAATATTCTCAACCGGAATATATTCAGGATCCTGACCACTTAAACCAAGCATAACCGATAAATCTGTAGCATGACCTTTTCCGGTTAACGAAAGTGATCCGTATAAATCGACTTTTACTCGTTTAATCTGGTCTAAAATCGACTCGCTTTTTAACTCTTCGAGAAAGCGTTCGGCAGCTCTCCACGGACCCAAAGTATGTGAGCTTGAAGGGCCAACGCCAATTTTAAGCATATCAAAAACAGAGATACATTCTTCCATTGTTCAATTTTTGTTAAGACAAAGATAATTGAATAATGCAATGATGGTTTAGTTTTGATTGTTAATCTTGCATATTTGTTAAAAAAAATATTAAATTTTAATAATTCGGCAACTAAATAAATTTAATTGTTTAATATGCGGTTTTCGTTTAAAGTTTGTGTTTTTTCGGTATTTTTGTAAGGATTCAAATGGGTAAATCTGTAATTTCTTTTGATTCTTCAGACTTATCTGTTTGTGTTAACTTCAAGGATTTCGTTTTAATGCTGTAAATGTCTTTTTACGAAAAATTTAGAATACCACAAGAAGATAAAATTACATTATGATAGAATTTTTCAAGCATTTTTTACACGAATTCGAACTCCCTCTCAACAACCCGGTATTGATTTTTTCGTTAATACTTTTCATTATTCTGCTGTCGCCCATTTTACTTAAAAAAATAAATATTCCCGGAATTATTGGTTTAATTATTTCTGGTGTTATCATAGGTCCTCATGGATTAAATATACTGGCAAAAAATTCTGCTGTAGATTTATTCTCGACAATTGGGCTTTTGTATATTATGTTTATTGCAGGTCTTGAATTGGATATGAACGAATTTAAAGCCAATAGAAACAAAAGTTTATTATTTGGTTTTTTTACATTCATTTTGCCGCTCTCAATAGGTTTTCCGGTTTGTTTTTACTTACTGAAATACGATTTTAACGCTAGTTTTTTAACAGCAAGTATGTTTGCAACGCATACTTTGGTTGCGTACCCAATTGTTAGTAAACTTGGAATTGCAAAAAATCAGGCTGTAGCCATTACGGTTGGAGGAACAATTTTAACTGATACTGCCGTTTTAATCATTCTGGCCGTAATTATGGGAAGCGCACAGGGAAGTTTAAACCAGGCGTTTTGGATTAAGTTAGGTGTTTCTCTGGCAATTTTCTCTGCCATTATGTTTTTGGTTATTCCAAGAATTGCCAAATGGTTTTTCAAGAAACTGGAAAGTGAAAAACACGCCCACTATATTTTTGTTCTCTCAGTGGTTTTCTTTGCGGCATTTTTAGCCGAAGTAGCAGGAGTAGAGCCTATTATTGGAGCATTCGTTGCCGGTTTGGCATTAAATCCTTTAATTCCGCATTCATCAGCTTTGATGAATAGAATTGAGTTTATTGGAAACGCTTTGTTTATTCCCTTTTTCCTGATTTCGGTTGGAATGCTGGTTGATATCAGTGTAATTTTAAGCGGGCCTACAGCTTTAATCGTTGCCGGAACGTTGAGTGTTGTGGCTATTTTTGGAAAATGGATTGCAGCATTTTTTACACAGGTCGTTTTTAAATATACCAAAACCGAAAGACAGCTTATTTTTGGGTTGAGCAGTGCGCACGCGGCCGCAACTCTGGCTGTAATTTTAGTAGGTTTTAAAGCCAAAATTCTAGATGAAAATATATTAAACGGAACCATTATTTTAATTCTGATAACGTGTATTGTAGCTTCTTTTGCAACGGAAAAGGCGGCTAAAAAAATCGCAATCTGTGAAGAAGAAGTTTCTCATGAAGATGCTGATAAAAATCAAATTTTAGATGAACATATTTTAATTCCGCTGGCAAAAACTTCGGCGACAGCCAGTTTATTAGATTTTGCACTTTTAATTAAAGATAAAAAATCATCAAATCCGGTTACACTTTTAACGATTGTACCCAATAACGATCAGGCCGAAAAGAACATTTTAAAATATAAAAAAGCAGTTGATAAATTCGTAATTCAGGCTTCTGCTTCTGAAGTAAAAATAAACACAATTGCCAGAATCGATCATAATCCTGCAAGTGGAATCGCTAGGACTTCCAAAGAAATTATGTCGGATATTGTAATTGTGGGCTGGCCTAGAAAAACCGGTTTTATCGATAAAATCTTTGGAGAAAATGTAGATTCTATAATTAATAATGTAGATAAAAGTTTGTTTATCTGCAGGTTTCAGAGAACTTTTATAGAAGAAAAAAGACTGGTATTTATATGTCCGCCATTTTCAGAAAGAGGAGTTGGTTTTCAGGTATTATTACAGAAAATTTCTAGATTATCTCAGGAATTAAGTATTCCTATTGTAATTTATGCAGAATATAAAACGCATCAAACAATTCAGCAAATTGCGAATAATCTTCGATTGAATACTAAACTAGGATTTAAGAGCGTTATAGAGTGGGACGATTTTGAATCTATTTCAGATGAAATCCGCCAAACAGATTTAATCGTTTTTAATTTATCCCGAAAAGGGTCAGTTTCCTATCATTCAATCTTTGACAGGCTGCCTCAGAAATTTGAAAAATTCTTCAACGATAATAACATTATACTAGTTTATCCTCACGACGATCGAAAAGAAAGTGCCATGGATGCTTATGAAGATTTTACGGCTACGCCGTTAACTAAAAGTCTGGAAGCAATTGAGCAGATTGGTCGTGGTTTAGGAAGCATCTTAAAAAAAAGCTAGTATAAATAATTATCAGCATTAATAAATGAGACTAAAGTTTCCGTTAATAGTATTAACATTTTTAAGCTTCGCAGCGAATGCACAAAACAAAATGAAAAAAGTTGAAGAACTTATAGACAAAGCCGATCCGGGCTGGACTCTGGTTGAAGATTGGATTAAAACCGCACAAAATAAAGTAGAGATTTTACCTGCTGATGCTGCGAAAGCAAAAGAGGCTTTGTATAAGACACAAGTTACAACCCGTTCGTCAATGGGAGCGGTCGTTTTTAATACCGGCGGACTTTTAATTGATGACGGCTGGATTAGGATTTTGGGTTCGGGAAATTCAAAATTTGATCGTACTCTTCCGGATTGGAACAAAGGAAAAACGTTTAATGAATTTGGTGAAGCACCACCGTATTTATTAATTGCAGATGATGCTATTGGCGGTTTTTATCTTTTAAATGGAGGCGGACTAGGAACAGACATTGGCAAAGTTTATTATTTTTCTCCGGATAATTTAGAATACGAACCACTTGATGTTACGTATTCTGAGTTTTTAGGTTTTTGTTTTAATAATGATTTAGATAAGTTTTATGAAGGCAACAGATGGAACGGCTGGCGAGAAGAAGTCTCGAAACTAAAAGGCGATGAAGTGTTTAATTTCTATCCTTTTTTATGGACAGCCGAAGGAAGTGATATTAATAAAAATTCAAGAAAAATTATTCCCGTTCATGAACAATACGGCTTGAATATCGATTTAAGAAAACAGCTTGGGTTTGAAAAGTAATTTCTAATAAGTAGTATAAAATGAACCATAATATCAAATCAATACGACCTTTTATTGGATCTCTGGATTTTGAGATCTCCAGAAGTTTTTATCGTGAATTAGGGTTTGAAGAAATAGTTTTAGAATCTAATTTTTCTGTTTTTAAATCTGGTGAAACGGCTTTTTATCTTCAGGATTATTACGATAAAAACTGGATCGAAAATACTATGATTTTTGTAGAAGTCGATGATGTTGAACGTTATTACAATGAACTTCTGGCTTTAAATCTTCCTGAAAAATATAAAGGAGCAAAGTTAACTCCAATACGATATTTAGACTGGGGAAGCGAATGTTTTCTGCACGATCCTTCTGGTGTTTTATGGCATTTTGGAGTGTTTAAAAAATAAAGGGCAGATTTAATTGAATTAAAGAACCCCGATTATAAATTATCTCAAACAAAATTCGCCCAGAACTTTTGTATTGCTTTTACGCTGATACCAGTCATTGTAAACCAATTCTAAGCTTTTTACATTAAATTCTCCAAAATCGTAATCCCGATATTTTTCTGTGATTTGTATTAATTTTTCTGGATTAAGAAGTTTTTCCTGAAAACGCATTACTGTAGCATGAGCAGTAGAAATTGTATATCTGCTGTCGATGCTTTGCTGCAATTGAGAGTTTTTAAAATCTTCGCGTAGTTTATTTCGTAAACTATTTAAGGTTTCATCGGTTGGAAAACCCTGAATCATGATTGCCGAAGGCGAAGCGGTAATTCCTTTAAACTGAATTGTAATTTTATCTACATCAACCAGACTTTTACAGATAAGCTGAATATAATCGTTTGGAGAAATATGGCTTAAATTAAAATTTTCTGAACAGAAAATAATCGACATTACGGTAATATGAATATCAGAATGGGGATAATAATATTGTTCTGGTTCAATTTTCTTTAATTCATTTAATAAGACCTGGATATTCGCTTTTATTTCATCGCTTGGACGAATGAGCAGAGTAATGCCAAATCGGGAATCAGATTCGTTTTTAATTTCAGAATCAATTGAATATTTTCCTGTCAAAATACTTTTTGAAGAAGTTGTATATAGTTGACTATAATGTT
>Ga0157369_10000717_pt1 | contig 42638 bp, 49 predicted proteins | sample C25metaG_FD_113461 | JGI IMG/M metagenome (GOLD analysis project Ga0157369, IMG submission 113461) | Corn rhizosphere microbial communities from Kellogg Biological Station, Michigan, USA - C2-5 metaG | ecosystem: Host-associated > Plants > Roots > Rhizosphere > Soil | place: USA: Michigan... | reverse complement strand
TTCACACAACCGCTGCACGACACCGTGCGCAAATGCCGGGCTCGGCGCGCCGAAGTAGCCGGCCGTTGCGCACGGTGTCGGGACCGGGCCGCGTTCCGTTGGCGATTGCTAGTTCGACGTACACGGGTCCGGCCCAGTGCCGACGTGGAAGCCCGATGAGGCCGAGGATCATGCTCGCGGTCACGAGGCCGTTGTCCGGCCCGGCCGGGGCGCGCCGTACTGCTGCGGGTAGCTCATCTACGACGCTCCCGCGGTTCGTGACCACGCCTGTCCATCGGGTCCGTCCACGACGGCGACGCCGAGGCCGGCGAGTTGCTCGCGCAACCTGTCCGACGCCGCCCAGTCCTTCGACGATCGCGCGGCCGCCCGCGCGTCGAGCAGTTCGCGCGCGCCGTCCGGCAGGTCGGCAAGGCCGTCGCGCGGCCGCCCGACGTCGCGGGCGAGGTCGAGACCGAGCAGCCGGTCGACCCACGCGAACGTCTCGAACTTCGCACCCGGCGCGACCGCGTCGTCCTTCTCCAGCTCGCCGAGCACGACCAGCGCGGTCGGGGTGTCGAGGTCGTCGTCGAACGCCGCGGTCACCCGCGCGACGGTGCCGGCATCCATCGGAGCCGACGGCGACTCCGCCCACTCCGCGACCCGGGTGCGCCAGCGCGCGAGCCGCCGGTCGGCACCGGCGAGCGCATCCCAGGTGAGGTTCATCTGCTGGCGGTAACGACCGGTCAGGTAGAACAGCCGCAGCGCGAGCGGGTCGTACCCGCGCGCGACGAGGTCATCGACAAGGACGACGTTGCCGGTCGACTTCGCCATCTTGCGGCCGTCGGCGAGCAGATGTTCGCCGTGCACCCAGCGGCGTACGACGTCGTGACCGACGGCGCTCTCGGACTGCGCGCGCTCGTCCTCGTGGTGCGGGAAGCGCAGGTCGATGCCGCCGGTGTGCAGGTCGAAGGTGTCGCCGAGGTAGTGCAGCGACATCGCCGAGCATTCGATGTGCCAGCCCGGAAAACCGTTGCCCCACGGGGTTTCCCAGACCATCTGCCGTTGCGCGCCGGCGTGCTTCCAGAGGGCCCAGTCGGCGTGGAACCGCTTGCCCGCGGTGAGGTCGGCGACGTCCTGCCGGTGGCCCGCGCGCAGGTCCTCCAGCCGGTTGCCGGACAGCGCGCCGTACGACGGGAACGATCGCGCGTCGAAGTACACCGACCCGTCCTCGCCGACGTACGCGTGCTTCTGTTCGATGAGCTTCGCGATCAGCTCGATCATCAACTCGATGCACTCCGAGGCGCGCGGGTAGTGCGCGGCCGGGCGGATGTTGATCCGCGCGCAGTCGGTCAGGAACTCCGCCTCGTAGTGCCGCGCGATCTCGAACGGGTCGCGGTTCTGCTCGCGCGCGGACAGCAGCATCTTGTCCTCGCCGGCGAGCTCGATGCCGGTGTCGTCGGCGAGATGGCCGACGTCGGTGATGTTCTGCACGAGCTTGGTCTGCCAGCCGTGCAGCACCTCGCCCGCGCGGCTGATCAGGTCGCCGAGGACGAACGTGCGCAGGTTGCCGACGTGCTGCGACCGGTACACCGTCGGCCCGCACGCATAGAGGGTCAGCTCCCGGCCGCGCGCGGGCGCGATGTCCTCGTGCTGTCGCGTCATCGTGTCGGTCAGCCGGAGCACGCGGCTCAGCCTAGGTGTGATCGCGGCGTCGCGGTCATTTCACCGCCCGCACGCGGCCGGTTCGGGCGGTGGAGTGACCGGCTCCGGTGCCTAGGCAGGCGCGACAGGGATCGCGAGCTGCCGCCGGTGGTGCGTCGCCGTGTCGACGGTGAACAGCACCAGCGCGACCCACACGACCGCGAAGCCCGCGAGCCGGCCGGGCGGCAGCGGCTCGTGCCGGATCAGCACGCCGATGAGGAACTGCATCGTCGGCGTGACGTACTGCATCAGCCCGAGCCGCGACAGCGGCACCCGCGACGCCGCACCCGCGAACGCGATCAGCGGCACCGCGGTCACGACGCCCGCCGACACCAGCAGAAACGCATGGTCCGCGCCGTGCATCGTGAACGTCGTCGTACCGAGCAGCGCCCCGACGATGACGTAACCGAGCGCGACCGGGGTGAGGACCGCGGTCTCGACCACGAGACCTTCGACCGCCGGTACGCCGACGATCTTCTTCACCAGTCCGTACGTGCCGAAGCTCGACGCGAGCACCAGCGCGATCCAGGGCAGCCGGCCGGAGTCGATCGTGAGGACGACGACGCCCAGCGCGGCGAGACCGACCGCGGCCCACTGGACCGGCCGCAGTCGTTCGCCGAGCGCGACGACGCCGAGCGCGACCGACACGAGCGGGTTGACGAAGTAGCCGAGCGACGTCTCCACGACGTGATGGTTGTTGACGCCCCAGATGTAGACGCCCCAGTTGACCGCGATCAGCACCGCGGCCGCGACGAGCAAGAGCAACTGCCGGCGGTCGCGCGGCAGCGTGCGCAACGAGCGGCTGCGCACCAGCAGGATGATGCCGACGAGCACCAGCGACCACAGCACGCGGTGCGCCAGAATCTCGACCGCGCCGGCCGGGCCGAGGAGCGGGAAGTAGAGCGGGAACACGCCCCACATGAGGTACGCCGCGAACCCGAGCAGCGTCCCGCGCCGTACCTCACTCACCCGCCGACGCTACCCAGTGCGTGTAGTGGTGGTGGATGGCGAAACCGAGACTCTCGTACAGCGCGCGGGCCGCGTCGTTGCCCGCAGCCACTTGCAGGTAGGCGTGCCGCGCGCCGTGCTGCACGGCCCACCGCAGCGCCGCGGCCGACACCGCCCGGCCGAGGCCGTGGCGCCGCGCGGCCGGCGCGACCTCTACGGCGAACAGCCCGGCCCACCGGCCGTCGACCGCGACCCGCGCGATCGCGTCGTCGCCCATCGACAGGAACGCGACGTCCGGGTGGTTCGCCAGCACCTCGGCCGCGACCGCGGGCAGCGGGCCGCTCGCGGCGCGGTACGACGCCAGCCAGGCCTCGCCGGGCCGATCGTCGATCCGCACCGCCGGCTGATCGAGGTGCGCGAGCGGTCGCAGCACGTGCGCGATCTCGGCGGTCATGACCTCGTTGCGCCCGGTGTCCTGCCACCCGCGCGCGGCCAACTCGTCCTCGACGGCGCCGCCGATCGCCTGTACTCGCGCCGGGAGCGACCGCTCGCCGTACCACCGCTCGACGGCATCGACCGCGTCGGCGAGCAGCAGGCCGGGGTCGCCGACGGCGAGCGCGGAGTTGGCCCGCGCCGTGAAGCCGCCGGCGGCGCGCCGTACCCACTCGCCGAGCGGCGCGGTCTCGAGCGCGCGCCAGCCCGCCGCCGCGATCCTCTCCAGCTCGGCGGCGTCGATCCGCCGGGCCGGGCCGGGCGGTACGACGCGGGCCGCCGTGATCGAGGCCACCTCGACCTCGGCCACCGAGCCGTCCCGGCGGCGTACGACGACCGCCTGCGGGGTCAGCGACAGCACCACCCCGACGACCTCCGTCGGACCCGCCGCGGTGACCGCGCGGAGGCTGACCGTCTCACCGACTTCCACCTCGGCGATACTAGGAACGGCGCAATCGTCTGGAGGAGGACAGCACCGTGACCTACGTCATCGCCGAGCCGTGCGTGGACGTGCTCGACCGGGCGTGCATCGAGGAATGCCCCGTGGACTGCATCTACGAGGGCAAGCGGATGCTCTACATCCACCCGGACGAGTGTGTCGACTGCGGCGCGTGCGAGCCGGTCTGCCCGGTCGAGGCGATCTTCTACGAAGACGACACGCCCGACCAGTGGAAGGACTACTACAAGGCCAACGTCGAGTTCTTCGACGACATCGGCTCGCCCGGCGGCGCGTCGAAGGTCGGCAAGATCGACAAGGACCACCCGCTGGTCGCCGCGCTGCCCCCGGACATCAACGAGGGCACGCACTGAACCACCCCACGAAGTCGCTCGCTCCGCTCACGACTGCGCGGGGGCCCCGGTGATCGGGCCGCTCCCGGACTTTCCCTGGGACTCGCTGGCCGGCGCGGCGGCACGTGCCCGCGCGCACCCGGACGGCATCGTCAACCTCTCCGTGGGCACGCCGGTCGACCCGACGCCGGCGTTCATCCAGCGGGCGCTCGCCGACGCCGCGGACGCTCCCGGCTACCCGCTGACCGCGGGCACCGAGGAGCTGCGCACGGCGGCCGTGGGCTGGCTGCGCCGCCGCTTCGGCGTATCCGGCGACGTCGCCGTCCTCCCCGTCATCGGCACAAAGGAACTCGTCGCGTGGCTGCCGACGTTGCTCGGCGCGACCTCGGTCGGCTTCCCGTCGCTGGCCTACCCGACGTACGACGTCGGCGCGCGGCTGGCTGGGGCGCGCGGTGTCGCCGTCGACGCGCTGGTCGCGCTCGGGCCGCAGCGGCTCGACCTGCTGTGGCTCAACTCGCCGTCGAACCCGACCGGTACGGTCCTGCCCGCCGCGCACCTGCGCAAGGTCGTCGAGTGGGCCCGCGAGCGCGGGTGTGTCGTCGCGAGCGACGAGTGTTACGCGGACCTCTGGTACGACGACGAGCCGCCGGTGTCGGTGCTCTCGCCGGACGTGTGCGGCGGCTCGCTCGACGGCCTGCTCGCCGTGCACTCGCTGTCGAAGCGGTCGAACCTCGCCGGCTACCGCGCCGGCTTCGTCGCCGGTGACCCGGCGTTGGTCGCGCGGCTGCTGGAGCTGCGCAAGCACGCCGGCATGATCGTGCCGACACCCGTCCAGGCCGCGATGGCCGCAGCGCTCGATGACGACGAACACGTTGTGGCACAACGAAATCTGTATGCCGCGCGCCGGTCCGCGTTGCGGCCGGCGCTCGAGCACGCGGGCTTCGTCGTAGAAGGTGGAGACGGCGGGCTCTACCTCTGGGCGACGCGCGGCGAGCCGTGCCGCCGTACCGTCGACGCACTCGCCGACCTCGGCATCCTGGTCGCGCCGGGGGAGTTCTACGGCGCGGCCGGCGGGCAGCATGTGCGCGTCGCGTTGACCGCGACGGACGAGAGAATCGCGGCCGCGGTCGCGCGGTTGAAGGAGGCGGGGTCATGACCGAGCAGCCGCAGGCGCACCTGCACGTGCCCGACGATCGGATCGAGGGGACGTACGCCGACTTCGTCAGCGTGTGGCACAGCAAGGACGCGTTCGTGCTCGACTTCGCCGTGCTCGCGCAGCCGGTGACGGCGGCGCAGTTCCTGTCCCGGGTCGTGGCGCGGGTGCGCATCCCACCGTCGCAGGTGTTCGAGATCATGAAGGCGCTGGAGCAGCAGCTGACCGCGTGGGAATCGGAGCGCGAGTCCGAGCCGCCGGCGTAGAGCTGGTTTACAGCTGCTTCGCGAACCAGTGCGTCGCGTAGACGTTGTCGTTGTACGCCGGGACCTCGGTCCAGCCGGCCTTGCGGTAGAGCGTCATGGCCGCGTCGAGCGTGTCGTTGGTATCGAGCCGGCCCTCGGTCGCGCCGAGGTCGCGGGCGGCGTCTTCGAGGGCGTCGAGCAGTTGGCGGCCGGCGCCCTGGCCGCGGACCTCCGGCGCGATCCACATGCGCTTGATCTCGGCCGTCTGCGCGTCGAGGAGCTTGAGCGCCCCGCAGCCGACCGGGTTGCCGTCGTCGGCGCGGACGACGAGGAAGATGCCGCGCGGCGGCGTCAGCTCGTCGGGGTCGGCGGAGACAGAGGACTTCGGATCGAAGCCGGCCGGGAACGCGGCGGCGATCTCGTCGACGTAGAGGGCGACGAGGACCCGCGCCTCGACGGACGCCGCGCTCACCGCCTCGATCTTCACGCCGCCATCCTCCCCCTGCGTCGGTAGTGGGTACGCCGTGCTGGTCTCTTAGCTTCTCCCGGACCAGCAGGACGTACAACGCTTGATTGCCCACAGCCGGCGGCTTGTCCACATATGCGCAATCTTTCGGTTCGCCGGGCCTGTCGGCGCTCGACCATGTCTCATGCGCCGCGACCTCGTCGCCATGGGCCGGGCCGATGGCGGGCTCGTCACCCGAGCCGGTGCGCTTGCCCGCTGGCCGCGGCACGTTGTCGACGACGCGCTCAGCGACGGCGTGCTGCGGCGGCTGTTTCCAGGGGTGTACGTCCTGGCCGATGCGGAGGCCGACCGCGCGCTGATGCGCCGCGCCGCGCTCCGCTACCTGCCCGCCGCCGCCCTGTCGCACCTCGACGCCCTCGACCTCTGGGGCGGCCTGGGCTGGCCGGCGCTGCCGATCACCGCGCCGATCCACCTGACCGCTCGGCACGCGCAGCGGCGGATCGCAGGCACGAGCCTGGTCGTGCATCGCCGCCGGAACTTCGACGTCGACACCTCGGCGGTCGAGCGGGTCGGTCTGCGCGTCGTGCGGTTGGAGCAGGCGCTCGTGGAGAGCTGGCCGTTGCTGCCGAGCGCCGATCGCCGGGCGCCGCTGATTGCGGCGCTGCGCGACCGCCGTACGACGCCGTCACGGCTGCTCGCGCTCGTGGACGGGGGACCGCGCGTGCCCGGCGCCGCGGAGATCCGCGAACTCGTCGCCCGTGTCGCCGGGGGCTGCCACAGCGAGCTCGAGATCTGGGGCCATGACCGGGTGTTCTCCGATCCCCGATTGCCGGCATCGAGGTGCCAGCATCCGGTGCGCATCGGCGGCCGCACCCTGTACCTCGACCGCTACTTCCCGGTCGAGCGGGTCGATGTCGAGCTCGACGGCGCGGCGTGGCACGGCGAGCCCGGCCAACGCGAGCGGGATCTACGCCGCGACGCAGCGCTGTCCGCTCTCGGAATCCAGGTCGTCCGCTACAGCCATCGGCGACTCGTCACGGAACCCGAGTTGATCGTCCGCGAGCTCGGCGACATCCTCACCCATCGCCGAGTGGGACGTGCTGGGTAGCTGGTGCTGGTCTATGCGGCCCGTGGGGACCCGCAGATGCTCCCCAGCGGTGCTAGTTGGCGTGGAGGGCGGCGTTCAGGCCGCCCCAGGTCCCGCTCCGGGGCTTGGCTTCCAGCGCCCCGGTCACGCTGTTGCGCCAGAACAGCAGGTTGCTCGCACCGGACAGCCCCCGCGCGGCCACCACCTGACCATCGGGCAGCGTCACCTTCGACCCGGCGGTCACATAGCAGCCGGCCTCGACCACGCAGTCGTCACCCAACGGGATGCCGATGCCGCTGTTCGCCCCGAGCAGGCAGCGCTCGCCGAGCGACACCACGATCGAGCCGCCACCCGACAGCGTGCCGATGATCGAGGCGCCGCCGCCGATGTCGGTGCCGTCGCCCACCACGACACCGGCCGAGATCCGACCCTCGACCATCGAGGCGCCCAGCGTGCCGGCGTTGTAGTTGACGAACCCCTCGTGCATCACCGTCGTACCCGCCGACAGGTGGGCGCCGAGCCGGACCCGGTCCGCGTCGGCGATGCGAACCCCGGACGGTACGACGTAGTCGGTCATCCGCGGGAACTTGTCGACGCCGTACACCTCGAGCCGCTGCCCGGCCTTGCGCGCCCGCAGCCGTACGTCCTCGACCGACTCGGCCGGCACCGGCCCGAGCGACGTCCACGCCACGTTGGTCAGCAACCCGAAGATGCCGTCGAGCGACGCCTCGTGCGGCCGGATCAGCCGGTGCGAGAGCAGCTGCAGCCGCAGGTAGACGTCGAGCGCGTCGGCCGGCGGCGCGGCGAGCGACGCGATGCGCACCACCACCGGCGCCGTCCGCACGCCGCGCAGCTCATCAGCGCCGGTGGGAACGTCGAGCTCGGCGAGCCCGTCACCCGACCCAAGCAACGGCGACGGGAACCAGGCGTCGAGCACCCGCCCGTCCTCGGCGTACGTCGCGATCCCGGCCGCGGCCGCGGGCTCATCCCGAACGCTCATCGACAGTCACCATAGGGTGGGAGCCGATGATCGACCTCACCCTCCCCGGTGACGCGCTCACGGCCAGCCTGGTCGACGTGCCGAGCGTGTCCGGCGGCGAGAGCCGGCTCGCCGACGAAGTCGAGCGCGCGCTGCGCGAGCTGCCGCACCTGACCGTCGAGCGCGACGGCGACGCGATCGCCGCCCGCACCGACCTCGGCCGACCGCACCGCGTCGTCGTCGCCGGCCACCTCGACACCGTGCCGATCGCCGACAACCTGCCGAGCCGCCGCGACGGCGACCGGTTGTTCGGCTGCGGTACGTCGGACATGAAGGCCGGCATCGCGGTGATGCTGCGGGTCGCCGCGGGCCTCGACGCGCCGCAGCACGACGTGACCTGGCTCTTCTACGACAACGAGGAGGTCGAGGCCGCGCGCAACGGCCTCGGCCGGGTCGCGCGCAACGCCGCGCACTGGCTCAAGGCCGACCTCGCCGTACTCATGGAGCCGACCGCCAACCGGGTCGAGGCCGGCTGCCAAGGCACCCTGCGCGCGCTCGTCGTCGTACCCGGCCGGCGCGCGCACTCCGCGCGGTCGTGGCTCGGCGACAACGCGATCCATCGCGCCGCCGACGTGCTCACCCGGCTCGCCGAGTACGACGCGCGCCGCGTCGTCATCGACGGCTGCGAATACCGCGAGGGCCTCAACGCGGTCCGGATCGAAGGCGGTGTGTCCGGCAACGTCGTCCCCGACCGCTGCACCGTCACCGTCAACTACCGGTTCGCGCCGGATCGCGACGAGGCGCAGGCGCTCGCGCACGTGCAGGAGGTCCTCGCGCCGTTCGAGGTGGTGCCGACGGACTCCTCGCCGGGTGCGCTGCCGCGGCTGTCCGAGCCCGCGGCGGCCGAGTTCGTCGCGGCGGTCGGCGGTGAGCCGGTCGCGAAGCTCGGTTGGACCGACGTGGCTCGCTTCGCCGCGCTCGGCATCCCCGCGGTCAACTTCGGCCCCGGCGATCCGAACCTCGCGCACACCCGCGAGGAGTACGTCGAGATCCCGCGCATCGGCGAGTGCGAGCGCGTTTTGCGCAGCTACCTGGCCGGATAACTTGCTCCTATGGTGCAGCCCGTCGACCCCGATCGCCCCACGCAGAATTCCGCCGAAGAGCGCGCACCCGAACGCCATCGACCCGCCCGGGAGAAGCAGCGCGGGCCGGTCACATTGCGCGGCGATCAGGCGGTCGAAGGCAGTACGACGGACCAGCGGCTGCTCGACTCGCGTGGCCCCAACGACTGGGTGCACACCGATCCGTGGCGGGTGTTGCGGATCCAGTCGGAGTTCGTCGAAGGCTTCGGCCTGCTGTCGGAGCTGCCGCGCGCGGTCAGCGTCTTCGGCTCGGCGCGCATCCGCCCGGGCACACCGCAGTACGCGATCGGTGAGCAGCTCGGCGCCGCGCTCGCGCACGCCGGCTACGCCGTCATCACCGGCGGCGGCCCCGGCCTCATGGAGGCGGTCAACAAGGGCTGCTGCGAATCCGGTGGTCTGTCGGTCGGCCTCGGGATCGAGTTGCCGTTCGAGCAGCACATCAACGACTGGGTCGACGTCGGCCTGAACTTCCGCTACTTCTTCGCGCGCAAGACGATGTTCGTGAAGTACGCGCAGGCGTTCGTCGTACTGCCCGGCGGCTTCGGCACGATGGACGAGCTGTTCGAGGCGCTCACGCTCGTGCAGACCGGCAAGGTCACGTCGTTTCCGGTCGTGCTGCTCGGCACCTCCTACTGGCAGGGTCTCATCGACTGGCTGCGCGCGACGATGGTCGATGCCGGCACGATCAACGCGGTCGACCTCGATCTGCTCCAGCTCACCGACGACGTCGACGAAGCCGTGCGGATCATCGCCGCGGCCAACGAGCAGCGCGCCGATCGCCACTGACGGCAGCGGGCAACCGATGGCGACGATCTGCGTCTTCTGCGCGTCCAGCGAGCGCATCGACCAGTCCTACGTCGACCTCGCGCGCGACGTCGGCGCGGAGCTGGCGCGTCGCGGCCATTCGCTCGTGAGCGGCGGCGGCAGCGTCTCGTGCATGGGTGCGGTTGCGCGCGCGGCCCGCGCCGGTGGCGCGCACACGGTCGGCGTGATCCCGGAGGCGCTGACGCGCACCGAGATCGCCGACCACGAGGCGGACGAGCTCGTCGTCACCGAGGACATGCGTTCGCGCAAAGGCGAGATGGACCGCCGCGCCGACGCGTTCCTGACCCTGCCGGGCGGCGTCGGCACGGTCGAGGAGCTGATGGAGATCTGGGTCTCGCGCGTGCTGCTCATGCACGACAAGCCGGTCGTCGTACTCGATCCCGACGGAGTGTTCGCCCCGTTGCGCGAGCAGGTGGATCTGCTGGTACGACGGGGCTTCGCCCGCCCGTCCGTGCGCGACGCGATCACCTGGGTGACGACGGTCGCGGCGGCGTTCGACGCACTCGAGCGCCACACGCCGGTGTTGCCACCGGCGCGCGACGAAGTGCTCGAAGCCGAGCCCGGCGTGCCGGACGACTCGTAGCTAGGCGAGACCGCGGCGGGCGACGGCGGGCGGGCGGGTACCGCGGATCGTCGCGACCATGTCGAGCACGTCGCGGGTCTCGGCGACGTTGTGCGCGCGGAACACCCGCGCGCCCAGCCATGCCGTCACCGCCGTCGTCGCGAGTGTTCCGACGAGGCGTTCCGGCACTGGCCGGTCGAGCGCCTCGCCGACGAAGTCCTTGTTGGACAACGACACCAGCACCGGCCAGCCGGTCGCGACCAGCTCACCGAGCCGCCTGGTCGCATCGAGCGAGTGGTACGTGTTCTTGCCGAAGTCGTGACCCGGATCGATGAGCACGGACTCGCGAGAAACACCGAGCGAGACCGCGCGCTCGGCGAGCGCGGTCGTCGTCGCGACGATGTCGGCGACGACATCGTCGTACGCAACGCGGTGCGGTCGCGTGCGCGGCGTCGCGCCGCCCGCGTGCGTGCACACGAGGGCCGCGTCGTGTGCGGCGGCGACGGCCGCGAGGTCGGGATCGACGCCGCCCCACGCGTCGTTGACGACATCCGCGCCCGCGTTGAGGCACGCGTCCGCGACCTCGGCGCGCCAGGTGTCGACGCTGATGACCAGTGCCGGGTGCCGTTCGCGTACGGCGGCCACGAACGGCGCGACCCGCCGTACCTCTTCCGCGGCGTCGACGTCGTCACCGGGACCGGCCTTCACCCCGCCGATGTCGACGAGGTCCGCACCCGCCGCGACCGCCCGGTCGACGGCCGCGAGCGCCGGCTCGTCGTCGTACGTCGCGCCCTTGTCGTAGAACGAGTCCGGCGTGCGGTTGAGGATCGCCATGACGAGCAGGTCGTCCGGGCCGAAGGTACGGCTTCGCAGGCGCAAGGTCACCGTGACACGATCTCGCACGGAGGTGGGTGGTGTTCGTCATCGAGGTCGTGCTGGGCGTGATCGTGGTCCTCGTGGCCGCCGTCGCGCTGGCCGCGGTCGGCGGCGGTGGTCTCACCCCTGCCGGGCCGGACACCGACGAGCCAGTGGTCCCGACCGACCGGCCGCTGACCAGCGACGACCTCGCGCGGGTCCGCTTCCGGACCGCGGTGCGCGGCTACCGGATGGAGGACGTCGACGCCGCCATGGCATCCGTCTACGCGACCCTCCGCTCTGCCGAAGCCGGTGCCGAAGCCGCGCCCGCGACCGAGCACGGCGAGGCGACCGAATGACCGGCGCGGTCGCCGGCAGCGACGGCAAGCTGCGCTGCCCGTGGGCGATGTCCGCCCCCGAGTACGTCGACTACCACGACACCGAGTGGGGCCGGCCGCTCACGACCGACGACGCGATGTTCGAGCGACTCAGCCTGGAGGCGTTCCAGTCAGGCCTGTCGTGGCTGGTCATCCTGCGCAAGCGCGACGGTTTCCGGAAGGCGTTCGCCGGCTTCGATCTCGAAGCGGTCGCGCGGTACGGCGCCGGTGACGTTGAGCGGCTGCTCGCCGACACCGGGATCGTGCGCAACCGGGCGAAGATCGAGGCCGCGATCGGCAACGCGCAGGCCGCGCTGGCTCTCGACGGCGGCCTGCTCCACCACGTACGGAGCTTCGCGCCGCGCGGCCGGCGCAAGGCGCCGAAGGTGCTCGGCGACGTACCGGCGGAGTCGCCGGAGTCACAGGCGCTGGCGAAGGATCTGCGCAAGCGCGGCTTCCGCTTCGTCGGGCCGACGACGCTCTACGCGCTGTTCCAGGCGACCGGTCTCGTCAACGACCACCTCGCCGACTGCCACGCCCGCTGACTCGCGTCGGCGGCGGCGTTACTTCCCCGTGAATGTCACCGGTTGCTTCGCCAGGAAGGCCTGCGTGGCGTTCTGGTGATCGGCGGTCGCGCCGAGGGCGGCCTGTGCGGCCGCCTCCGCCTCCAGCGCGGTGTCGAGGTCGCTCACCGCGCCGACGGCCAGCGTCTGCTTGATCGCGGCATAGGCCTGGGTCGGGCCGGCGGCGAGCCGGGCGGCCAGCTCCGCCGCGGCGGCCGGCAGGTCCGCCGACGGGATCACCGCGTTGACCAGACCCATCTCGAGTGCCTGCGGAGCCGCGACCGGCTCGGCGAGCATCAGCATCGCCGCCGCGCGGCCGTGGCCGATGAGGCGCGGCAACGTCCACGACGCGCCGGTGTCCGGGCCGAGACCGACCCGCGCGAACGCCATCAGGAAGCTCGCGGTGTCGGCGGCGAGCCGCAGGTCGCAGCCGAACGCGAGCGACGCGCCCGCCCCCGCCGCGGTCCCGTTGACCGCCGCGATCACCGGCTTCGCCAGCCCGGTGAGAGCGCGCGCGATCGGGTTGTAGTGCAGCCGCACGGTGTCGAGCTCGGTGTTGCCGGACGCCAGCGCGTCGGCGTGCTCGCGGAGGTCCTGGCCGACGCAGAACGCGCGCCCTTCCCCGGTCAGCACGACCGCGCGCACGTCGTCGGAGCCGGCCTGCCCGAGCGCGTCGAGCAGCGCGAGCTTCATCTCGACGGTCAGCGCGTTCAGCGCGTCCGGCCGGTTCAGCGTGATCGTCGCGACCCCGCCGCCGGAGACGTCGTACCGGATGGTGTCGCTCATGTCGTTCTCCTCCGAAGCATCAGGTGTTTCCCGCGAGGCAGTCGTCGACGAACCTCGTCGCGCCGGGGGCGAGCCGCGCGGTCTGCTCATCGAAGTACGCCGCCGCCGCGTCGCCCGGCCAGTCGGCGGGGAGCAGCCGGCGCGGCAGGCCGGGGTCGGCGAACAGGAACTTTCGCCACTCGTGCAGCAGCCGGCTGCGGACCGCGAACGCGCCGTCGTCGCCGGCATCGGGCGGCTCGGACCCGACGATCTCGCGCGCCTCGGTGAGCCAGCGACGGTACGCCGCCGCGAGCTCGGCCGGCCGCCACAACCGCTCCACCAACTCGGCGTCGTCGCCGTCGTACTCGGCCCGGAAATGCGTCACCGCGAGCCCTTCGGAGGCCGCGATGCCGGCGAGCTCGGGGGAGTGCCGCGGCGCGATCCAGTTGTCCGGCCGCACCTGCCGGTAGCCGAGGTACTCCAGGGCGCGCTGCACCCGCTCGCGCCGGACCCGGTCGGGCGAGTGCGCGAGCAGCGCGAGCGACCACCGGCCGTCCCAGTCCGGCAGCGGCTGGTGCCGGTAGATGCGTACGGCGGCCTCGTCGAGGCGTTCGCGGGCCCGCTCGGTCAGCGCGTAGCCCGGTCCGAGGTCGGTCGTCGCGTGCACCAGCCAGCCCTGGCGGACCATGCGCGAGACCGCGGTGCGGACCGCGGGCGCGGCGATGTCGAGCCGGCCGAGCAGACGCACCAGCGCAGCGACCGGTACCGCGCCACCGTGGCTGCGCAGGTGGTCGCCGTACAGGTCGAACAGCGCCGAGCGGGCTTGCACGCGACGCAGGCTATCGAGCCGGGCAGCGCCGGCGACCGCTGTGAGGTTGGGTGAAGCCCGGATAATTGCGGCGCGGTGTGGTTTGTTCGGTAGTTGTGCGCCCCCTAGCCGGTCTCTGCGTTCTCGCGGTCGCTGCCTCGTCGCTCGCTGTCGGCGTGACGAGCGCGTCCGCGGCGCCGGCCGCCGCGGTCAACGTCGACTTCGCGAACTTCAGCGACGTCAGTGCGATCGCGAGGGTCGGTACGACGTCCGTCGGGGTCGGCAGCTCGCTGCAGCTCACCAACAACACCGACGGCAACCAGGCCGGCGCGTTCTGGCTGACGACGCCGATCGACCCGGCCCGCGACTTCTCCAGCCGGTTCAGCTACCGGAGCGTCGCACCGGTCTCGGGCACCGCGGGCAACGGCTTCACCTTCACGATCCAGAACGCGGGTACGTCGGCGCTCGGGTCCTGCGGCGCCGGCCTCGGCTACGCCGCCAGCGCCTGCGACGCGAGCAGCGCGATCAGCCGGTCCGAGTCGTACGCCTTCGACGCCGCCGGGGGCAACGCCGTCCGCAACGGCACCGACGGCGTCCTCACCGACGCGGGCAAGACGTACGTCGATCCGCACGACGGGACGGTCGAGCAGGCGTGGGTCGACTACGCCGCCGCGACGCACACGCTGTCGCTCTACACCGCCACCGGCACCGCGACGAAGCCGTCGACACCGACCGCGCAGCGCGTCGTCGCCGACCTGTCGGCGTGGACCGGCTCGACGTATCTCGGGTTCACCGGCGGCACCGGCACCGACCTGCTGACTCAGCAGGTCAAGTCGTGGTCGGTGCACCAGCCGCTCGACGCACCCGGCCCGGTGAGCGCCGTCGCGGGCGCCGCGGGCGCCGCCGCCGGGCACGCGCCCGTCACCGTGAGCTGGTCGCCACCGGCCGACGATCCCAACTCGGCGTCGGTCACGTCGTACACCGTCTACCGGTCGACCGACTCATCGGCGCGCGGCACGGCGATCGGCACGGTCCTGGTCAGCGGTCTCGCCGACGCGTCGCAGCCGTCGTTCCTCGACAGCACCGCGACCGGCGGGGCGACGTACTACTACACCGTCACGGACACCGCGCACGGCTTGGAATCGCCGGGCACGACGAGCAGCCAGGTCACCGCGGCGACGACGCTGCCGGGTGCACCGACGAATCTCTCGGTCGACTCGACGGTCAGCGGCCAGGCGGTGCCGACCGGCGGCGGATCGGTGACGCTGAAGTGGACCGCGCCGGCGGACCTCGGCGGCGACAACAGCGTCACGTACGACGTCTTCCGCTCCGTGAACGGCGCTGCCTTCACCAAGGTCGGCACCGGGATCCAGAACGCGACGTACACCGACGCCAACCTCGACGCGGCGCACTACGCGTACAAGGTCGAGGCGGTCAACAGCCAGGGCAACGGCCCGGACAGCAACACCGTCACCACTGACATCGCGACGGTGATCTCGGCGCCGGTCGCGTCCGCGGGCGCGCCGCAGGACGTCTCGCTCGCGCTCGACGGGCAGGGCCGCACGGTGCTCAGCTGGACCGCGCCGACCGAGACCAGTGGCTCGACCGTCGACCACTACACGGTCTACCGCGCGGTCGGCGACGAGAGCGCGCCGAGCACGACCTTCACGGTCTACCAGGACAACGTCACCGCGACGTCGCTGCCGACGCAGGTGCTCGCCGCCGGCACCGGCTTCGTGTCCTACGAGGTCGTCGCGGTGCTCGCGAACTCCGCGACCTCCCCGGCGTCGAACGCCGCGACCGTCTTCATCCCCGAAGCGCCAGTGATCGGCCCCGTGACCAACCCGTCGAACGGCACCGTCGTCGTGACCGCCAGCGTGCCGAACCTGCCGCAGAACGTCAGCGTCAGCTACACCGGTTTCTCCTACCTCGGCAACACGTTGTGCGCGACGTGCACGAGCACACCGGACGGCAACGGTGTCGACGTCGCCGGCCTCGGCTCCGGCAGCTGGCAGTTCCGCGTCGTACCGACAACGACGTACGGCGGAGCCACGGCGCTCGGCCCCGCCTCGGCGCTGTCGTCGCCGCTCTCGCTGCACACGATCCGTTACGCCGCCGCGGCGAACGGCGTCGACACCGGCGCGTGCCTCGACCCACTCACGCCGTGCGCGAGCATCACGCGCGCGGTCGCCCAGGCGGCGAGCGGCGACGAGGTGCTGGTGAGCCCGGGCACGTACCACGAGGGCGCGGACATCTCGCGGTCGTCCGGCCCGGCCCACGGCTCGTTCGGTTTCTTCTACACCGGCCCCGCGATCACCAAGCCGCTGCAGCTCGTCGCGGACCCGACCGGCGGCGGCCCGGTCGTCATCGACGCGGCCGGGCACAACAACGGCCTCGTCATCGACCTCGGCGACAACTTCGACAACGCGACCAGCGGCAGCAGCTCCGGCCCCGCGGCCAACCCGGACGTCGTCGTCAGCGGCTTCACGATCCAGAACGCCGATGCCGAAGGGCTGCTCGCGTTCGACTCCGACGCGCTGCGCATCGCGAACAACACGATCCAGAGCAACGACCGGATCGCGTTCGGCGGCCCTGGCACCGACGACCTCGGCGAGTGCGCGGCCGTAGGCAACGTACCGGGCGACTGCGGCTACGGCCTGCACCTCGACGGCGTCACCCGCTCGGTCCTGCTCGACAACACCGTGCACAACAACAGCGGCGGCATCCTGCTCGACGACGGGCTGACGAGCTTCCCGCAGGTGAGCGTGCCGGCCGAGGGCAACACCCTCACGCACAACACGGCCGTGAACAACTCGCTCGGCTCCGGCATCACGATCGCCGGCCGGGACAAGAGCACGTTCCTCGGCGGGTTCTCGCTCGGCGTGTTCAACAACGTGGTGTCCAACAACACGTCGAGCGGCAACGGCGCGGGCACTGGAATCGCCGGCAAGGGGGGCGCCGGCATCATGCTCACCGTCGATGCGCCCGGCGACGGCGTCTACCAGAACACGATCCGCGGCAACGTCATGTCGAACGACGCGCTGCCGGGCATCACGATGCACTCGCACGACGCGCTCGCCTACATGGACGACAACGTTATCGAGGCCAACCAGATCACGGCGACCGGTCTCGGTGGCGTCGACGGCAAGGCGGGCGACTCGGCGGCCGGTGTCAACGGCACGGCCGGCATCGTCGTACTCGGCCTGCCCGCCGACCCGATCGGCGGCACGGTCATTCAAGACAACGTCGTGAGCGCGGTGCACTACGGCGTGTTCCTCAACGAGGCCGCGTCGCGGGTGTCCGGCAACGGCTTCAGCGGCGTCAGCGTCCCGGTCACGGCGACGCCCGCGCCGGTCAACGTCTACGCCGGCCGCGCCTCGACCGGGCACATGATCGTCAACCGCGGCGTCGCCGGCCGGGTCAGCGACCTCGGCGGCGCGCTCGCGTCGCCGCCGGCCGTCGGCGCGGTCCCGACCTGGAACCCCAGCGGGTTCGGCGTGGGCTACTGGTCCGGTGCGCTGGCGCCGGTGTACGTCGCGCGGACGACGGCCGGACGCATCGCCGTTCGCACCGACTCGGTCACGTGGGCCAACCTCCCGGTCGCGACGAGTGGCGGGCGCGCGGTGGCCTTCGCCGGTACGCCGGCCGTCGCGGGCAGCTCGGCGCTCGACAACGGCCTGAACGGCGGCCGCGCGATCGTCGGTATCGCGGCGCTGTCCACCGCCGGCGACCTCTGGGTCACGTCGATCTTCATCGGCCCGAATCACAACGTCGTCGGCGTCAGCCGCGCGTGGCGCAACTACGGCCACCCGGCCGGCACGGCGCTCACCGGTACGCCCGCGCTCACCGGTGTGTTCTTCGTCAACACGGCGTGGGCGGCGGCGCGCAACGGCTACCTCTACTCGCTCGCGTTCGACCCGTCGACGGCGGATTGGCGCGGCGTCGGCAACCCGTGGGTGAAGCGGGCCTACCGCGCGATCACCGTCTCCGGTGCGACCTCGCCGGACGGCTACCGCACCGCGCTGTTGCTCGGGAATCCGAACGGCACCAACCCCGGACTGCGCATGACCCAGGTCGTGTTCACGAACGGCGTGGCCGGCCGGCTCGGCACCGTCAACGCGGTCGCGTTGAGCCAGCCAGCGGTCGCGGTCGCGACCAACGGAGTCACCGACGCCTACCCCGCCGCCGGGTCGGTGCTCGTGACCACCGGCGCGATCGTGAAGAACCTCACCGTCGTGATGGCCGGCGGAGTCGGCGCCGTCGCACTCAACTAGCCGCCCCTGCCCCATGATCATCGCCGCCACGGCGGGATAGATGTCGCTGTGGCGGCGCAGCTCACGTGCGCGTGGCCTACCGGGCGGTCTGCGAGCCCTCGGCGCGGGCACCGCCTGCACCCGCCTCCTCTGACCGGCCATAATGGACTTTCGAAGCGGGCCACCCGGCCCGCCTGGGAAAGGGGTTTCGCATGGCGGCGATGAAGCCGCGCACCGGTGACGGCCCGCTGGAAGTGACCAAGGAGGGCCGTGGCATCGTCATGCGCGTGCCGCTGGAAGGTGGCGGCCGACTCGTCGTAGAGCTCACTCCCGACGAGGCGACCGCGCTCGGCGAGGCGCTGAAGAGCGCCGTCGGCTGACCCACCATTAGCGCATCCCGGCCCCGGCGGACCTCCGCGTCCCCGGGGCCGCGCGCTGCCCGGCACGTGTGAGAGTGAGTCCGTGCATCCGAACGTGAGCCTCGTGGCCGGGCCGTTGACCGCACTCGCCGCCGCGCCCGTCGTCGCCGTACCCGTGCGTCCCGGCGAAACCGCGCCCGTGGTCGGCGCGGGTGCGGACGTCGTGGCGGCCCTCGGTATCGACGCGGCGGCGGTCCTCGCCGTACGCAAGGCCAAGGGCGAGCCGGGCGAAGTCGTGGACGTGCCGGTCGGCCGCGACGGAGTCGACACCGTGCTGCTCGTCGGCGTCGGCGACGCCGGGCCCGCGGCGATGCGCAAGGCGGCCGCGGCACTGGTACGACGGGCTGGCTCCGCGACCGCTGTCGTCGCGACTATCGCCGACGGCTTGCCCGCCGAGGCCGTCGCCGCGGCGGCCGAAGCGGCGACGCTGGCCGGTTTCTCGTTCAACCGGCGGAGCGAGCCGAGCGACAAGCCCGCCCTCGCCGTACGTCTCGTCGGCGACTCGGAAGCCGAGGCCGCGGTCGCCGATGCGGTCGCGATCGCCGAGGCGACCTGCCTCGCCCGCGAGCTCGCCGCGACGCCGTCGCTGGAGAAGACGCCGCAGTGGATGGTCGACCGCATCCGCGCGATCGCCGCCGGCAATGCGCTCGACGTCACCGTGTGGGACGAGAAGCGCCTTGTCGCGGAGGGCTTCGGCGGCATCAGCGCGGTGGGTCGCGGCTCGGCCCGGCCGCCGCGGCTCGTGCAAGTCGACTACGCGCCGCGCGGTGCCACGGGTGGACGCGTCGTGTTGGTGGGCAAGGGGATCACGTTCGACTCCGGCGGCCTGTCGCTCAAGCCGCTGGACAACATGCGGCTGATGAAGACCGACATGTCCGGGGCGGCCGCGGTCGTCGCGACGATGTCGGCGCTGCAGCGCCTCGGTGTACGCCGTCGCGTCACCGCGCTGCTGCCGCTCGCGGAGAACCTCATCGGCGGCGACGCGATGCGGCCCGGCGACGTGCTGCGGCACTACGGCGGCCGCTACGTCGAGGTGCTCAACACCGATGCGGAGGGACGGCTCGTGCTCGCCGATGCGCTGGCGTACGCCGTCGCGCGGCTCGACCCGTCGGTCGTCATCGACATCGCGACGCTGACCGGCGCGGCGACGCTCGGCCTCGGCAAGCGGCACGCCGCGCTCTACGCGACGTCGCCCTCGTTGCGCGACGACCTGGTCGACGCGGGCCGTCGTGGTGGCGAGCGGTTGTGGCCGATGCCGCTGGTCGAGAGCTACCGCGACTCGCTCGACTCACCGGTCGCCGACCTGCGCAACGTCGGCGATCCCGACCTCGGCTACAGCGGCGGGTCGATCGTCGCCGCGCTGTTCCTGCGCGAGTTCGTCGGTGACGTGCCGTGGGCGCACCTCGACATCGCCGGCCCGGCCCGCGCCGATGCCGACGAGGACGAGATCACCAAGGGCCCCAGCGGGTTCGGCGTACGCACGCTGTTGCGGTATCTCGGGTGACCGCGACGTTCCCACCGCTGCCGCACGAACGTCACCTCGCGGACGTTCGCGAGCGGGCGGCGCTGGGCTCCGGCGAGGCGATGCTCGTCACCGACCTCGTCAACATCCGCTACCTGACCGGCTTCACCGGATCGGCCGCGCTGCTCCTCGTCGACGCCGACGGCGCGACCCTCGTGACGGACGAGCGGTACGGCGAGCAGGCGGCCGCGCAGTCGGGCGCGTTCGCCGACGTCGTCGCGGCCGCGCCGGCCGAGCAGCTCGGCGCGCTCGCCCGCGCGGCCGGCTCGTTGCAGGCGTTGCTGTTCGATCCCGAGCAGGTGACCGTGGACCTGCACGACCGCGTCGCAGCGGCGTTCGAAACAGTGCCGTTGCAGCGGCGTACCGGAGTGGTCGAGCTCGCCCGCCGGGTGAAGGGCGAGGCCGAGATCGCGCGAATGCGTGCCGCCGCGCGGATCGCCGTAGCCGCTCATGCGCGGGTGCTCGACGGTCTCGGCGACGAGCCGACGGAAACCGAGTTGGCGCACCGGTTCGCCGAAGCCGTACGCGACCTCGGCGCTGACGGCATCGCCTTCTCGACGATCGTCGCGGCGGGCGCGCGGGCGAGCATGCCGCACGCGATGCCGACCGAGCAACGTGTCCGCGACGGCGACCTGCTGCTCATGGACTTCGGCGCGATGGTCGACGGCTACCTCTCCGACGTCACCCGCACAGTCGTCGTCGGCGGCGGATCCGGCGACGCCGAGACCGAGCGCCTGGTCGCCGCGGTGACCGAGGCACACGACGCCGGCATCGCGCTGGCCGCGCCCGGGGTCACGCACGCGCAGGTCGACGCGGAGTGCCGGCGGGTGCTGCACGGGCACGGGTACGACGAAGGTCCGACGCACCCGTTCGGCCATCAACTCGGGCTGCGGATCCACGAGCGGCCGTTCCTGACCGCGACCGCCGACGAGGCGTTCGAGCCGGGCAACGTCGTGACGGTCGAGCCGGGCGTCTACCTGCCCGGGCGCATCGGCTGCCGGGTCGAGGACACGGTGCTCATCACCGCTGACGGCATCGAGATCCTCTCGACCGGCCCGTCGTCGTAGCGCCGTCAGGGCGACATAGATGTCGCTGTGACGGCGATGATCATGGAGCGGGCCGGCCGCCTAGCTGATCGCGGCGTCGAGCCAGTCGCGCAGCGGCGCCGTCGCGCGCAGCGTGTCCACGACCCGCTTTTTCGCGCCGGCAGTGCCGAGCCACGCCTCGACGGCCCAGTCGCGCCAGGCCACCAAATCCTTGTACCGCAACAGATCCGCGCGCGGATGGTCCGGCGGGTAGCCGGTCGGCACGCGCTTCAAGGAGTCGTGTGTCGATACGCCGATGCCGGCCTTGCGCAGCGCGGCGATGATGGCGACGAGCCGCGGTCCGGTCGCATCGTCGGCCACCGCCGCGCGGAACCGCTTGAGCGCCGGCGAATCCATCATGTACGCGCCCGCACCGACGCCGAGCCCCTCGGCGGACAACCTGATGTAGCCGCCGCGTTCGAGCACCGCCGCGATCTGCGTCTTGTACGGCGACTTGTCCTTGCTGAACCGCACGTCGCGGTTGGGCCGGTAGATGCGCGCCGGGCCGAACTCCGGCTCGAGCTCGGCGAGCAGCTCCACCATCGGCGCGCGCACGGCCTCGTCGTACACGCCTTTGTTGGCGGTCCAGTACGTCTTGGAGTTGTCGGCGCACAGGCCTTCGTAGAACTCGATGGCCTCGGCCGGCCAGCCGCGAAACGCCATGCCGGGCAGCTTACGTTCGGTGTGACATAGGGCACAGACCGCGGCGGCCGGCGGCGTTACCGTAGCCGCCATGTTCAACCCCTTCACGCCGGGCTTCACCGACGACCCCTACCCGCACTACGCCGAGCTGCGCGCGGCCGAGCCGGTGGAGCACAACGAGCTCGGCTTCTGGGCGCTGTGGCGGCACCGCGACGTCGCCGAGGTGCTGCGGGCGAAGATGTCGGTCGAAGACGCGAAGGTCACCAACCAGGGACCGATGGCGAGCGCCTACGAGCAGGCGTACGCAGAGCACGGCTTCGAGGGCGAGGGCCGTTCGATGCTCGACCGCGATCCGCCCGACCACACCAGGCTGCGCAAGCTGGTGTCGCAGGCGTTCACGCCGCGAACGATCGAGCGGCTGACACCGGTCGTGCAGCGGCTCGTGGACGACGCGCTCGACCGGATGGACGACGAGGGCAAGGTCGACCTCATCGACGCGCTTGCGTTCCCGTTGCCGTTCACCGTGATCAGCGTGATGCTCGGCATGCCGGAGACCGATACGGCGCGGCTGCGCGAGCTGTCGCACACCGTCGTACGTTCGCTCGAACCCGTGCCCGACGAGGACACCGTGCGGGAGATCGTGGCCGCGCAGATCGGCCTCACCGAGCTCGGCAGCGAAGCCATCGCGTGGAAGCGCGCCAACCCCGCCGACGACCTGCTGACCGCGCTGATCAACGCCGAGGACAGCGGTGACGTGCTCTCCGACGACGAACTCGTCGCGCAGGTGATCCTGCTCTACGTCGCCGGCCACGAGACGACCGTCAACCTCATCGGCAACGGCACGCTCGCGCTGCTGCGCGACCGCGAGCAACTCGACCGGTGGCGCGAGCGGCCCGACCTCGACGACAACGCGGTCGAGGAGCTGCTCCGCTTCGACAGCCCCGTGCAGATGTCGCGCCGGGTCACGCTCGAGGACTACGAGGTCGACGGGCACACCATCCCGGCCGGCTCGTTCGTCATCGCCTCGCTCGCGTCGGCCAACCGCGACGAGGCGCAGTACGGCGCGGACGCCGACCGGCTGCGGCTCGACCGGGAGAACGCGCGCCAGCACGTGTCGTTCGGTGCGGGCGTGCACCACTGCCTCGGCGCCGCGCTCGCGAGACTGGAAGGCCGGATCGCGGTGTCGTCGCTGATCCGCCGGTTCCCCGAGCTCGACCTCGCCGGCGAGCCGCAGTGGAACGGCCGGATCAACCTCCGTGGGCTGGCCGCGTTCCCCGTACGGGTGCGCTGACCCGCGGCTTGGGCTTCGCAACTTTGGGCTTAGCGCTCGCGGGCGCGGGTCGCAGCGGGGCGAGCATCCCGGCCGGCCGCATGTGCAGCGCCTGCGCGCGCCGGGCCAGCTCGCGCGGGTTGTCCAGCGCGTCGAGCTGAAGCTGCACCGTCTGCGTCCGCAGCGCGAGCGCGGCGAGCCCGGCCTGCTGCGTCGCGATCGTGCGGGCCTGCTGCTGCATCAGCGTGTTGAGGACGAGGACGCCGACCACGCCGACGCCCAGCACGAGGCCGAGGGTGAGCGCGTAGACGACTTCACGGCGGCTCGGCGAGGCCGCCGTACCGTGCCGCCTGGCCGGGGGCGGGGCGAGCCGGAGCGATGGCCGGGCGCCCGGATGCCGGGCAGGGGCGACTGGTGCGCCCGCCGGTCGGGCGGCGCCGTACGCAACCTCCGCAGCCATCGACCCCCGTCTCCCGTGTGGCCCCCGTGACAGGAGTGACGATGGCACCCCAGTGTCCGATTCTGCTGTTGCCACGCCGCCACGGAGCGTGACGGGCGAGGATGGCCCAGTGGAGGATGGCCCAGTGGAGACGCTGGCGCTCGCGGGGCGGCTGCTCGTCGCGACGCCGCTGCTCGGCGACCCGCCGTTCTTCCGCACGGTGATCGCCGTCCTGGAGCACGGCCCCGGCTCCGGCGCGCTCGGCGTCGTGCTGAACCGGCCGACGACGCTGCCGGTCGCCGACGTGATCCCGCTCGGGCAAGACCTGTTCTCGCCCCCGGCCGTCGTCTTCGACGGCGGCCCGGTGAGCCCGGAGACGGCGATCGCGGTCGGGTTGCCTGCTCCCGGAGCGGCCGGCATCGAGGGGAGCGCGCCCGTCTCGCGACCGAGCGCGCCGCCGTACGTGACCGTCGACCTCGACGCCGACGGCGATCTGCTGGCCCGCGAGATCGGGCGGCTGCGGGTGTTCTCGGGGTACGCCGGGTGGGCGGCCGGCCAGCTCGAAGCCGAGGTGGTCGAGGGCGCGTGGTACGTCGTGGACAGCCTCCCGGACGACGTGTTCGCGGTCGAGCCGGAGACGCTGTGGCGCCGGGTGCTGCGCCGCCAGGGCTGGCCGCTGGCTGCGGTCGCGACCTGCCCGGCGGACCCGACGCTGAACTAACCCTGAGCCGCGCGCGTGTGGGGGAGTGAGACCGCGACCTCACGGGAGGACTCTTCATGCGCCGCGCCGGAGCCACTGCCCCTCTTGCCGCCCTCGTCCTCGTGATCGCCGGGTGCGGCAGCGGATCGTCCGGCGGCCCGTCGGCGGTCGGCCCCGGTTCGACGCCGGCTTCTACGACGGGCGCCGCGGGCAACTCCCCGACCATCGCCGGCCTGCACGCGAACAACCACGGCACCGCCGACGTCACCGGCAAGAACTCGGTGAACATCGAGGCCGGCAACTACTACTTCGAGCCGTCGGTGCTGAAGGGCACGCCCGGCCAGCAGCTCACGCTGCACGTGGTCAACGCAACCGGCACCGGCCACAACCTCACCGTCGACCCGCAGCACGTCAACAAGGACCTCGACGCGCACGGCAGCGCCGACCTCAAGGTGACCCTGCCGTCGAGCGGTGTGCTGGCGTTCTGGTGCGAGTACCACAAGAGCCTCGGCATGGTGGGCGGGCTGCTCGTCTCCGGCTCGGCCGCGGGCTCGTCGCCGGCGCCGACGTCGTCGGACACCAGCGGTGGAGGGTACGGCGGTTACGGCCACGGCTGAGGCTGGAACACTCACCGTGTGAGAGACGGGCTGCGCCGGATCGGTCGACCGCTCGCGGCGGGTGCGTCCGCGGCCAAGGTGCTGGCGCGCTCCGGCGTCGTACGGCCGGTGCGGCCGGACCGCCTCATCGGCATGGCGCTGTCGTTCGGCCGGTGGGGCACTACCCCCGCGGCGGCGTACGCGGCCGGTGCGGCGGCGGACCCGGACCGGCTCGCGGTCGTGGACGAGCGCGAGTCGGTGACCTTCCGCGACATCGACACGCGCTCGACGGCCATCGCGCACGCGCTGCGCGAGCGCGGGGTGTACGCCGGTGACGCGGTCGCGCTGCTCGCCCGCAACAGCGTGGCGTTCGTCATCGCGCAGGTCGCGATCAGCAAGCTCGGCGCGGACGTGCTCTACCTCAACACCGGCTTCGCCGGGCCGCAGCTCGGCGACGTGCTGCTGTCGGAGAACGCGACCGCGGTCATCGCAGACGAGGAGTTCGTGCCGCTGCTGGACGAGGTCGCGCCGGACCTGCCGCGCCTGGTCGCCTGGTCGGACGAGCCGACGCCGGACAGCATCGCGACGCTCGGAGCCGAGCTGACGCCGGAGCTCGATCCGCCGGGTCGCGAAGGCCGGCACATCATCCTCACCAGCGGTACGACGGGACGGCCGAAGGGCGCGGCGCGGTCGGCGCCGGGTGCGCTGTCGGGCATGTTCGAGCTGGTCGCGTTGCTCGAAGCGATCCCGTATCGCAGCAACGGCACGACGGTTCTCGTCGCGCCCGCGTTCCATGCGTGGGGCCTCGCGAACCTCATGCTCGCGATGGGCCTGCGGTCGACGGTGGTGATGCGGCGACGCTTCGATCCGGCGGTGACATTGGAGCTGGTCGAGACGCATGCCGCCGACACGCTCGCCGCCGTACCCGTGATGGTGCAACGGATTCTCGACCTGCCGGACGACGAGCGGCACCGCCACGACACCTCATCGCTGCGCATCGTCGCGCTGTCCGGCTCGGCCCTCGCGCCGGCGCTCGCGACCCGCTTCCTCGACGAGTACGGCGACGTGCTCTACAGCCTCTACGGATCGACCGAGGTCTCCTACGTCAGCGTCGCCGGCCCGCGCGACCTGCGCGAGGCGCCGGGATCCGCGGGCCGCGTCGTCCGCGGCGTGACCGTCCGGCTCGTGGACGGCGACGGCAACGACGTCGCGCCGGGCGAGACCGGCCGCATCTTCGCCGCGAGCGGCCTGGTGTTCGACGGCTACACGAGCGGCGAGGACAAGTCGCGCCTCGGCGGGCTGACGTCGACCGGCGACGTCGGCCGCTTCGACGACGACGGTCGGCTGTACGTCGAAGGCCGCGACGACGACATGATCGTGTCCGGCGGCGAGAACGTGTTCCCGGCCGAGGTCGAGGACTGCCTGCACCGCCATCCGTCGGTCGGCGACGTCGCGGTGGTGGGGGTCGAGGACGAGCGGTTCGGGCAGGCCCTGGTCGCGCACGTCGTACTCCGGTCGGGTGCGAACGCGACCGCCGATGAGCTGCGGACGCACGTGAAAGCGCAGCTCGCGAACTACAAGGTGCCGCGCGCGATCGAGTTCCACGACGAATTGCCGCGCAACGAGACCGGCAAGGTGCTCAAGCGCGAACTGCGCTGATCGCCACCGCCTTGTCTACGGTGCGGGCGGCGCGCCCCAGCGATCCGTTCGAGCAGCCGTCGCGATCGTCTCCCACTGCTGCATCTCGGGGCGCGCGGGCTCGGCGTGGCGGCCGAGCAGCACGTCGGTGAGCGGCGCGACGCTGGCCCGGTCAAGGAGGCCGAAGCCCTCGTACACGAAGGCAATGGGCGTCGTCGGCGTCGCCAGCGCTTGGGTCGGATCGCTGGTCACCGTCGACGGGTCGAACGACCTCCAGCCGGCGACGGCGCGTGCTGCGTCTAGGAGCTCGAGGTAGGTGAGCGAGCCGCCTGCGGTGGGACCGGTGCGGACCGGGCGCGCGGGATTCAGCAGCGAGCCGTGCCGTGCACCGACGTGTCGGTCACCGGTGGCCTTGCGGGCGCGATAAAGCGCCTCCGCCACGACCCCGGCCGCGATAGGCGCGGAGCACGACGTGCCTACGAAGATGTCCTGCCCGGTCAGTGAGGTGCTGTCCGCGGCCGGCCGCTCCTCGCCCTGCGCGATGACGTCGACCGGGACGTTGTGCCAGTCCGTCGGCTGGCCGGTGCCCGCCTTCGACGCGCCGACCGTGAGCACCCACGGCGGCCCGGCGTAAGGCGAGTCCCAGGTGAGCGAATGCTGCGTCCCGTGCGTCGTAGGGCCGAGATCGGTGACGCCGTTGCCGCTCCCGAACACGACGACCTTGCCGGCCCGCGCGGCGGCCAGGCTCCCGGCGGATGCGGATGTCGTCGCGGCGCGGTCCGGGTGGCTCGCCTGCAGCTGTGCGGGCGCGCCCAACGGGCCGCCCCACGAGTTGCTGATGACGTCGATCCATGGCTGGGTGGCCGCCCATTCCAGCCCGTCCTCCGGGTTGTCGGCCGCGACGAGGACGATGTCGCAGTCCGGGCACGTCCCGTAATGGGTGCCGGCGGCCACGCTCGCCACGCCCGTCCCGTGGTAGGTGTCGCCGTCGACTACGGGGCGCGGCGGCGTCGCCGGCGGCGGGTAGGAGATGCCGGCCTGGCTCGTCTCGCGGTCGAGCGGGCTCGGCAGCCAGATGAGGCCGGAGAAACGGGTGCCGGGAACGTAATAGAGATGGTTTGCCTTTAGGGACGCCCACGTCGGATCGTCGAGCTGCCGTGCGGTGGCGAGGTCGGCGGTGTGCAGGTGCAGGCGCAGAGGGGTCGCCGACGCGGGGTACCCCGGCAGCCACCGGGCCGGGCTTGACGTGCGGGTCGGGTCGGCGAACTCGCGGTGGTAGACGTTGACCGCGTCCTCGACGATCGCGATGACAACGTGGCTCGCCGGCGGTGACGCCGCGGCGCCCGAGGGCAGCGCCTGGAACGCGGAAAGCGTCATCGTGAGCGCGGACAGACCGAGCAGAGCGCGCCGCATGACCACCTCCGGTGTGACTTGTTCGCTTTTCCTTCGACACCGGCCACCGAACTCCTTCAAGAATTCTGTCAGGTATGCGTAAGCAATCGAGCCGCCCATCGGTAGTGCCTACAGGAGCGCCGACCAGAGCGCTCCGCGACGGTAGGAGGAATCATGCGTCTGCCCAGGTTCAGGACGGCTACGGCGATCGCCGCGATGGCGACGGGGCTGGGGCTCGCCCCGGCTCTCATGTCCGCGGCTCCCGCACACGCGGCCGCGACGACCATCGACATTCCGGTGCCCGACCCCACGACGGGCTGCACGAAGCACTTCGTCGTGGACGCCGACACGTCGCGGATCCCACCGGTGATCCTGAAGGTTTACGTCTCCTGCTAGTCGGCCGCTAGACGGCTGCACACGTCATCTGCGCGTGACGTCGATCGCCGGGCCGCCCGCGGACAGCTTCATCGCGTCCTCGGGCAGCTCGGCGACCGCGCGACGGCAGTGCTCGCGCGCGTCATCGAGGCGGATCGCGGTGACGACCTCGCCGTCGCGAATGTACGCGCCGAGCAGCGGCCGCAGACCATCGCGCGGCTCGATCGGCCCGCCGACGGAGACGACTTCGGCGACTGCCACGCCGTTGTCCGTCTGCCGCGCGGCCCACTTGCGACCGCCGACCGAATGCTTGCCCTCCGAGGTTTTCTGCACCGGGTGCCAGGCACCGTCCAGCTCGCGCGCGACCAGCTTGTAGACGAACCCGGCGGTCGGGACGCCGCTGCCGGTGACCACCGATGTGCCGACGCCGTACATGTCGACCGGCGCGGCCGCGAGGCCCGCGATCGCGAACTCGTCGAGGTCGCTCGTCACGACGATGCGCGTGCCGGTCGCGCCCAGCTCGTCCAGCAGCGCCCGCGCGCGGCGTGCCTGCGTCGGCAGGTCACCCGAGTCGAGCCGGATCGCACCGAGCTGCGGGCCGGCAACCTCGACCGCGGTGCGGATGCCGCGCTCGACGTCGTACGTGTCGACCAGCAACGTCGTGCCCACGCTGAGTGCGTCGACCTGCGCGCGGAACGCCGCCGTCTCGTCGGCGTGCACCAGCGTGAACGCGTGTGCGGCCGTTCCCGTCGTCGGCACGCCCCAGCGCGCGCCCGCGGCGAGGTTCGACGTACTGGCGAAACCGGCGAGGTACGACGCGCGCGCCGCCGCGATCGCGGCCTCTTCGTGCGTCCGCCGGCTGCCCATCTCGATGCACGGCCTGCCGTTCGCAGCACCGACCATGCGCGCCGCCGCGGTCGCGACCGCCGTGTCGTGGTTGAGCACCGAGAGCACCAGCGTCTCGAGCACGACGCACTCGGCGAACGTGCCCTCGACCACGAGCACCGGCGAGCCGGGCACGTACACCTCGCCTTCGGCGTACGCGTCGATCGAGCCGCGGAATTGGTACGACGCAAGCCATTCGGCGGTCGCGGCGTCCACGACACCGGTCGCGGCGAAGAACTCGACCGCCGCGGCGTCGTACCGGAAGTCGGGGATCAGGTCGAGCAACCGGCCGAGGCCGGCCCCGACGCCGTAGCGCCTCCTGCCTGGCAGCGACCGCGCGAACACCTCGAAGACGCAGCGGCGATCCGCGGTGCCGCTCTGCCGCGCGGCCTGCACCATCGTCAGCTCGTAGTGGTCGGTGCGCAGGCCGGGAGCCGGCGCACTGCCTACGCGCACTGCTGCTGTGGCTCGCCCTCGTTCGATGCCCGCGACCCTAGCGCCGGCTCGTCGGCGGCTTGGCGGGCCTGCGGGCGCTGCACCATCAGGACGACGCCTGAGACGATCGCGACGGTGGCGATCGCCGTACGCGCGCCGAGGTGCTCGTGCAGCAGCAGCGCACCGAGCACGACCGCGACGAGCGGGTTCACGTACGCGTATGTCGTGACCAGCGACAGCGGCGCGTTGCCGAGCAGCCACACGTACGCCGTGTAGCCGACCATCGATCCGACGATCGCGAGGTAGCCGACGGCGAGCCACGACTGCGCCGGGACGCGATCGAGATGAAGCTGGCCGATCTCGCCGCTGGCGACGCCGGCGAGGGCGCATGCGACGCCGCCGCACATCATCTGCATGCCGGTCATGACGAGCGGCCGGCGCGCGAGCGGGGCGGTCCGCGACCACACCGAACCGGCCGCCCACGACAGCGCCGCTCCGACGAGAACGAGTACGCCGGTGACGTCCGCGCGGCCGCTGCCGGATCCGATGACGAGGGCGGCGACGCCGGCGAACCCGAGCGCGAGGCCGGCGCCGTGGCGCACGGTCACGCGACCCTGGCCCATGAGCGCGCCGACGACCGCGGCCCAGATCGGGACGGTCGCGATGATGACCGCCGCCGGGCCGGACGCGACGCGTTTCTCGGCCAGCGAGACGAGGCCGTTGCCGCCGAGCAGCAGCGACGTGCCGACGACGGTGGCGGCGAACCACTGCGGCCGGCCGAGCGGGTCGGGCCGGCCGTCCGCGGCGGGCCGGCGGACGGTGAAGGCGAGCATCAGCAGGCCGGCGACGCCGAAGCGCACGCCCGCGGCCAGCAGCGGCGGCAGGCCCGCGCCGTGGCTCGGGTGGACGACGACGCGGATGGCGAGGTACGTCGAGCCCCACACGAGGTAGACGACCCAGAGCGCGGCCCAGATGCGGGCGCGCGAGGGTGCCGTCGCGAGTGCAGCTGCCATGCGTCCAACCTAAGTTGCCGGGTGGTCGCGGCGCCCGCGGATTTCGGCCACGGACCGCCAAAATACGGTCAGCTCATGCGGATGCCCGGCTCGAGTCCGGTATGGTGATCGGTATGGCGACGGTCAAGGTCACGGTCACTCTGGACGAAGACCAGCTCGCAAACATTCGCTCCCTCGTCGCTTCGGGCGGTGCGCCCAGCGTTTCCGGGTTCGTGCAGCATGCGGTCGGCGTAGCTCTGGACGACGTTGCCGGATGGGGGGCCTTGCTCGCCGACGCGTTGACGCGGACCGGCGGACCGCTCACCCAAGAGGAGCGCGAATGGGCGGACGAGATCCTTGGGGTGCCCAAGCGACGCCGTAGCCATTCGGTGGCGTGATGCCCGGCGTCACGCTGGACGCCGGCGGTCTGATCGCTCTCGACCGCGACGACCGTCGGATGATCGCGCTCCTCGCCCGGGCGACACGGGCGAACGCCACGATCACCATCCCAGCCACCGCGCTCGCGCAGGCCATCCGCCAGCCCCAACGGCAAGTCGGTCTGGCCCGACTTGTGCGGCAGCCTGGCACGTCTGTCATTCCCCTTGACCGAGTCGACGCGACGAACGTCGGTCGGCTTCTCGCGGCAAGCCGCACCTCGGACGTTGTCGACGCGCACGTCGTCATTTGTGCTCGCCGCGCCGGGCAACGAGTCGTCACGTCGGACCCGGACGACTTGCGTCGGCTCGATCCCGATGTCGAATTGGTGACGCTGTGACGATTGCGCCGGAGGAGGTGCGGCACTCCGACACCGACGAGGTCATCGACCCGGACCGGCCGTGGATCACGATCGTCTGGAACGACCCGGTCAACCTCATGTCCTACGTCACCTATGTGTTCCAGAAGCTGTTCGGCTACAGCCACGAGAAGGCGACGCAGCTGATGCTCGACGTACACCAGAAGGGCCGCGCGGTAGTCAGCAACGGCAGCCGCGAACAGATGGAGCACGACGTCGCCCGGCTGCACGCGGCCGGGCTCTGGGCGACGTTGCAGCAGGACTGAGCGCGACGTGACGACATTCCGCCGCGAGGGCGACGTGACCGTGGTCGGCCTGACGCCGGAGGAGCGGTCGGTCCTCGCCAGCCTCGCCGCGAGCCTCGCCGAGATGCTCGCACCTGACGCCGCTCCCGGCGGCGCCACGGAAGCCGATCCGCTCGTCGCGCTCGTCGGGCTGGACGGCGACAGCGGACCGGTCGGCCGGCCCGACGACCCGGCGCTGCGCCGGCTGCTGCCGGACGCGTACGACGACGCCGAGGGCGCGGCCGAGTTCCGCCGGCTGACCGACGGCGAGCTGCGCGCGGCGAAGGTCGCCAACCTGCGCCGCATGGTCGACGGCGCGGCCGCGGCGGGCGGCGTCGTACGGATCTCGCCGGACGAGATCGACGGGTGGCTCGCGGGGCTCACCGACATCCGGCTCGTCCTCGGCGAGCGGCTCGACATGACCGAGGAGCGCGAGCACCTCGAAGACCTGGCCGACGACGACCCGCGGCTGCCGCTGCTCGCGGCGTACGACTGGCTGAGCGAGCTACAGGAGGTCCTCGTCCACGCCGCGATGGCCGACTAATCTCGCCCCACTAATCTCACAGGGTGCTCCGCATCGGCCAGGACGTCTACGACGCGATCGTCGCGCATGCGCGCCGCGATCACCCGGACGAGGCGTGCGGCGTCGTCACCGGGCCGGCCGGCAGCGACGATCCGGTCAACGTCAGGCCGATGCTCAACGCCGCGCGCTCGCCGACGTTCTTCGAGTTCGAGTCCGGTGAGCTGTTGCAGATGTACCGCGACGTGGATGACCGCGACGAGGACATCGTCGTCATCTACCACTCGCACACGGCGACGGAGGCCTACCCGTCGCGCACCGACATCACGTTCGGGTCCAACTCGCCGGAGTCGCACTGGGTGCTCGTGTCGACGCGGGATCCGGAGACGGTCGAGTTCCGGTCGTTCCGCATCATCGACGGCGAGGTGACCGAGGAGCCGGTCGAAGTCGTGAATGCGAAGATGTGAACATGGCCATCGAAGTACGGATCCCGACCATCCTGCGCAGCTACACCGGCGGGGAGAAATCGGTCGAGGGCAAGGGTGAGACCCTCGGCGACTTGTTCAGCGACCTCGACTCGCGGCACGGCGGCCTGCGCGGCCGGCTGGTCAGCGACGACGGCGGGCTCAACCGGTTCGTCAACGTCTACCTCAACGACGAAGACGTGCGTTTCCTCGGCGGCATCGAGACCCCGCTCGGCGACGGCGATGTCGTCACGATCCTGCCTGCGGTGGCGGGCGGAGCAGCCCAAGAAGAAGCGGTGGGCGGGTAGCAGTGACCCGCTACGCGTCGCTGCTCGACTCGCTGGGCCACACCCCGCTCGTGGGGCTGCCCACGCTGAGCCCGAGCGACGACGTACGGCTCTGGGCGAAGCTCGAAGACCGCAACCCGACCGGCTCGATCAAGGATCGGCCCGCGTTCTTCATGGTCGACCAGGCCGAGCGCGAGGGCCTGCTCACCCCGGGTTGCACCCTTCTCGAACCGACGAGCGGCAACACCGGCATCTCGCTCGCGATGGTGTGCCGGCTCAAGGGCTACTCGCTCATCTGCGTCATGCCGGAGAACACCTCGATCGAACGCCGGCAACTGCTCGAGATGTACGGCGCGCGCATCGTGCTGTCGCCCGCGGCCGGCGGGTCGAACCAGGCCGTCGCAATGGCGAAGGAGATGGCCGCGGAGCATCCCGACTGGGTGATGCTCTACCAGTACGGCAACCCGGCGAACGCGCAGGCGCACTACGAGACGACCGGCCCGGAGCTGCTTGCGGATCTGCCGACGATCACGCACTTCGTCGCCGGCCTCGGCACCACCGGCACGTTGATGGGCGTCGGCCGCTTCCTCAAGGAGAAGGTGCCAGGCGTGCGCGTCGTCGCGGCCGAGCCTCGCTACGGCGAGTTGGTCTACGGCCTGCGCAACATCGACGAGGGCTTCGTGCCCGAGCTGTACGACCCGAGCGTGCTCGACACGCGGTTCTCGGTCGGGCCTGACGACGCCTTGCGCCGTACCCGCCAGCTCATCGAGTGCGAGGGGATCTTCGCCGGCATCTCGACCGGCGCGATCCTGCATGCCGCGCTCGGTCAGGCCGACCGGGCCGTGCGCGCGGGCGAGCGGGCCGACATCGCGTTCGTCGTCGCGGACGGCGGCTGGAAGTACCTCTCGACCGGCGCCTACGGCGGCGAGTTGGAGGAGGCCGCCGCGGGGCTCGAAGGCCAGCTCTGGGCCTAGCCCTCGCCGTGCTGCAGCGGCGATGATCATGCGGGCGGATAGATTACGTAGATGGACGCGCCGATCGGCATCTTCGACAGCGGGGTCGGTGGGCTGACCGTCGCGCGCGCCGTTCTCGACCAGTTGCCGCACGAACCGGTCGTGTATGTCGGCGACACCGCGCACAGCCCGTACGGCCCGCGGCCGATCGCCGAGGTGCGCGCGCTCGCGCTCGACATCCTCGACCACCTGGTCGAGTCCCACGACGTCAAGATGCTGGTCATCGCGTGCAACGCGGCCTCCAGCGCATGCCTGCGCGACGCCCGCGAGCGCTACGCGCCGCTGCCGGTCGTGGAGGTGATTCAGCCCGCCGTACGCCGCGCCGTCGCGGCCACGCGCAACGGCAAGATCGGCGTGCTCGGCACCCAGGTCACGGTCGCCAGCCGCTCGTACGACGACGCGTTCGCGGCCGCGCCGCACATCGAGCTGACGACGGCGGCTTGCCCGCGGTTCGTGGAGTTCGTGGAGGCGGGCGAGACGTGGGGCGACGACCTGCTGAGCGCCGCGACCGACTACCTGCAACCCGTGGTCGAGGGGGGCTGCGACACCGTCGTCCTCGGCTGCACCCACTACCCGTTGCTGACCGGCGTCATCTCCTACGTGCTCGGTGACGACGTGACGTTGGTGTCGAGCGCGGAGGAGACCGCGAAGGACGTCTACCGCGCGCTCGCCGCCGGCGGCCTGTTCCGCGACGAGTCGTTGCCGCCGCCGGTGCACCGGTTCCTCGCGACCGGCGACCCGGAGCCGTTCGGCCGTCTCGGCCGCCGCTTCCTCGGCCCCGAGGTCGGCGAAGTCGCGCGCGCGGAGCGGTCGCCGCAGCTGCTGTCGGTGTCCGGGGTGTCTGGGGCGTCGGCGTGAAGCTGACGATCGTCGGCTGCGCCGGCACGTTCCCCGGGCCGGACGCGCCGTGCTCGTCGTACCTGCTCGAGCACGAGGGGTTCCGGCTGCTGCTCGACGCGGGCAACGGATCCACCGGTGTCTTGCAGCGAACGATCGGGTTGCTCGAACTCGACGCCGTCGTCATCTCGCACCTGCACGGCGACCACTTTCTCGACCTGATCACTTACACGTACGCGCGGCGCTATCACCCCGAGGGCATGCCGGGTCGGCTCCCGGTCTACGGGCCGTCGGACATCGAGAGCCACATCGCGGGTGTGTTCGGCCGGCCGGTGAGCGATCTGCTGGACGAGGTCTACGACTTCCATCCGGTGAGCGGCGCGGGTCGCATGGACATCGGTCCGTTCACCGTCGAGCTGGCGCCGGTCGTGCACCCGGTGGAGACGTACGGGATGCGCATCAGTGCCGGTGGCCGGACGCTGGCCTACAGCGCCGACAGCGGTGCGTGCGACGAGCTGGTGAAGCTGGCGCGCGAAGCGGACGTGTTCCTGTGCGAGGCGTCGTACCTCGACGGCGAGGACAACCCGCCGGAGATCCACCTGACCGGCAAGGAGGCGGGCGAGCACGCGAGCCGCGCCGATGTCGGCCGGCTGCTGCTCACCCACCTGGTGCCGTGGGGTGACCCGGACCGTACGCTCACCGAGGCCACCGCGGCGTTCTCCGGTGACATCGCGATCGCGAGCACCTGCGCCGTACACGACATCTGAGAGGGCCTCGCTTCGTGAGCACCGCTGCTGCCGCCGGGCGTCCGGACGGGCGCGCCGACGGCGATCTCCGCCCCGTCGTCATCACCCGCGACTGGCTCGACCACGCCGAGGGATCGGTGCTGGTCGAGTTCGGCGCGACCCGCGTGCTCTGTGCCGCGTCGGTGACCGAAGGCGTGCCGCGCTGGCGCAAGGGCAGCGGCCTCGGTTGGGTGACCGCGGAGTACGCGATGCTGCCGCGCTCGACGCACACGCGCTCGGATCGCGAGTCGGTGAAGGGGCGCATCGGCGGGCGTACGCACGAGATCTCCCGGCTGATCGGGCGTTCGCTGCGCGCCGCGATCGACTACAAGGCACTCGGCGAGAACACGATCGTCATCGACTGCGACGTGCTGCAGGCCGACGGCGGCACGCGGACCGCCGCGATCACCGGCGCGTACGTCGCGCTGGCGGATGCGGTGTCGTGGTTGCGCGGTCGCGGTTCGCTCGCCGGCGAGCCACTGGTCACGTCGGTCGCCGCGGTGTCGGTGGGGATCGTGTCGGGGACGCCGCGGCTCGACCTCTGCTACCTCGAAGACGTCAGCGCCGAGACGGACATGAACGTCGTCTGCACGGGTGACGGCCGGTTCGTGGAGGTGCAGGGTACGGCGGAAGGCGAGCCTTTCGACCGTTCGTTGTTGGACGGGCTGCTGGACCTCGCGGTGAGCGGTTGTCGCGAGCTCGCGTCGTTGCAGGCGGCCGCGCTTGCGGCGCCGCGACGGGCTCGTGGGACCGGCGAGCCACAGCCCTCGGGCATGTGACCGGTACGTCGCGGCGGGTCGTGCTGGCGACCCGCAACGAGCACAAGATCCGTGAATTGGCGCGGATTCTGGCGCCGTACGGGGTCGAGTTGGCGTCGCTGGACGAGTGGAAGGACGTGCCGGACGTCGCGGAGACCGGAGCGACGTTCGCCGAGAACGCGCTGCTGAAAGCGCGCGCCGTCTGCTTGGCGACCGGGCTCGTCGCGGTCGCCGATGACAGCGGGCTGGTGGTCGACGCGCTGAACGAGATGCCCGGGGTGCTGTCGGCGCGGTGGGCCGGGCAGCACGGTGACGACGTCGCCAACCTCTCGTTGGTGCTCGCGCAGATCGCGGACGTGCCGGAGTCTCGTCGTACCGCGGCTTTCGTCTGCGCGGCGGCCGCGGTGGCTCCCGGCGGGGCCGAGGTCGTGGTCGAGGGTCGCGTCGATGGCACGCTGCTGCACGCGCCGCGTGGGTCGGGCGGGTTCGGCTACGACCCGATCTTCGTGCCGGCGGGTGCGACGCAGACGACGGCCGAGATGACGCCGGAGGAGAAGGACGCGATCAGCCACCGGGGCAAGGCGTTCCGGGCGCTCGCGCCGCGCCTCATCGAGTTGCTCGGCGCGGTTGAATAGACGTCGGGGTCGTAGCCCAACGGTAGAGGCACATGCCTTAGGAGCATGCCAGTGCGGGTTCGAGTCCCGCCGACCCCACTACGGCGCGCCTGCGCTTGCTTCGAGGTTTCGGTGGGCTGGGTTCTCACTGCCATTCGGCGCAGCCTGTCCTCGCGCTCCTGCTCATCGGCCGGTACACGGTCCTCCGGCGGAGACCAAGGCTGCTTCGATGCCCAACTCCGACGGATACCTGTCCGGGCCGAAGCCAAGGTTTCTGGGCAGGCCGTCAATGAGTAATGGCACCCCGACCTTTCCGGCCTCGAGCCAGTGATGTCCATCGGGGTCACTGAAGAAGGCGACCGTCGGGAGTGCGGAAAATCGCTTGGGGTCGTACAAGTGGGTCAGTGACCAGGCCTCGCACGGTGGAAGATCACCGAGGACAACCACGAAACGCTTGAGCACCCATTTGCCGAAGATCACGTCGGCTTTTGGAGCAGTCCCAGGCACTATCAGCTGAGTCTCCATCCGAACGCCGTATACCGCGCGATCGGAGTAATTGGCGACTGTGGCAGCGTGGTGCGACAAGAGAACCGCCACGCCGTCGGCATGCTCACGAATCGCGGCAATAGCACTCTGCTCACTCGCTCGGTCTGCACTGTGCGCGGTGTCGAGGGCGATCTTGGTCGACGCCGAGGCGACAGCCACCGAGATGAGGGCAACGGTGTTCGCAAATCGGCTTGACCCAACCCAACGTCCGACGCGTCGGAGCATTCGTGTGAGGATCACATCTCAAACCTATCGGCAGGTCTGCAATCAGATCGGCCTGCCGCACGGTGCCCAGCGCCGCCAACGCCACAGGACTTTGGTCCCTGATCGAATGCGCGCGGCCCATCGTCAGCGTGGCCGGTACGCATCTCGCCGACGTTCGATGCGAACCACGACGACCTCGCGCGTCTCATCCAGCACGCGGTAAAGGATCCGGTACGTGCCTCGACGAGCCGACCATAAGCCGGCAAGGTCGGCACGCAACCGCTTGCCGACAGACTTGGGCGCGATGATCAGTGCGGTAGTGAGAAACTCGATAGCTGCGGTAGCGACCGCCTCGGGTAGTTGGTCGGTAAGCGCTCGCCGGGCCGGGGGCGTAAGGACGAGTTCGTAATGGTAATTGTTGGCCGGCGTCATCCCCGAAGACGACGCACCACGTCGACACCGCGTACGACGTCGCCACGGGCGTATGCGGCATCGGCTTCGCGGATGTCCGCGAGCGCGTCAGGGTTGCTGAGCACGGCGATCGTCTCCTCCATCTCGGCCAAGTCGTCCGGGCTGATCACCACAGCAGCTTCGCGTCCATTACGGGTGACGATGACACGCTCGTGCTGGTGCTCGACGCGGTCGATCACCTCGGACAAGTGGTCTCGCACGTTTCGCAGCGATTCAGTACTCATGAGCCACAATTGTGGCGCTGACCCGCGCCGGCGTCGAGCAGCTTTGAGAGAAGCGCCGGCCGCCATCCGCTTCAGAGCGCGCACAAAACAAGTAGTAGTCGGACTCATCAACCACGCGGCGGATAAGGGACCAAGCTTCGTCGTTGGCGGCCGGGAACAGTTCCATACCAGCCGGCATCGCGCCGAGCTGCAAGAGAGCAGAGATTACTGCCTGCCGCTCTTCGGCTAGATCGGTGTACGTCGTTCGGTCCGGTTTAGAAACAACGCTTCTTCATCCAGGTTGTCCGCCGTTGCAGCGCTCAGATCAGCTGGCCGCGCTTCCTTGTCAGGTACGCGCGCTCCGCCGTGTTCTGCGTCGCGGCGATCGCGGCGTCGTACTCCTCCCGCGCTTCGGCGCTGCGGCCGAGCCGTCGCAACAGTTCGGCACGTGTCGCGTGCCACGCGTGATACCCGGCCAGCGGCAACTGTTCGACCTGCGCGAGCGCGACCTGCGGACCGTCGATCTCTGCAACGGCGACGGCGCGATTCAGCATGACGATCGGCGACGGATCCAGTTGCACCAGTTGGTCGTACAACGCGACGACCTGCGACCAGTCGGTGTCCGCGGTCGTCGGAGCGTCGGTGTGTACGGCGTTGATCGCGGCGAGGATCTGGTAGCGGCCGGGGCGGTTCAGCGAGAGGCATTCGCGAACGAGTGCGTGCCCTTCCGCAATGAGCGCGCGGTCCCAACCGCTGCGATCCTGATCCGCGAGCGGGACGAGCTCGCCGTCACGGACCCGCGCCGCGCGCCGCGCCTCGATCAGCAGCATCAACGCGAGCAGGCCGGCGACCTCCGGCTCGTCGGGCATCAGCGAACGCAGGACGCGCGCCAGCCGAAGCGCCTCGCCGGTCAAGTCCGCGCGGATCGGATCACCGTCACCGGTCGCGAGGTAACCCTCGTTGAAGACCAGGAACAGCACCGTGAGGACGTCGCGCAGCCGTGCCGGCAGGTCGGCCGGCTCGGGCACGCGGTACGGCACCCTCGCCGCCGCGATCTTCTTCTTCGCGCGGGTGATGCGCTGACCGATGGTGGCCTCTGGCACGAGAAAGGCGTCCGCGATCTCGGCGACGGTCAGCCCGCCGAGCAGGCGAAGCGTCAGCGCGATGCGTGCCTCTTCGGCGAGCGCGGGGTGGCAGCAGGTGAAGAGCAGCCGCAACCGGTCGTCCTCGACCGGTCCGGTCGGCGCGTGCGGTGTGTCGTCGTACAGCATGGAAGCCGCCTGATGCTTGTCGTCGCGCTTTGCTTCGCGGCGGATCCGATCGATCGCGCGGTTGGCCGCCGTCGTCGTGAGCCAGCCACCCGGGTTGGGCGGCACTCCGGAGGCGGGCCATGTCTCCAACGCGACGATCAGCGCCTCGCCCGCCGCCTCTTCGGCGATGTCGATGTCACCGAAGCGGCGGACGAGCGAGGCGATGACGCGGCCGTACTCCTCGCGGAAAACCCGTTCGACGGCTGCGGCCTCACGTTGCATGGTTGGTCGTCGTCGGCAGGTCAGGCGACGCCCTCGAACGGGCGCACCTCGACCTTGCCGCGGCACGCCTTCGAACCCTCGGCCGCAAGCCGGAGCGCCACGTCGAGGTCGGGCACGTCGATGACCCAGAACCCGCCGATGATCTCCTTGCTCTCGAGGTACGGGCCGTCGGTCATGACCGGCGTCTCGCCCTGACCGTCCACCACGGTCGCTGTGGCGGCCGGCTCGAGACCGCCGGCGAAGACCCAGTAGCCGTCCGCCTTGAGCTTGTCGTTGAAGGCGCCGGTCGCGGCGAACGCCGCCTCCATCTCGTCCTTGGAGCCGTAGTTGCCGAACTCGTTGCGCTCGGCCGGACCGTGCACGCTCATCAAGTAGTGCGCCATGTCGGTACTCCCTGATCCGGGCGGTCCCGATGACCGCCTCACATCACCACTACGAACGGCGTATGGCCGATACGACAGCCTCTCCCGAATTTTTCCGGAGCGCAGCTACGCCAGCGCGTTCGCGATCGTCTCGCCGAGCTGCGGCTTCGTCACCGCGCTCATGTGGGTGCCGGGAATCTCGGCGTACGTCGACAGCGGCAGCGCATCCGCGAGCTCGCGCGCGCCGCGGACGTCGTCCGTACCGATGACGACCGCGGTCGGCACGGTGATGGCCTGCACGTCGGACAGCGGCGTGTCGACCCACGAGTCGAGCAGCAGCAGCAACGCCTCCGGATCGCCCGACACCGTGCGCAGGAACGCCTCCACCTGCCATTCGCCGGACCCGCGCTCGAACGAACCGAGGTTGGTCAACACGTTGCGGTAGTACGACGTCCGCTCCGCCGCCGCGACGACGTCGTCGAGCCCGACGCCGGCGACGACCGCGCGCGTCGGCGTCGCGCCGCGCACGATCATCCGCACGACGGTGCGCCCGCCCAGCGAGTAGCCGCCGACGTCGTAATCGGTCAGCCCGAGATGCGCCACGAGCGCGAGCGCGTCGGACGTCAGGACGTCAGGCGGGTACGCCGACGCGTCATGCGGCCGCGCGCTGTCCCCGTGCCCGCGCAGATCCGGCAGCACCACCTGGAAGCCGCGCGACGCCAGCAACTCCGCGTGCCCGTAGCGGATCCAGTTCGTCGTACCGGTCGACACATAACCGTGGAAAAGCACCAGCGGGCGGCCGTCGCCGACGATGCGGTACGCGAGCGAGATGCCGTCGGGCGCGGTGAAGGTCTGGACAGGTGGCGCGAGCACGGTTGTAGTCTGCCGCCATCCGTTAGGGGAGGCCGCAATGGCGGGTTTCATCCAGATCATCGAGTACCAGACGACGCGGTTCGACGAGGTGCAACAGCTGGGCGACGACTTCCGCGAGCAGGCCAACGCCCGGGGTGGTGGACCGGAGCGCGTCACGATCACGAAGAGCCGCGACCGCGACAACACCTACCTCACGATCGCGGAGTTCGCGTCGTACGAAGCCGCGATGGCGAACTCCAACGACCCGGCGACGCAACAGTTCGCCGAGGCGATGGGCAAGCTCTGCGACGGCCCGCCGACGTTCTACAACCTCGACCCCGTCCACGGCTGGGAGAGCTGACACCCCGACGTTGACTGCGACGTTGTGTGTCGATGAGGCACCCCGCACTGACACATAACGTCGCACTCGACGGGGTGGTACGGGTGTTGCCGGACCGCTAGCAGACCTGGCGCAGTCGCCCGGTGTCGACGTCGTAGAGGAAGCCGCCGACGACAAGGTCGGGCAGGTACGGCGACGTCCGCACCTTTTCGATGTCGGAGCGCAGCGATGCCTCCTGGTCGTTCGTCGTCAGGAACGCGATGTCGCTCGTGTCCGGTCCGCCGGCCGCGAGGATTGCGTCGTGAATCGCGTCGGAGTCACCTGACGCCATCCGGCAGCGGGTGTGCGCGACGACCATCACGCGCTCGACGTTGAGCAGGTAGCGCGCGAGGACCAGCGTGCGCACCACGTCGTCGGTGACGCGCGCCCCGGCGTTGCGCAGGATCTTCGCGTCGCCGGCCGACAGCCCGAGCATCGCGAGCGGCTCGATCCGCGAGTCCATGCACGTGACGACGGCGAGCCCGCGTGCGGCCTCGCCCGGCAACCCGGCCATCGCGAACCGGCCGGCGTAGTCCTCGTTGGCCGCGAGGACGTCGTCGAAGCGCGAGCCCTCAGACATGCCGCCGCCGCCTCGCCGCGAGCAGCATCAACCCGAGGCCGACGAGCACCGCGGCCGACGTCGGTATCGCGATGTCGAGACCGGAGCTCGCCAACCCGCCGCCGCCGGACTTGCGACCGCCGCCGCCCGGCGTCACCTTCGGTATCGCGTGCTTGAGCGCGAGGACGTAGATGCCGCGGCCGTGCGTCGCGAGGAGCAGCTTCGTGCCCTGCGGGTTGACCGACAGGTCGTACGCCGGCACCGCCGGCAGGTTGGTACCGAACGGCACCCACACCGTCGGCTGCGTCTTCAGCGCACCGAACACGCCGGCGTCGGTCGCGACGACGAGCCGGTCCCCGAGATCCTGCACGTCCTCCGCGAACGTCTTCGGCAGGTTGCCGCTGATGTCGGTGAAGTGCTCGCCCGCGTCGTGCGACACGAACACGCTCCCCTGCGGCGACCCGACGACGGTGAAGTGCCGGGAGTACGCCGCCACCGCGACGTAGACCGTCCTCGGATCCTTGTGGTCGATCTCGATGCCCTGGATGAACCGGTTGGGCAACCCCTTGGCCGACGCGATGTGCCAGCAGGCAGTCGACGCGGCTGCACCAGCGCAACCCGGCTTCACGTTCGTCGCGATGCCTCCGGAGAACAGCGTCGGATCGAGGTCGCCGGTCGCCGTCGTGATGTTGCAGCCGCCCTTGCAGAACGCCGCGTACGACGCCGGGCCCTGCGTGTCGACCTGCGTCGCGGCGATGTCGGGTGCCGGGCAGTTGGGCGTCGGCGCGGTGCGGCA
>Ga0157369_10000714_pt1 | contig 42755 bp, 33 predicted proteins | sample C25metaG_FD_113461 | JGI IMG/M metagenome (GOLD analysis project Ga0157369, IMG submission 113461) | Corn rhizosphere microbial communities from Kellogg Biological Station, Michigan, USA - C2-5 metaG | ecosystem: Host-associated > Plants > Roots > Rhizosphere > Soil | place: USA: Michigan... | reverse complement strand
GCTTGCACGCGGCACGGAGTGCGATATCAACGTGATCGTATTGATCGGCGAGCGCGGGCGCGAAGTGCGCGAATTCATCGAACTCATTCTTGGCGAAGAGGGCATGTCGCGCAGCGTCGTCGTTTGCGCGACATCCGATCGTTCGTCGATCGAGCGCGCGAAGGCGGCCCACGTGGGCACGGCCATCGCCGAATATTTCCGCGATCGTGGCCTGCGCGTGCTGCTCATGATGGATTCGCTGACGCGCTTCGCACGCGCGCAGCGCGAGATCGGTCTATCGGCCGGCGAGCCGCCGACGCGCCGAGGGTTCCCGCCTTCGGTGTTCGCCGAACTGCCGCGCTTGCTGGAGCGCGCCGGTATGGGACGGGACGGCTCCATTACGGCGCTCTACACGGTGTTGGCCGACGATGAGGAAGGCGGCGATCCGGTCAGTGAGGAAGTGCGCGGCATTCTCGACGGTCACTTGATTCTCTCGCGCAAGATCGCCGCGCGGAACCGGTACCCGGCGATCGACGTGCTCGGCAGCCTGAGCCGCGTGATGCCGCAAATCGCGTCGCCGCAGCATTGCGCCGGCGCAGGCCGCGTCCGCCGCTTGATGGCGAAGTACGACGAAGTGGAAATGCTGCTGCAAATCGGCGAATACAAGAGCGGCACGGATCCGCTCGCCGACGAGGCCATTGCCATGCATGACGAGATCGAAGGGTTCGTGCGCCAGCGGACCGACGATTTGGCCGATCTGGGCGAGACGCGCGACTTGCTGTGCAACTTCGCCGAATCATGAGCCGCGCCGTCGAGCAGGTGTGGAAGATCGTCGTTGCGGCCAAAGGCCGGGCGAAGGAGCGGCTCGAGCGCGCCCTCGCCGATGCGAGGCGCGCGCTGCGGCGATTGATGGACGAAGCCGCGCGCGCAGAGGGCGAACTCGACGAAGCGCAAGGTCGGCGCTTGGCCCATGAGGAACGCATTGCGCAATTGCTGAGCGACCCGAACGGCTTGTCGCCCGTCACCTATCTCGATCTGGATCGCTATCGGACACCGCTGGCGCAGGCGGTCGATCAAGCGCGCGCCGCGGTACGCCGCGCGGCCGATGCCGTTCAAGATCAAGAGCAGGTGATTGCGCAACTGGGAATCGACATCCGCCGCGCCGATGCCTCCCTCGACGCAGCGCGCGAGCAACTGCGCAAAGTGATCGCCGCGGCGCAGCGTCGGGTCGAGGAACGAGCGGACGAAGAGGCGGGCGAGACGGCTGCGGCGCGTCTTTTTCGCGGAGGGTAAAAACATGCATGAGGGAGTCGCGACGGCCCGAGCGCTCGCTGAGCTATTCAACGAGTATCAAGGGTTTTTCTTTACGCTGGCGTTGAGCGCGGCGCGCATCGCGGTGGCGTTCTCGATTTTTCCGCCGACGAGCGGCGATATGCTGCCGGGCACGGCGCGCAACGGCATCATTTACGTACTCGCCGTGTTCGTCGCCGCAGCCCAGCCGGATCATTACTTCAACGATCTCGGCACGGCGCAGCTCTTGATGATCTCGCTGAAGGAAATGTTCCTGGGTGCGCTGCTGGGATTTGCCGCGTCGTCGGTATTTTGGATCGCCCAATGCGTCGGCACGCTCATCGACGATTTGGCCGGATACAACAGCGTGCAAATGAACAACCCGTTGCGCGGCGATCAAAGTACGCCCACCTCGAACACGTTGATGCAAATGACCACCGCGTTGTTCTACGTCGCCGGCGGCATGACGTTCCTGATGGGCGCCGTGTTCGAATCCTTCAAATGGTGGCCGCTCGCTTCGCTGACGCCGGCCATGGCGAGCGTGGCCGAAAGCTTCATCATCACCCGCACCGATTCGATCATGACGGCCACCGTGAAGTTCGGGACGCCCGTCATGCTCGCGTTGGTGTTCGTCGATCTTTCGATCGGCATACTCGCACGCGCCGCGGAAAAGCTCGAGCCCTCATCGTTGAGTCAACCGCTGCGTGGGGTGATCGGCCTCTTGATGGTGATCTTCTTGGTCGGCGTGTTTTCTCAGCAAGTCATCGGCTCGCTGCGGCTTGACGGTTTCATGCGCGAAGCCGCCGCGCTCGCTTCGCCAGGCGTCGCACGCGCGCCGAACTAATCGATTTCTTCACAACCTTCCTGCGCCTCATCGGGCGAGCGGCCGAGCCCGTTCGTCCATCGGCTCGTTCATCGTAAATCTAGCCTCGGTTTGAAACCAGTTGCTGCGACGAAGCTGTACGTCCACGCGGCGTAGTCAGAATTGTTGTGGATTAGGTAGTGAGCTTTGTTGTGAAGCCCCGTAGTCAGAATTGTTGTGGATAGCCGGGGACATTGTTGAAATTATCCGAAGCTGGGCTGACTAATATCCAGTCAAGCACGGTGATACGCGAGGTGCTCGCGAATCGATCCGTGTACGGCTCAGCCCGGTCGGCCGGCAAGTGACGGGGCGCATCCAAAGAGTGTCGAGCTATGTATCCGACGGTCTATCTTGCGTTGTTGTCCGCCCTCAAATCGCGCAATACGCTACCACGCTATTGCGCTTCGATGTTAGAGGGCGATTTTGCCAGAGCCTACTGTGTCGTCGATGATGTCGCCGATCAGAGTGAGCGGGCCCAACTGCAGGCTCGTGGCCAATCCAACTGCGAACTGACCGCGTTGGCGGATGTGTCCGTCGTCGTCGGCGATTTCGAGGCGGCGGAAAACCACTACCGCCGCGCGCAAAAGTTGATTTGGAAGGACGACGATCAGCTGCGCGTGCAATCTTGCCGCAATACTGCCTGGATTTCGCTCTTCCGTGCGCGGCCGGTCGTCGCTCAACGCGGCTTTGCGCGTGTCGGCGCGGAGCCGGCGGCGCACGTCGAGCAGCGCATCGAAGCGTATATCGGCATGGCGCTCGCGCATCATCGGTTGGCGCAACAGCAAGCTGCGGATGATGCCCTCATGCGGGCCGCGCAATTGGCGGACGAACACGAGGAGCCGCGTTTTCGTCTCATCGTCGATCTGCTGGCGCAAGAATTCGATACGCGCCTAAAGGTGCGTGCGTCGAGCGCGCTGGATGACCACGCGTTTTGGCACATGGCGCTGGCCTCGACGTCGCTCGCCGTGGGCGGGCGCACGCAACTGCCGCCGGCTTCGGTCGTCGCTGCGCGCCCGGCCTTGCTCTCGCTCCATCAAGAGCTGCTGGACAGCATGGAGCGGCTCGCAAGCGGCGAATGCACGGCGCCGGCTACGGTGATCGCGACGCGCATCGAGCGGCAGGCGCCCAACCCGGAATTCGAGTTTTACGCGCTGCTGGAGATGACGTTGGCCGCGCTCGCCGGTGCTCAAGACGAGCTCGGCGTCGAACTGATGGGCGTGCTGTCGAAGCGGGGAGGGCGCATGCACCATGACGTCGATTACTTTTACGGCATGGCCAAAGTCGCCAACCGTCGCGGAGATCACGCGCAGGCGTTGAAGTTTTACTGCCAATACACGAGCGAAGCGCTGCGTTGCCTGCGCAGCGAAGCGCCGCCGACGCGCGCGGCCGGTACGGCGCGCACGCACGGCGCCGGGCTCATCAACGACGAAGTGACGGCGCGCCTTCCGGCGAAGTATCGGCGTGCTTATCGATACATCATCGACAACATCGACAGAGAAGATTTGACGACGCGCGAAGTGGCCGCCGAAATGAACGTGACGATGCGCACGATTCAACTGGTCTTCAAGCGCGCGCTTGGCGTCACGCCCTGCGGGTTGATTCGATCGCTCAGGCTCGAAGGCATTCGCAACGATCTGCTCGACGAGAACGGCGCCTCCTCTTCGATCTACGACACAGCCAACAAATGGGGCCTCAAGAGCCGTTCGACGCTGGCGAAGGGCTATCGCAAGCACTTCAACGAATCGCCGTCGCAAACGATCGTCACCTGCACGCCGTAAGGCCATCGATTCTCGCGGAGCAAACTCGAATGAAATTTCCGGGACGCATGAGTTGCATGAAGGCGCTCGTCTTGTCGGCATTGGTGGGAATCGGATTGAGCGGCAGCGATGCGCTTGCACGGCCGGTTCCGTGGAAGTCGAATCATTTCGCCTATGTGGCGGACCATAAAGACGTCAAAGAAGTCCTGCGCGATCTGGGCGCGAGCGAAGGCGTGATGACGTGGATCTCGCCGCAGGTCGAAGGGGTCGTGACGGGGCGCTTCGACGAAACGCCGCAGCGCTTTCTCGATCGCATGGCCGATTCGTTCGGCTTCATCTGGTACTACGACGGATCCGTGCTGCGTATGTCGGGGCCGAACGAGGCGCGCAGCCAGACCATCGGCCTAGTGCATGCGACGACCGACGATCTGCGTGCCGCGCTCAATCGCCTGGGCGTGACCGACCCGCGGTTCCCCGTGCTTTACGACGACAAGACGCGAACGGCTATCGTCTCGGGTCCGCCGCGCATGGTCGAGCTCGCCACCGATGTCGCGCATTTGATCGATCGCGATGTCGAGCGCGGCGATACGCCCGAGGTACGCTCGTTCAAATTGCGCTATGCGTGGGCCACCGATCGATCGCTGATGATCAACGGCGAACCCGTCGTCGTACCGGGTGTCGTATCGGTGTTGCGCAGTCTGTATTCGAACGAGGCCGATCCCAGGCTCGGCAATGTGTCCGCGCAGATCGGCGCCGACGCATACCGATTGAAAGGCATCGGCGGCTCGGGCGTGCCCCCGGCGAATACGGGAGACCGGACCTTTCCGCCGCTTCCCGGCTTTCTGGGCGGAACGGGGCCGTCGCTGCCCCCGCCGTCGAGCAGTGCAGACGCGGGGCGCGGCGGTTCGGTCCCGCCACTGCCGGACGGCATGATGCCGGCAAGCGCCGATGCGACGCCCGCGGGAGCGCATCCCGACGCACCCGTCATTCGCGCGGATCCGCGCGACAACGCGGTGCTCGTACGCGCGCGCGCCGATACGATGCCCGCGCTCGAACGGTTGATCACGTCGCTCGACCGTCGTCCCGGTGTCCTCGAGATCGACGCGAGCATCATCGAAATCACCGAAACCGGCTTGCAGGAGCTGGGTATCGATTGGCGGCTCAACTCCAGCCATATCGATATCGAAACAGGCAACGGGCAGAATGCGCAGGCAGGCTTTCCCGGCTCGATCAATCCGCAGGGGTTCCCGAACACGAGCACGGGCGCGGGCGCCACGTCGACGCTGGCCGGCGCGGCCGGTACTGCCGCGGCCATGACGCCAGTCGGCGGCGTGCTGACCGCGGTGATCGGCGGCACCGGGCGCTATCTGCTGAGCCGCATCAGCGCGCTGGAGCAGACGGATAACGCACGTATCACCGCCAATCCGAAGGTTGCCACGCTGGACAACGTGGAAGCCGTGATGGACAACAAGCAGACGTTCTACGTCCCGGTGCAAGGTTTCGAATCGGGAAGCCTTTACAGCGTGTCGGCCGGCGTGGCGCTGCGCGTGTTGCCGAGTATCGTATCGGAGGACGGCAAGCCGCAGATTCGGCTCGACGTGCATATCGAAGACGGCCAACTGACGAGCCAAAACGTGGGCGCGTTGCCTGTCGTCAGCAAGAGCACGATCGACACGCAAACCTTGATCGATCAAGGGCAGAGCCTGCTCATCGCCGGCTATACGGTGGATCAGGACGATCGCAGCGAGTCGGGTGTGCCCGTGCTCTCGAAGATTCCCGTGATCGGCGCGCTGTTCCGCTTTAAGCACCATCAGGGGCAGAAGTTTCAACGGCTGTTCCTGCTGACGCCGCGCATCGTGTCGGCCGCCGCGGCCGACGATGCTTCCGGCTGCTGTCGGAAAGACTCGGCGTTTTAACGGGGCTTTCAGTCGGGGTTGCTGTCGGGCTTCAAGTCCGGCTTCAAGTCCGGCTTGCAGCCGCCGCGATTGCCTCCACGCATCGCTTGTTTTCGTTCGTTTCGTTTCGGTCCCCGCATCCGTCGCCGTCGCAGCTGGGCGGATGCTTTTCTTTTGGTGGCGCCCTTCCTTTGGATAAAAAAAGACCGGCAGCGAGGCCGGTCCAAGTACTGACTGCGGTTGCCGCCGATCGCTTCCCGTCGCGCGCGGTTTGGTACGTCCCAAGACGGCGTTGCGACGGGGTTTCTCGGCTTACGTGTCCGAATCGCCTGCCAGCGATGCGCTGTGGCCAGCTCCCGGCGCACCGGGCTGAAGCATGAACATCGGGGGCATGCCGCCCAACTGCTGCGGACCGTTGCCTGCCTGGTTGTTGCCTGCCGGGTTGTTGGCTGCGGCGTTATCCGCGGCGTTTTGGGCGTTGTCTGCGCGCTTTTCCTGCTTTTCCTTAGCGCGGTCCTTGTCCGCGGCGTCGGAATAGTGCGCTGCGCCGTTTGCCGCGACGTTCGAGTGCTCGCTGGGCTGGTGCTCGGCCGAGCTGCTACCGGAGCCTTTTCCGCCGAACTTGCCCAACCGGCGGAACGAAGCGAACTTGCCCGACCCGCCGGCGCTGCCCGATCCGCCCAACTTGAAGCCGCCCGATCCGCCGAGCTTGCTGAACGCGGCGAACTTGCCGGACCCACCGTTGCCGCCCGCTTCGCCGGCGCCACCCGACTTGCCGAAGCCAGCGAATTTGCCGAACCTGCCGAACTTGCCGGAGCCGCCCGATCCGCTGGCGCCGCCCGCTCCGCCGAACGATTCGTGCGAGTGCTTGCCGCCGAACGAAATGCCGCCTGCTGCGGCGCCGAGGACACCGGCCGCCACGACGGTCGAATCGCCGCCGCCACCGCCTGTCGGCATCACTTTCGATTCGACCTTGCCGAGCGCCTGTTGCGCGGCGTTGCCGGCTTCCATCTCGCCAACGTTCTTGACGACGCCCTTGACGGTCTGGGCGACGTTGCCGTGCAATGCCCCGCCGATCGCCGTATCCAATGCTTTGCTGCCGATGTGCGCGTTGATCAGCACGTTGGTGCCGATCGCAGCCGCCGCACCCTCGGGCGTGAGATCGGAGGCCACATTGACGGCGTCCATGCCGGCCTTGCCCAGGTGATCGAGCGCGGCGCCCCAATGACCATGCACCGCATCCTTACCGGCCTGGACCGTGTTCGACACGGCGCTGACCGTCCCTTCGATCACCTCGGCGCCGACTTGATCGACGCTCGACTTGATGTCTTTACCCATCGCGTCATAGCCCTTCTCGACCTTGCCCATCACCTTGTCCATGCCCTTGCTCAGGTGCATGTCGGCAAGCGAATCGACCGCGGCATGGCCGACGGCCGTCACGGCGTCGTAGTAGCCGTTGAAGGCGTCCTTGCCGGTGTTCACGGCATCGTGGAAGGCGGCTTTGAAGTGCCCGTGAGCGAGATCGCTGCCGGTCTTTTTCAGATCCTTGCCGACCGTGGTCGCATCCTTGACCAGCTCTTTGCCGACTTGCTCCGCGCCGTGCTTGATGCCGTCGCCGATCTTCTTGAAGACGTTTTCAATGCCTTCGGCGATCTTCGTATGCGCGAACGGGTCCATATGATCGAGACCCTTCGCCACGTCTTTGCCGACGTTTTCTACGCCATGCTCGACATCCTTGGCGACATGCTTGATGTCGTCGCCCAGATGCTCGAAAGCATGTTTCATTTTCGAAAAAATACTCATCACATTTCCTTTGTCTGGTGTGACGGTGTAATGGCGAAGGCCGGCTCATCGGGCCGGCCTTCGCCACTGCGTAAGGTTTACATCCCGCCGCTTGCGCCTGCCGATGCCTGCGGCATCATCTGCTGCAGCATCTGCGTGATTTCGCCAAGCATCTGCATCACCTGATCGTTGTGACTGCCGCTCTGCCCATCGCGGTGGCCCGATTGGCCATGCTGCGAAGTCATCTGCTGCAGCATCTTCAGGATCTCTTGCAGCATCGATTCGATCGACGATGACTGATCGCCGCGCGCGGCCCCAGGTGCGTCGCCACCGGTCGCCGCGCCGCCTTGCGCTTGGTTCGCTTGCTGCAGTTGTCCCAGCATCTGCGTGATCTCGCCGAGCATCTGCAGCATCTTGCCGGAGTCTTGGCCGCCCGCTTGCCCGCCGTTCGATTGGATCTGTTGCAGCATCTGCAGGATGCTTTGCAGCATCGATTCGATCGACTGGGAGCCGCCCGCGGCATCCGCGCCGCTCGCCGCATCGGCTCCGCCGGTCGCATCCGCGCCGCCCGTTGCGTCCGCGCCGCCGGTTGCGTCGGCGCCACCGCCCGCATCGGCGCCGCCGCCTGCATCGGCGCCGCCGCCTGCATCGGCGCCGCCGCCGGCGTTCGCGCCGCCTGCGTCGGCAGGAGCGGGAGCCGGCGGAGCCGAGTTGCCCGTTTTGCCGATGCCGGCGATTTCGTTCTGCTGCTGAATGGCTTGCGCCAACATGCGCTCGATGATGCTGAGCATGGTGCCCAACATTTTTTCGATTTCCGCTGTGCCGCTCGTGGCGTCTGCCGATTGCGAGAAATCGACGCCGCCCAAGCCGACTTGGGAGGAACTGCCGACCGATAAGCTCATGAATGACCTCGTCGTCATGGATAGTGGATGCGTGCCGCCGATGGACGGCATATAGGTGATTCGCCGCGCGACGAGGCGCTCGTGCGTAGTCCTCTCGGAACACGTGACACGAGGCGCATCGTTCGATTTCGACGATAACGATCGGCGCTCGCCATTACCGGCGCCGCGGCGAACTCTATTTGCCGCGCGCGAAAGAATTGGGCGAATGACGCATGACGCGCAATGGACGACGGCGGGCGAATGCGCGCTGAGCGCGCGGCCCGCGCGGCTCAGAACGATACGGAAGGGAAAGCTGAGGGGCAGTGCCGCACGGCGAGGCGAGCCGGGGCAGGGCGCCCCGTCGAAGAAGTGTTGCCGTCGCCGTCACGGTGGATCAGGTGTGCATCGGCGTAACCGCGAACGAGACACCGAACGCGCGAGGCGCGGCCGGGGCCGGCGTCGACGCCGCATGCAGTTTGTCCCATTGCAGAGGTTCGTGGTCTAGGTTGTCGGCTTGCGCGAGATCGAGCTTATAGCCGAGCGCATACACCGTTTTCAGATTCGCCCCACCCTGACCGGACAAGCGCAGCTTTTTGCGCAGTTTATAGATGTGTTGTTCGATCGAGCGGGCCGCCACCTCCTCGCACGCTCCCCATACGCTGCTCGCGATCTGGGCGCGGCTCAGAAATTTGCCCGCATTGGAAAAAAGCATCCACGCCATGGCGAACTCGCGCGGCGTGAGCGGTATCTCTTCGCCGTCGATGGTGAGCGTACCCACGTCCCTGCGCAGCACATAGCCGCCGCAACAGACAACATCGTTCTGCGCTTCCGGCGCATGACGTCGCAGCACGACATGCGCGCGCAGTCTCACTTGTTCCAAATCGAAGCGGTTGGCGACATCCGTTGCGCCCGCATTGATCCACCGCAGCATGGCCGCCCAGTTGGAGATGGGGGTGAGCACGATGATGGGCAGGGACGCTGCACCGTTACAGTTGCGCCACGACAGCAGCGAATTGACGAGCGTCGAATTGTGCTTGGCGTCGATCAAAATCGCATCGAACGCGCTCGTTCGCATGGCGCGAAAGAGTGGGAATTCGGCGTTGAACGGTTCCAGGGCGATGCCATCTTCGATGAAGCAATCGCCGAGGTTGGCCACCAACTGCGGATCGTCAGTAACAAGAGCGAATCGCACTTTAAATCTCCAGTCGGCGCGCGAATCGAAGTTCGATCACACGCCACAACTGCCGCGTCGCCAAAGGTTGGCGATTGTCGGCATTCGATGAAACGTAGCGCCCTCTCTGACAATCCACGTTTCGATCAGGGGCGCCCGCATCGACGGCAGTGTCCACCCCCCAATAAGGCGCGCTCGGACGCGCCGTGCTTCATCGGATGAAGTCTTATCCGTTAGTGTCATCTCACGTCGTTCCAGATACATGGGGATTTGACCGATTGCGGCAGCCCCCTCCGACTTCCCTACGCCGCCAGCGCCGTCTCTGTTGGCTCTGCGCGATCCTTGGCCGAAGGACTGTCAGAATCGCCTTACGCGCGAATCCGACTCGTCTGATCCGTGCAGCACGTTGCGCGATTTGATGCGTGAGATAAGCGACTTTTAACGATGAGTACGGCGCGCATTCGACGCGGATGCGTTGTCTTCCGTCGCATCGACGAGAGCCGTGGATCGGGGTGGATTGCGAGCAGCGGGGTGCGCCGTGGAGGCGATGCGCTTGCCGTGGAAGACGAAGCGCGAGCGGTGTTCGATAGTGCGGGGCGGGGGCTGCCTGCGATCGCGCGAGACGCGATCGCAGGTGGCGTGCAATTAGGCGGTTATCTCGCCGATGACGTCGCGCATCCGCTCGCGTGCCCGGCGAATGCGCGCCTTGACCGCGGCGGCCGTCGAGCATGTGATGGTTGCGATCTCATCGGTGGAGTGGCCGAACACATAGGCGAGCGACATCGCGAGGCGCTGATCGGCCGGCAGATGAACCATCGCCTTCGTCAGCAAATCCGTCGACTCATAGTCGTGCGAGTACTGAAGCGCGGCCAGGTGGTGTTCGTAGGAGAGCGGCACCGTGTCCCGGCCGCGGTGCTCGCTGCGGATCGCCTGGCACGCGCAACGATAGGCGATGCCCATCAGCCACGTCGATACCGCGGATTGGCCGCGGAACTCGGCGGCCTTGTTCCAGACAACGAGGAAAACGTCGTTGACCACCTCGTCGATCATCTGGCTGTTCCACGTGATCTTGTTCAAAAACCGCTTGAGCCGTCGTGCGTACTCCCGATGCAGATGCGCCAACGCCGCCGCATCACGGCGCGCGATGCGCGCGAGCAGGATCCGATCCGCGTCGCCCCGCGCTTCGGCGCGCAACGCTCCCGCCCCGTAGGTGGCTGCGTGACGCATGAGTTCGTCGAGCGCCTCTTGGATCTCCTCTTCGGCCGAGGAGGATCCGATGTCATGCACGGTGCCGACGATGCCGGCTGCTTTCGCTCCGTCGGCGATGACGCTCTTATAGAACCGGACGAGCCCGACATCGCCCGAAGGTTTGGGCAGCCCCGTCGCATAGATCTGTACGCCGCCGCGCGCGGCGAGCGTGAGGTCCGCCTGGTGATAGACGAGCGCAAGATCGGACGGCGCGATGTCGTACACGGTTTTGCCGACGAGGGCCTCGCGGCTGCGGCCTAGCCGACGCTCGAACGCCTCGTTGCAGCCGGCGTATGCGCCGTTCGCATCCTTGAAGAAGATGGGCGAAGCGATATCGTCCGCCGTGCGCTGCAGCCAGCCCATATCGCCTCGGCACGACTTGGCCAAATGCATCAGCCGCGCTTCGTCGCACGAACGGCCCACGATCGCGTCCGGAAATTGCAAATCTTGATGGCCGCCTACGTCGTTGGCGCCGCGTGTGACAAGCGAGACGACGATTTGCGGCGAAACGTTTGCGACGACGGGGACGAGATAGGGCGCCGTGCCATGGCCCTTGCGCCACTTGTCCACCTCGGTCGTCGCGTCGGTGTCGAGACAATCGATGAAGACGACAGACGGATCGGCCGCGTCGATGAACCCGGACACGGAGGTCCGCTGTGCGCCGTACGCTTCCAGTGCGGCCGGGGCGGAATGGCCGCGCGCACTGGACCAAAGGAGGCGCGGCTCCCCGCTGCTCGTTGTTGCCATATCTTTATCTGCTCCCTACAAACAGCCACGTCTTCGTCGCGCGGGCGGTTCCCACGCTCGGGTCGCGGCGGCGCTGCCGTTCGGGCGCTGCGCGTCGCCGCGGGTCACACGGTGCGGCGGCAAGTATGCGTCGCACCGCGGCAAAGATATCGATATTCGATCGCTTCGATGCAGGCCACGCGGATGAGCGTGGCCTTCACCTATCGCCGCAATTTACTTCAACTATCGGTGTGGCCGGAATGCGTGGGGAGGTCAGATAATCCTGAAAATGCAGGAGGAAAAAACTGAACGATTTGCCGTCGACGCCTAGGGGGATAACCCCGATCCGGTTGGCGTCCTCCCTGCCGACAATGCGCTCTCAGCCCGATTTCGAGGTGTGTCGATGGGGTCCGTTTTCGCGCTTTATCAGGAAATCCCTACGCCGAATTCATCCTATTCCATCGACGAAAGCCCAACGCTTGGCCATTAGAATTCACCGCCGATCAAAGAGGGCCGTGTGGCGAAAGCGGGATGTCCGCGAAAGCGGCCGATGAGAGCGTGAATGAAAGAATCAAACGATGTCGTGAACGTGGATCATAGAGGGCGCAAGCCGGAAGACAAAGAAACGATAACGGCCGACGATCTGCGCGAAGCAATTATCGAATTATGCGGAGCGCACAGCGGCGCAATTATTCAACATGGCACGCGGATGCTCGTGGCTGGCGAGTTGCTCAATTCGATCACACGTCATCTTCCGGCCCAGACGCGCGCCGACATCGCCAATACGTTTCGCGAGCGAATCGAGAGGTTGCTTGCGCTTGGCGACGACAAAGGCTTGCCCAGCACGTACATGACCGAGTTGGTGGGCGAGGTCAATCGATATTTGCGGGTGCTCGATTCCGAGTGATCGCGTCGCGCGCCTTGCTCGGGCGCGAACGAGCATGTGCCAGCGTCCCCACGCGCAAGCAAGCGTTGGCGCTCCTTGGGCCGTCGAGCGACGGCCCCTTTTTTTACTGCGCGCCGCATGACGGTGGGCGGCGGCGTCGATCGAGCGGCTCGTTCCACTGCCGATCGCGTCGTGATGGGATTTCCCCGGCTTGTTCGTCATCAGCCGCGATCGTACGATGCTGCGAGCTGGCGGTGTGCTATGCGTAACGGAAAGACGTTGAGGGCTTCTTTATGATCGCCATGCTGTGCGGTAAGCGCTCGGCCCCGCGCGCTGTACCGCTTATCGGTGTGCGCCGTCGGCAAGGGGCGTGGCGACGCATCGCGGCGCTCGGCCTGCTTGGCTTACTGGCGCTGCCCGCCCGCGCCGAACGATTCGATATCGTTTACCCGCGGGTCACCGAATTCGACGATCCACGTGCGGCGTTCGCCAAAGCCGTGGTGGATTTGGCGATGCGCGAGATTCATGCGGACTACACGATTCGGCCCTCCAAGGAAATCATGGAACGCACGCGCGCGTTGCAGGAATTGACGGAGGGCCGAACCGTCAATCTGCACTGGTCGAGCATGTCGCGGGCGGACGAGGCCAGGCTGCACGCCATCCCGATTCCGCTGCATCGCGGGCTGATCGGATACCGTGTGCTCGTGATTCGCAAAGATCGCCAGAGCGAGTTCGACAAAATCGACACGCTCGAACAGTTGAGCGCCGTCACGGGCGGACAAGGCATCGGATGGGTGGACACCGATATTCTGCGCGACGCCGGCTTGCATATCGAAACGGCGACGTACGATGCGCTATTTCGCATGGTGCAGGCGGGGCATATCGACTATTACCCACGAGGCGTGATCGAGGCTCATAGCGAACTGCAGGCGCGGCACGCAACCTTTCCCGATCTCGTTGTCGAAAAGCATTTACTGATCGCCTATCGATCGGATTTCGTGTTTTACACCGGAAAGGCAAACACGCACCTCGCCAATGCGATCGAAAGAGGCTTGAAAAAAGCTTATGACGACGGCTCGTATATGCGCCTATTCAACTCGCATCCTTATATACAAACGGCCCTCGGCGACGCCCAGCTGTCTCATCGAACCGTGATTTGGTTGGACAATCCCTATCTCTCCGACGAGGATCGCCGAATCCCAGCCGCCTACTGGATGTCCCTTCCAGGGCGCAACGGGCCGGGGTAAGGATTTCCTGACGAAATAATCAGCAAATTGCCCAGCTTCTTTGCCGGGTTTCCCTCGCCCTGGAAACGCAGGGTTTCCGTCAACGCATGCACAATATGCGGCATGCCAACGATGCCCGTTTGAAAGGGATATGGACGCCCGTGCCTCACTTTCCTGGTGGAGTCCGATCGATCGCCTGCGATGCAGCGTGGTCCTGCGGTTGTTCGCCGTCATTTTTGCGATCAGCTGTGCGCTAACGATCGTCCTTGCGGCCGTGCAGCTGTACCGGGAGTATCGACACGACGTGCGGCTCGTGCAGGATCGCCTGTCGGATGTCGAGCGCAGTTACCGGGATAGCCTCGGCGAAGCGCTCTGGCGGCTCGATCGAGGGCAACTGCAATTGGAACTGGACGACATGCTCAGGCTGAGCGACGTTCGCGCCGTGAGCGTGCGAGCGACGGGCGCGTACCCGCTCGTCGTGTCGGCCGGTGCGTCGGGCGCCGCCGATTCGGTGATCTCTCGCGATTTTCCGATCGTCCGGCGCGTGCGTGGCGAAGAGCGTGTGCTGGGTACGCTGCATGTCGAAGCGACGCTCGCCCAGTTGTTCGGCACCGTGGCGGGAACGGCGGCGCTGATCGTCGTCGGGCAGGCGGCCAACACCTTCTTGATCGCCCTGCTCATCAGTTGGCTGCTGAACCGATTGGTCACGCGGCACTTAGGCGCCGTCGCGCGGGCGGTCGGCAGCTACGACTATCGCGAGCCGCCGTTGCCTCTGGTGCTCGATCGCAATCCGCGTGCTGCGCCCGACGAGTTCGACCGGTTGGTGCAGGCCTTCAACGCGATGAGCTCCCGTGCGCATCGCGCGTATCTCGAGGAGCGCGAGGCCGCGACCGAACGCGAGGCGCGACGCGCGGCCGAGGCCGCGAACAGCGCAAAGAGCGCGTTTCTCGCGAGCATGAGCCATGAGCTGCGCACGCCGCTCAACGGCATCTTGGGGTACGCACAGATTCTGCAACGAGACGGCGCGCTGCGCGCAACGCAGCGCGAAGCGGTCGCGGTCATCTTGCGCTGCGGCGAGCAGTTGCTCGCCTTGATACACGATGTGCTCGATTTCGCGATGGTCGAAGCCGGACGGATGCGGATCGAGATCGACGATGTTTGCATCGCACAAACTGTAGACGCCATCAGCGAAGTGATCGCGATGAAGGCCGCCGACAAGGGTCTGGTTTTCGCGCTGCGCATTTCGCCCGATGCCCCTACGGACGTACGGGCGGATGAGCGGCGGCTGCGGCAAGTGTTGCTCAATCTGTTGACCAACGCCGTGAAATTCACGACGCACGGCGCCGTGACCTTGCGCGTGTTGCGTGCGGCGTCGGGCGGGGCGCGTTTCGAAGTGAGCGATACGGGTATGGGGATTGCCGACGATTGCCTCGAACGGATCTTCTTGCCGTACGAGCAGGCCCGCTGCCCCGGCGCGAACGAAGGGGGGATCGGCCTCGGGCTGGCGATCAGCCGCCAGTTCGTGCGCGCGATGGGCGCCGACATCGTGGCGTCGAGCGAGGTCGGCAAAGGCAGCGTGTTCTATTTCGACCTGCCGCCGGCGCAGCTTGCGCGTTACGACGTGCGAACACCGCACGACGAGCGACATGCGACCGGCTACCTGGGCCCCCGGCACACGGTGTTGGTCGTGGACGATGCGCAAGTGAATCGCGCGGTCATCGCGGATATGCTGTCCACGCTCGATTTCGAAGTGATCAAGGCCGCGACGGCCGAGGAGGCGCTCGATGCTTTGGCCCGCTGCAGCGTTTCCGCGGTGCTGACCGATATCGTGATGCCGCGGGTGGACGGTTTGGCCTTGATACGTCGGATACGCGCATTGCCCGAATCCGCGCAGATTCCGATCGTGGCGTTATCGGCGAGTGCGTCGCAAAGCGATGTCGATAAAACGAGGCAGGCGGGCGCCAACGCGTTTCTGCCCAAACCGATCGACTTCGCTCGCTTGCAAACCGAGCTCGCGTCGCTGCTGGGTCTGGCCTGGGTTTACGCGGGCGATGGGCAAGAAGGACCGTTGCGACCGGAGTGCCTCGCCCAGTTGCGGTTGCCCGCGCCGCCACCGCCGCGCATGGAAGAGCTGCATCGATTGGCGAAAATGGGCGATATGCGCGGCATACGCCGATGGGGCGAGGACACCGCGGCGGTCGATGGGACGTACGCGGCGTTTTGTTCGACGCTGGACGCTTTGGCGAGGACGTATCAGTCGAGAGCGTTGCTGGCGTTCGTCGAGCGGCATTTGAACGAGGGGCCGTGTCCATGAGCGGATTGGCCGATTACCAGCCTCGCACGGCCACGGTGTTGATCGTGGACGATACGCCGGCTAATCTTGGTTTGATCGTCGAGACCCTCGGCGAGCGCGGCTTTCGCGTTTTAATCGCGCTCGACGGCGCGGAAGCGATCGAACGCGCCAAATATTGCTTGCCCGATTTGGTGCTGCTGGACGTCAACATGCCCGGCATGAACGGGTTCGAAACCTGTCGACTGCTGAAGACGGACGAGCGGACGCGGGAAATCCCGGTCATTTTCATGACGGTGGCTGACGGGGTAAGCGAAATGGTAGAAGGGTTTCGAGTCGGCGGGGTCGACTACGTCACCAAGCCTGTCCGCATCGACGAGGTCGTCGCTCGGATGGACGTTCACCTGACAATGCGCGAAATGCAAAAGACGCTCGTCAAACAGAACCAGCAACTGCAGCAGGAAGTGTGCGTGCGGCAGAAGGCCGAACATGAGTTATCTCGCATCCGAGACGAACTCGAGCTGCGCGTTGCGGCGCGCACGAGCGAACTCGCCCGCGCGAATGACGATCTGCGCGCCGAAATTGAGGTGCGCCAACGCGCGGAGGCCGAACTCAAGCTCAGTGAAGGGATATTGCTCGAATCGCGCGAACAATTGCGACAGCTTAGCGCGCACATGGAGGCGATTCGAGAGGAGGAACGCAAGCGAATCGCGCTCGAAATTCATGACGAGCTCGGACAGCTTCTGACGGCGCTGAAAATGGATGTCTCGCTGCTGAAAATGCGGTTGAGCGATGCGCCCGATCTGCTCAAGAAAGTGATCGAGATGCGGGAATTGGTCGAACTGACTATCCTGATGGTGCGTAACGTCGCCAACCACCTGCGTCCTGCCGCGCTGAACTTCGGCTTGATCTCGGCGCTCGAGTGGCTCGCGGAGGATTTCATCAAAAGGACAGGCATCTCCTGCCAGCTGCTCGCAAACGGCGGTGAGCCTGTCGTGAACGATTCGCACGCAACGGCGGTGTTTCGCGTCGTGCAAGAGTCGCTGACGAACGTCGTGCGCCACGCCGGCGCGACGCGCGTTCACGTGACTGTCGTCTGTACGGAGGACGCGTTACAGGTTCACGTCAGCGACAACGGCTGCGGATTCGAGCCGGCCGCCGTAGCCAAGCGCGATTCATACGGCTTGCTGGGCATCAGCGAGCGCGCGCGCCTGATCGGCGCTTCGTTGCAAATCGATAGCGCGCCAGGCTGCGGGACGGTGATTTCAATAGGAATTCCTGCTAAAAATGGAAGCGAACATGATCAAGATTCTCATCGCGGATGACCACGCGGTGGTGCGCAGCGGCCTAAAACAAATCGTGGCGACCGCCACGGATATCACCGTCGTCGACGAGGCCGTGAGCGGAGCGGATGTGCTGTCCAAGCTGCGAAGCCGTGAGGTGCAACTGCTGATGCTCGACATGACGATGCCGGGCATCAGCGGCGTCGATCTGATTCGCCGCGTCCACGGCGAGTATCCCGAGATGCCGATTCTCATTCTCAGCATCCACAACGAGGCGCAAGTCGTATCGCGCGCGTTGCGCGCGGGCGCCGCCGGCTATGTCACGAAGGACAGCGATCCGGAGGTCTTGCTGGCGGCGATTCGAAAGCTCGCGGACGGCGGCCGCTTCATCGATCCGAAGCTGGTGGATGCGGTGGTCTTCGAGCGCCATTCGAGCGACGTGCCGCCGCACGAAATCCTCTCGGATCGGGAGTTCGAGGTGCTGCGCGCGCTAGCGAGCGGACGCAGCATCAACGATATCGCCGATACCTTCTCGCTCAGTGCGAAGACGATCAGCACGCATAAGCGGCGCCTCATGCAGAAGCTGGGATTGAGCAACAACGCCGAGCTGATCCGCTATTCCATCCGCCATGGTCTCGCGGCGCATTGAACGCACTATGTCGAGCGTGCAATGCGCCGTCGTTCAATGCAACGCGCTGAAGAGGGCGCCGACGCCCTCGCTTGGCGTTAGACCGGTGTTGAAATAGCCTTCGAGTCGTTCCGCCGTGGCGTCGTCTAGGTTGTAGGTCGTTTCGATTTGGCCATCCGCCACCGCGTACAGGTACCAGGCCGTCATCCATTGCCGGAAGGGCAGCACCGCCGCGGGCAGGCCCGAGAGATCAGGGTCGAGGGTCGAGGGTCTCATTTTCCGCTAGCTCCTTTGAACGCACCGAACTGCTTGGACGGGCTTTGCTGCGTCGCTCCGTCGAGGGGTGATTCCATGCTACTTGGGCAAGCGCGCGCCTTCGATCAGCGTAAGCGGAAAGTTGGCGTAGGAATCCATTGTTTCGGCTGTCAGGATTTCCTGGTAACACCGCCGATCAAGCGCGTTCGTCCCGCCGTCATTCGGAAACGATTTCCTTTCGTTGCTTGACCAGGCATTTCGCCGGCTCCTACCGGCGTTAGGCCCCCGCCTCCCTAGACTCGGTTCGCATCGTTGGATTTCGCGCCAACTGACTTGCGTAACCGAAGGAGGAGGGGAAATGGACATGGCGAATGCCGGGCAACAGGGGCGGGAACCGCAACGCCCCCCGCATCGCAACGATGCGGCGCTCTTGACCGAGCTCGCGGGCATGCTGGGCTTGGGAGACGAAACCGCGCGGCAGTTTGCCGATTCGGGCCGTTTGCAATTCGACGATATCGAGTTCGCACTGCACACCAATGGGCAATCGGGGCCCGCGCGACAGCTTATCGCAGCGGCGACGATGGCGTGCCCGCCGCAATTGGCCCCTTCGACTTGGCACGATGCGCTGCTCGTCGCCAACGAGGCGGCAATGATTACCGGCGAATGGGGTTTCGCCGTCGAAGAGGATCAGTCCGCCAGCCTGCTGATGCGCATCGCCGAACCGATGCAAAACCCGGCGTGCCTTCGCGCCGTGCTCGAGGGGATGTACGAGCTGTGCGCCGCCGTGCGCACGGGCGCAGCGGCGCTGCCCGCTTCGGGGGGGATCGCGCAATGAATACGATCGATACGCGCGAGACAAACCAAACGAAGTCGATGGATGCCGCCGCCGCACCCGAGCAGGAATTCGACGCGCCTGCGAAGGTGCTCGACCTGGTGGTCGAAGCCATGGCGGCCCTTGGCGCCGAGCCGGACGTGGCGCGCGACGCGGCCCGCACCGGACGTATTCTGCTCGGATCGCAACGCTTGCTGCTCGCCTGCGCGCCCGACGAATCGGCGCTGATCGTGAGCGCACTGCTCGATGAAAACTGGGCCGGCTCGCGCGAGCGGCGCGCGCTGCTGCTGAAGGCGAACGCGCACCTGCTGCTGACGGCCGGTATCAGCTTTGCCCTCGGCATGGGCGGCGCTCAGTTGCTCTGCCGATGGAACCTGGACACGCACATCACGCACATGCCCGACGCGTTGGCGCGTTGGCTACGCAATTTCGCCGCACTGGCGGCCGATTTACAAGCCGTGCCTGCTTGACAGTCATGTGTGCTGCGATCGGACCGGACCGATCGTTCGACTGTTAGTCCGGTAGTTTCCTATGGGGTTAGATGCTATGCACAACAAGAGTATCGCGGGCCCGTCGGGCGCTTCTTCGGCGCAGCACGAGCAACCCGCACATGAAGGCACGTCGCGGCAGCCGCGCAACACGCCAGCTGGCGGCGCGTACTCGGTGCGAACCACCGACTCGCGATTGTCCGGCTTGCCGTCGCCGCGGCGCGGCCCGCTGCCGTGGCACTCGGCGCAGGGCGAGGGCGCGGGAGAGGGCGAGATCAGCGATGACGAAAGCGACACGTCCACGCTATTCCACGGCGAGCCGTCCTCGCGTTTCGGTTCGTCCCGGATGCGCTTCGCGTTAGAGACCGATTTTCCCTCGATGCGCGCGAGTGTTCCGCAGGAGCGGGCGCGCACGGAGACGGAGACGCAGACAACCCCGGCCGGCGGCGGGCGTTCGCTGACCACGTCGCTCCAACACGCTTACGGCAAGGCTGCCGAGTTGGGCGCGAAGGCCACTAGCGTCGCGGCGAGCGGCCTGTCCGCTGCGAAAAGCGGCGTGGTGGCGACCGCCGAAGGCGGCCTGAAGGTCCTTGGGCACGCAGCGCACGTGGGCGCAAGCGCGGTGTCCGGGCTCGGCGTCGTGACGATCAACCCGAGATTGGTAGGCGCGGCGGCGGGCCACTTGGCCCATCAAGCGACAGCCACCGGCCTCACGACATTCGCGCGCGAAATGGTGTACGAAGCGCTCTTCGCCGCGCTGCGCCAACTGCCGCCACACGCCATCACCGCGATGCAGGTCACGACGAGCGTGTCCACGCTCGGGCTGCATCGATTTCGCCAATTTCGCGAGCAGCGAAATCCTGAAGCGGCCGCGCGCGGGTTTCACAACCTCAGTCCGGCGCAATGGGAGGCGCTGTCGCACGAAGACAAACAAGCGAAGATGGAGGAGCAGCGCAAGTACTCCGACGCCGTCACGACGCTTGCGACCGCCAGCGCGGTGACGAACGTCATGATGAGCCACTTCGGGCCCAGCATTGGGCAGCCTCACCTCGGGGCGCAGGTGCTCGCGACGGACCTGAAGGTGCTGGCGTACGCAGCGGCGCGAGATTCGATTCAGGCGTCGTTCAATATGGTCGGCACCGAGCACGACACGAACGGCGGCGTCAGCGGTACGCATCTGCACGCGGCCGGCGAGTTCTATGCCAAGGCGAACTTTATCGCGAACTATTCCTACGGCGCCGTCCCTGCGGGCCTAGGCGACGCACGCACGAAATTGGCTGCCACATTCGGCGACAAGGACGCGCAAGCGGAGCTCGATAAGCAGCAGTCGCCCCTTTCGATGGGGCAGGCACTCGGCACGGTCGCTCACTCGTCGCTCGTCAAAGCGACGATCAATACGCTGCTCGAGACGTCCGACTGGATTCACGTGACGCAACAGGAAGCGAACGAGGCGGGCACCCGGCAGTTGCTCAAGCCCGAGTTGACGGGGACCGACTACGGGCGCGTGCTCGATCAATCGGTCACGCGTTCGGCGGTCATCGACTCGAACATTTCGCTCGGCAATGCGTTGGGGATCATCGCCGAAAAGCTGAAGGCGCCGGCTTGGTTGACCGGATTGTTGACCAACGGCGCCCCCGCCGTAGCGGCAGGGCTGACGTACGGCACGATCGCCCGCACGTGGCAAGCGGAATCGGCGGTGCGTAAGGTGGAAGATCATCGTCCGAGCCCTTCCGCCGCGCAACAGGCGGCAGCCGGAACGGAAGAGCCGCGAGGCGACGAGAACGTTTGAGCTTCGTTGCTGGGTCGCCGCCGATTCGAATTTCAAGCGAATCCGGCGGCGATTTTTTCTATCGCATCAACGCTGTTTTTGCGGCACGTCGTCCGGCGCGGTATTGCCCGGTAGCGCGTTTGTGCGCTCCAGCCGTCGCAAGTTCTGGGCGGCATCGACGATCGCCTTGGCATCGCCCGCCGCGGCGCGAGCTTTTATTCAACGCTTTTCGCGAACGACCGGTGTGCGACCGGTTGAGTACCGAACAGAGCGCGCTTGGGCAACGGATGTACGAGGAGTGATGTTCATCGGCTTGCACACTCACATACTTCCCTGGCGCCGAACCTTCCGACGCCGATCCACGCATCAATTTTCGTTGTCCGAACCGTACGTCGCTCTGATGCGTTCGCGGATCGCTTCTTCCGAGTCTTGCTCCGGCACGGCTTCCCACCACGGCTTGACTTGCCTGCCGCGTTCGAGCGGGAGAACAGGCCCGCTCTGGCTGATCGCGGGGTTCGCTTTAAGCCAGGCGTCGACGTTCTTTAGTGCCGCCGTTTTGTCACGTTTAGGCGTCTTGACAAAACGGTTGTCGACGTCCTTTTGCAAGGCAGGGTCATCTGCGGTCCCCGAGAGCCATGCGTTGACGTTCCTTCGTGCGGCCTTCGAATCGCGCTTGGGCGTGGGTACGAAACCCTCGTCTTCGGGCCGTTGCGCCATGGCGTCGGGATGAGGGCTTGCCGATAGCCACGCTTTCACGCCTTTGCGTGCGGCCTTCGAATCGCGCTTGGGTGTGGGCACGAAACCCTCGTCTTCGGGCCTTTGTGTCATGGCGTCGGGATGCGGGCTTGCCGAGAGCCACGCCTTTACGCCTTTTCGTGAGGCCTTCGAATCGCGCTTGGGCGTGGGCACGAAACCCTCGTCTTCGGGCCGTTGCGCCATGGCGTCGGGATGAGGGCTTGCCGAGAGCCACGCTTTCACGCCTTTTCGCGAAGCCTTCGAGTCGCGCTTCGGTGTACGGACGAATGCCGCATCTTCGGTCGTCGGCGCAGCCGGCGCTGCGCTCGTCCGCTGACTTGCGCCCAGGCGCGTGCGCGCCCGGTCGGCGGCGAGGCCGGACATGCGCGATTCATCGGCACGGCTCAGTACGCGAGAGCCGAGCGATGCGTGCGGCAATTCGTCACCCGCTTCTCGCACTTCGTCAACGGGCGTGTCGTCGATCAGCCGGCCCGGGATGCGCCGTGTGACCGCGCGTTCGCCAGCGAGGCGGGACATGAGCGATTCATCCGCGCGGCTGAGCACGCGAGATTCGAGCGGTGCATGTGGGGAAAGGCCACCGGCCCCTGTCGCTTCTTCACGATTCGCGGCACTCGACCGCGGGCTGGCTTGTCGCGAGCCGCGGGCCTCGCCCGGAAGATGTGCGCCCCGTACGTCGCCTGCTTCGCTCGTTTCGCTGACTTCGCGCGACGGCGACGACCGATCGACGGCGGCTTTGCTCCCGCCTTCGCTCTCGCTTTCGCGCGCGTCGCTCGCGCCCACCGCGTCCGCCGCTTCCGCCACGTCGGCCACAGGCCGATGCACGGCCTGGAAGTGATTGCCGAACATGACGACGCCGACCGGATTCGAGCCCAGCGCAGATCCTTGGAAGCGCACCGGGCCGTCGACGCTCGGCGTGATCAACTGCACGTTCATGTCGGCCTGATAGTCGCGATTGATCGAGCGGATCAACGCTTCGATCGCCGGCTCATCGTCGTACAGCATGCGATCGCCCTGCTCGATCTCGGGGTGCGTCTGCGTCAGTTGTGAGCGATAGTGCCCGGCCAGTTCGGCCAATTCCGGCTCCGATTCCCGGTCGTAGCGGCCCGTCGCGTGCTGCAACAGCGAGATGATCAGGCAATCCATCCCGTGTCCGCTGTTGTACGCTGCGCTGATACCGTGCTGCTCGAACCACTGCAGCGTTTCGGCACGGCCCGTCCCCATCATCATGTCGCGTTGGTCGGCAAGCGCCGGAGCCATTCGCGGCTCGTCCGCGGCGCCGGCCGATGTAGCTTGAGCGGGCCGCGGGCGGAACGCAGCTTCGGGCCGCGCTGCCGGCGTATCGCCGTGCGTGGCGCGCGCACTGTGCCCCAGCTCGGGAATGTCGCGCAAGGCGAGCGCCGCCGCGCGCGCATCGAACGAAGGCGCGGCCGGTTGCGCGGCGATAGGCGTATCGCGTGACGTGGGTGTTTCCGCTCGCGGCGGCGCACTGTCATCCTCACTCGCGCGTGTGGCGAGCCCGGTCAAGCGCTCGCGCACGCCGGCGTTCATTTCATTGCCGCGATTGACGGCGCTGCGCGTCGTCGCCAGCGGGATCTGCGCTATGGCTTGCGCAATCGGGCTTGCGACAGACACGCGGACGCTGTCGGCGAACATCTTTGCTTTCTGCGCGACGAATTTCGCTTTCGTCGCGAGCGGCGCCTGTCGATAGCGCCAGTCGTAGTATCCGGTCGTCCCGCTCAACTTCGCCGAGGAAAGCCGGGCGCCTCCTACCGAAAATTGGATTTCGTCAGGCACGTCGTTCGACGCTTCGAGCGCGCTGAGCAGCTTGTCGAGCGCGGCATCGTTGTGCCGGTCGTTCAGATCGATCAGCATCGAATTCGCGGCGGGAAGGTCGACCTTCAACACGACCGGATCGGTATCGCGCTTGATCGTGTCCACGAGCTGGCTCATGCCGGTCTTTTGAAACCGCGCGCGTTCGGCGGCGGAGTAGGGCGCCGTCACGGGCGCGCTGCCCTGCACCAGCACGCGTGCGTCGTTTTGATCGCCGAACTTGGCCTCGGGATGAATGCCGTGGCTGACAGCGATGTCCTTCTCGATGTTGAGCCCCAAACTCGTGACCGCGCCGAACGCATTCACGCCGCCGGCCAACGCGGCGGGCCCGGCGTTCGTCATCGTATAGCGCTCGCGCTCGCCGATCGTGCTTGCTTTGGCGCGCTCGGTCGCATCGACTTGCTTGCGCGCATCGGGGCTGAACAGATCGCGCGCGTCATGATTTTCGATCGACGCAAGGGCTTTGGCCGCCATCTGCAAGGTGGCGTGCGCTTGAGCCGGATCTTCCTCGGCAAGCGCCGTCTTCATGCGCGATTGCGCGAGTTCGAAGTGAAGCCAATCGCGCAGGCTCGCTTTGACCTCAGCACGTCTGCCCTGCAGTTGCGCGCGCGTGGCGCTTGCGAGCCGCGGATCGCGGGTGGGGCTGGGCGCGCCTCCCTCATTGAACTCGTGCAGCGCAACGAGCGATTCCGTGACCTTGCCGGTCAATACACGCGCCATGCTGTCAAAGCGCATGCGTTCCGGCGTTTTCCATCCGCCGGCGACAGTCGACGTCTTAAATTGACCCGCATGGGCTTGCGTGAATGCCTCTTCGAGCGCTTGCGCCGCCGCTTCGTCTGTGCCGGACTGCGCCACCCGGCCGCGAAACGCCGCGTACTCCTTCCAGTTCGCGACCGGATCGAAATCGTCCTTGACGGTGTCGCGGCGGGCGATTTCATCGAGCGTCGCGAGGAGCTTCGCCTTGGCTTGCTTGCGTACTTGCGGCTGGGTGAACGAGCGCTTCTCGGCAATATAGGTTCGATAAGCGTCGGCGCGCTCCTTCTGCTGCTGGGCGGCGTTGCCTCCTAGCAGATCGATCGATTTGGCGAGCGCCACAATGGCGCGTTTAGCCTTGTCCTCGCCGTCTTTGCTCGGGCCCGAGCTCAGTTGGTAACCGACATATAGCGTCGCTGCGAGCGCCACCGCGGCAGCCGTGGCGCCAGCGGTGACGGCCGACGAGACGACCACAGGCGTCAGCACGCCGAGGACAGTTGCGGCGACGCTGGCCGCGCTAGACGCCACGCCGACGCCCAGTGCGCGCTTATTGCCGTGGTATTCGATTTTTGCGCTTTCGGAGGCGGCCTTGTAATCGGCTTTCAATTGCGCGCGCATGCAATAACGCGCGTGTGCGATCGAGAGCGCCTGCCCGGCGGCGTGCAGATCCTTCTCGGCCTCTTTTCGCTGCCGCGCGGTGGCGGCGGGGTTCGATAGCCGGGCATGGGCATCGTCGAGCGCTGCTTGTGCGCTCTCCATCTTGCCGACCGCATCTCGCACCTTGTGCAGGTCCCACGCGACCCGCCCGGCCGCCTGCATCACATTGGGTCCGACCTTCGCGCTCGGCGCCGCATCGGCTTTGCCGGCCGGCATGACCTCCTCGGTGCCCGAGTTGCGAAACCGCAGATTGGCGGATTCGAAGCCGAGCTCGGTGGTCAGCGCCGTCATCAGCAACTGCACGGCCGAGAGCGCAGTCTTCGCCGGCAGATTGGCGGAAGCGGCCAATTGCGCGACGCTGAACGCGCCGCCTGCCACCGACGAGGCCGTCGTGAATTGGCGATGCAAGCTGCCCGTGCCGGCCTTCTTGAAACTATCGATCGCCGCGTCGGTATCGTCGAGCCCGACCGTCTTCAAGAACGTCGCGATCATCTCGCGATAGTAGGCCTCGTTGCCGGCGCCCTCGGGCAACAGGCGCTGGTCCTTCAGTTCGGCGGGAATCGAGTCGGGCCGTGCGCGTTCGAAGTTCAGCGCGGCCAACCGAGAGAGCCCGACGACCGAGGGCTGAGAACGCTGTCCTTGAATCCAGCGCTCGCAAATCTCGAGCGTCGCCGCTTCGTCCCATCCTACGACGCTTATCGCCGGATCGTGCTGCACCTTCTTGATATCGAGCAACTGGGCGAGGCGCCCGCGCACGGTGCCGCGCGCCGACTTGGCCGAGCCTGCCGATTGGGCAGCGGGCTCACGGGCCGCCCCCTGCGGCGCCGATGCTCCGCCAACCGCCGAGGGGGGCGACGAAGGAGCCGGGGCCGTTGAGTGGATGGGGTTCGAGGCGGATTTCATGGCGGGACCACGCAGCGGGAGAGGACGTGTCGTGCATGCTAGGTCAGCCCCGGGGGTAGGTTTTTCCGTGCCGGCGAAACCGTTTCTCCCGCGGCGAACGTGGGTATCGCGCCGGAGCCCCTCAAGTCAAGGCGAATTCGACACCGGCGCGCGCGGATGAACGCGCGAGCGTAGGCTCGGGTTCGCTCGAAAAATCCACTTCGAATAGCCGGACCGCGGACGTCGTCCCGGGATAGTCGTCGAACACCGACAGCAACGGGTCGTCGTCGTGCAACGCGGCAAGCGCATAGAGATAGCGTTCGCCGCACAGCGAGTGATAGACGTGCGACAAGAGCGCGGCGCACAGCCCTGCGTCGTCGTCTTGCGCCGCGATGAACGCCAGGTAGACATAAGGAAGCGCGTTGCCGTGCTCGGGGAGCTTGGGCCATCCGCGTACCGTCGCCATCAGGTTATAAGGCACCCGCAGCAGTTGCGTGGCGCGGGCATATCGCTCGACGTGCGCTTGCCGCAGCGCGCCCTGATCCCATATGGCCATCGTGGCGCAGATCTGTCCATCTCGACGCGCGACGAAGAAGTCTTCCGCACGAAGGGTGTCGCATCGGCGCCCGTACTCGAAATCGGCGATGTCGAGCACGGGCGCCCAGCGGCGAGAAGCGCGTTGCGCATTGATGAATCGCACGATTTCGGGCAGTGCGCCGCGCGTCGCGCGGCCGATCTCGACGCCCGCTAAGCGCCGCACCCTTCGCTTGCGCGTGAGCCGGACGGCTCGGGCGATCACGCGGCCGCCCGGCAAATAATGGGGCAAACCTGCGCGGCCTCCCACGAGCGTATTGAGCGCCCGCTCGTTGTCATCGTAGACGAGCGTGTAGCTCGGCAACGGATCGGCGTCGTGGAGCGTTCTAAGAAATCGATAGATGCGAGCGAGTAAGAAACCGTTGCGATGGCCGGGATCGATGCGCAGATCGGAGAGAAAGGCCGTGCGTCGCGGCTGGCGATCGATATAAGACGTGGCGACCGAGCGGCACCCTGTTGCGACGATGCGATCGGTCGACGCTTCCCGAGCAACGATGATTTGCACTGCGGGGCCGAGCAGGCGAGAGGCGTCGAAGTACGACGGTTCGCGCCGCAGCGTGACGGCGGCGTCGCCTTCGATCCAATCGTGCGCCATTCGTTCGCGCAATTGCGCGTCGTCCGCGCGGCTTGCCAAGGAAAGGGTGTACCGAGTCATGGGCGTTAAGAAGATGATGAGCGAAGCGAGTGTTGCTGTGCTGGCGCAGACCGTGCCCGTCAATGCGCGCACCGCGCGGGTGCGAGCAGCAGGCCGAACCAGCGCCGAGCCATGCGTAGCAGAGAAGGAAGGGCGCCCCCCGCGAACCGTACGCTATCGACAAACAGCGTTCCGCGGCTCGCGCCTGCGCGTACATCGCACCGGCAAAGCGCGAACGTATAGCGCAGCATATCGGTGGCGAGGTAGCCCGTCGCTAGGAGTAGGGCGAGTATGAGCACGCCGCGCCCGATGCCGGCTCGTTTCGCCACGCACACGGCGACGTGACGGTGCCCGAGTTCTTCGCGAGCGTGCCAGCGCCAAAGCCGTGCCGCTCGCGTGTCGTTCTGCACCAGCAAAAAACGATGACTCTCGATTTCTTCGGCGAGCACAGCCGTCAAATGCTCGAATGCCACGACGAGTGCGAGTTGCATCGGAGCGGAGAAATGCGCAAGCTCGGCGGTGATGACGTTCGCGCGCTCGACGATGGGCTGCATGAGCGGGGCGGCATCGACGAGCGCGGCATTGTAGTTGGCATGCGCGCGTCGATGCGCATGCTCTTCCCGAACGAATCGATCGATTTCGCTGCCGAGCTCATCGCCCGGCGCTAACTGTGCCGACGCTCGCCACGATTCGAGCGTCTCGATGAGGAAGGCTTCGCCGTTGGGCAGCAGCAGCGAGAGCGCATCGAAGAAACGGCTTCGTACGATTGTGCCGTTCCATGCGTTCGAACTCGGGACGGGGCTGACAAGGCGCGAGCGGACTGTCATGAACGGCGCGCGGAGTGGAATGAACCGGGGATCGTCGCATTCGCTCGTTCGCCTTGCGCCGTCAGCCAGAGCCTCGGCCCGCTCGCGAACCATCGGCGCGCGAATCCGGCGTATGAGATAGGTTCCGCTGTGCGCCCTCGTTTCAATGCGCGAGGCGCCTCGAACCAACGAAGCGCGGGATTGGCGTGATGGACGGCGTGAAGCGAACGATGCAGCGTCAACCAGCCGAGCCCCAGCGGCAGCACGATGTCGTGGCTCAACGTTTGCGTGTTGCGGTCGTGCGAAGTGGTTGAAGTGGATAAAGGGGCCGCGACTGCGACACCGTAATGCTCCGCTTGCGTCAGGAGGAAGTCGAACCAGGAAAACAGCGTGAGCGGAATGAGGTAGGCGCAGGCGATCGCTAAGGGAGCGACGAGCAGCCCGGCGACAAGGCTCAAGCCGAATGTCGCCATCCCAAGGCACGCCACGTGACGCTGCAAGCGTTTCGCGGCAGGGACCATCGGCCACGCAGTCCGGCCGATATGCCAGGCCACCCAAGGCAGTTCGATAGGGGCGAGCAACCAGATCCAGCGCGTGCGCCAACTGAGCGAATAGAGGCGGCCTTCGGGATCGGCCTCCGTGCAGGTGGCGCGGTGGTGCGCGAAATGAAAGTAACGATATGAGACGAAGTTGACGCCGAACAATGCCGCGCAGGCGATACCCACCGCGTCGTTCACGCGGCGGTTGTGGAAAAACGTGCCATGCACGCTCAGATGCTTGGCCTCCTGGCACCCCACCATCAGCAGCGCCTGCAGGCACGTGAGTGGGACAAGCAACCAGAGGGAGGGAGCGCGGCAAATCAGGATCGTATTTGTTGTAACGGCCAAAACGAACAGAGCGCTCGGAATATCGGCGTACCACCGGTAGCGCGAGGAACGAACGTGTATTTTCATGCGGCGAAATTCACAGCAATGACGAAAGCGCGCGCGTGACGCGTCGCACATAAGGCTCAGGCAATGCAGCCCACAGCGGAGCGAGCGCCGACAGCGGCACGGTGCCGCGCAGTATCGCGCCGTAGTCGAGCGAGCGCTCGTGCGGAAAGTAGCTCGGCTTTGCGCAGACGACTTTAGCGAAGCCGCGCGAGCGGTAGTAGCGCAGCTGCGGGTCGAGCGGCAGGCCGCGACGTTTGGCGTGGACGTACTCGTCGACGGACCGATTCGGGTTGGCCTCGCGCCAATCGCGCAAACCGGGCACGGGGGAGCCGAGATAGATATGGCGCCAGCCGCGCTTGAGTGCGATCGGCCAAAAAAAATCCAGCAATGCGCTGACACCATCGCAATTGCGGCTCGACAAGCTGATGCCGAACAGCGTCGAACTCGCTTCCGGCAACGGTGCGTTGACGCAATCGTCCCACGTCTGCACGTGCCGATAAAAATCGTCGGCGACAGGACGCATGAATAGCGAGGCGAGCAGACGGCCGGTTCGCGTGCAAAACGCACCGATGGCCAGTTCGGGATGCGCGTCGATCCTCGCGCAAAGTTGATCCTCGGACGCTGCCTGGACGTCGGTCCACTTTTCGCGTTCGAGCGCCATCAGGGCAGGCAAGTCACGACGGCTGAGCAATCGCGCCCTTGCCGGTTCTGTGTCGATCGGGCGTGCGGGGGCGGGCGGCGCGAGAAAATGAAGGCTGTGATCCATTGGCTAGCATGCTGCGCGATAAAAAGCACGCAGTTGATTCGAGTTCGAATAGCCAGGATTTTTTCTTATGCGTATGTCGTAGATATGACGAATTCCATGGATTGAAAAGCGAAAATCTGAAATGCATAACGATCTCAATGATTTACGACGTTATACGAGTGAGAAATTAATCATGTTCTGACGACTAATTCAGGAAATCCTTAAATATACTTTAATATTATTTTTCGCTCTAAAAAGAAGAGAGAACCATCCCTTGCGCTATCCGACAAGCGCAGGCCGCCGCAGAATTGAACGCCAAGGTCATGCCGGTAGTATGGGGAGTTTCCGGCGCGTCCCGGAAGTGCTCGTCTATGGGCGCTGTGAGTCAAGTCATGCACAATGCCTGCATCGAACGTGGAGGACGACTCGTGGGCATCAACTTCGATTTAAACGACTTACAGGCGTTTCGCGCGGTGGCGGAGTTGGGGAGCTTTCGCAAAGCGGCCGAGGCCGTCAGCATTTCTCAGCCCGCTTTGAGCCGCCGCATTGACAAGCTCGAAGAAGCGCTTGGCGTGCGTTTGTTCGAGCGCACGACGCGTAGCGTCGCGCTGACTACGATCGGCCGAGCGTTCGCGCCGAGCGCCGAACAACTGCTTGACGATCTCGACGCCGCCCTGCTTGGCCTGCGCGAGGTTTCATCCAGCCGTCTCGGTCATGTCACCATCGCCTGCGTGCCGTCGGTGGCCTACTATTTCTTGCCGCACATTATCTCGGACTATCGTCGCCGCTTTCCGCGCATCAGGATCAAGCTATTGGATTCGAGCGCCAACGAGGTGCTTGCGGCCGTCATCGCCGGCGAAGCCGATTTCGGCGTGAGCTTTATGGGGAGTCAGGATTCCGAAGTCGAGTTCAAAGTGCTGATGCAGGAGCGCTTCGTCGCCGCCTGCCGTCGCGATCACCCGCTGGCCAGCAAGAAGCGTGTAACGTGGGACGAATTCTACGAGCACGAGTACGTATCGGTCGACAAAACTTCCGGCAACCGATTGCTGCTCGATCAGGCGCTCTTGACTGTAGCGCCGCGTGCGCCGAGCGTCTGCGAGACACGCCACGTCACCAGCATGCTGGGTTTGGTCGAAGCGGGAATCGGCATCGCCGCTGTGCCGTCGATGGCGATGCCCGGGCGCGATCATCCGGTCCTGACGAGTGTGCCCCTCGTCGAACCGGTGGTGAAGCGTCGCGTCGGAATCGTGAGGCGACGCGGACGTCAGCTCACGCCGGCCGCGCAGGCGTTCCACAGCGCGATCGTCGAAAAGAGGCGCGGCGGCGCAGCGAGCGGAGCCAAGTAGATCGCAAGAAGCCAGGCCCCTTATGCACGTCAATGCACGTCAATGCGCGGCAACCGAATCGAGCCCGGTCGCTTTCACTTCCGCTTGCACGCCCGGCGAGGCGAGATAGTCGAGCAACGCTTTTGCTTCTCGCGGATGCTGCGCGTTGACAGGGATGCCGGCGGCAAAGCGCGTGACCGATTGCAGCGACTCCGGAATCTTCCCGACGAAGGTCGCCCCCTTGACGGGCAGCAACTCGCTCACCTGTTGGAAGCCGATTTCGTAGTCGCCGTTCGCCACCTCGGAGGCGACCGGGATCCGCGGAATCATTTTCGCCTTCGGTAAGACCCGATCCTCGATGCCGAGCTTCTTGAAGAGCTCGCGCTCGATATAGACACCGCTCGCGCTGTCTGAATAGGCGATCGACTTCGCATGCAGCAGCGTCTGCCGCAGCCCCTCTTCGGTGCTGATGTCGGGCTTCGCCGCGCCTTCGCGAACGACCATGCCGATGCGGGAGTCGGCCAATTCCACGCGTGAGCCGGGGATGACTTTGCCTTTCCGGATCAGATCATCGAGCGCGTATCCCACCATGATGACGGCATCGGCGGGTTCGCCGCGATCAAGCCGGTTCGGAATCGCTTCGGGCGATTTCCCCATCGACGGGCCCAGTGCGGTGTCGAGCGTATCCCCCGATTTGGATGCGAATTCCGGGCCGAGCACCTTATACGCCGCAGTGAAGCCGCCAGACGTGATGACGTGCAGCTCGTCGGCCTGCACATTCGACGCCGCAGCCGAGGTTGCAACGAGGGCTGCGGCGCAGACTTTAAGAAGCAGATTTTTCATGGTCGAGTCGGTTTTCGGGGGCGAGTGTGACTGACGGCATGCACGACGCGAGACAAATCAGCGGGCCGGGGTCAATGCCGCCGCGCGCGAGCGATACAGCGCGAACGTTGAAAGCAGGGCGCACGCTGCGGCGAAGCTCATCCAGTAACCGGGTGCGGCCTTGTCCCCCGTCATATGAATCAGTGCGGTCGAGATCGCAGGCGTAAAGCCGCCGAATACCGCCGTTGCGAGGCTATAGGCCAGCGAAAAGCCCGCGACGCGCACCTCTACCGGCATTACTTCCGTCAACGCGACGACCATCGCGCCGTTATAGACGCCGTACATGAACGAAAGCCAAAGGAGAACGAGCAGCATGTTGACGAAGCTCGGCGCATGAGCGAGCAGCGACAGCGCCGGGTACGCCGTCGCGATATTGAGCACCGTCATGCCGACGAGGAGCGGCCGGCGGCCGATCTTGTCGGAGATGGCCCCGCCGATCGGCAGCCAGATGAAATTCGACACCGCGACACACAGCGTCACGAGCAAACTGTCGGACGTGCTCAGGTGCAGCACCGTCTTGCCGAACGTCGGCGCGTAGACCGTGATGAGATAGAAGCTGGCGGTGGTCATCGCCACCAGCATCATGCCGGCGATCACGACGGCCCAATTTTGGACCAGCGTACGAAGCACCTCGTTCATGCTCGGGCGATGCTGGCGCGCCTTGAATTCTTGCGTTTCTTCCAGGTTACGGCGCAACACGAAAATAACCGGCACGATCATGCAGCCGACGAAGAACGGCACGCGCCATCCCCAAGCGGCAATCGACGCCGCATTCAGTGATTGATTCAGCGTGAAGCCGAGGGCCGCGGCCACGACGATCGACACCTGCTGGCTTGCCGATTGCCAACTTGTGAAGAACCCTTTGCGGCCGGGCGTGGCCATTTCGGCCAGATAGACCGAGACGCCGCCCAGCTCCGCACCCGCGGAAAATCCTTGCAGAAGCCGCCCGAGGAGCACGAGCGCGGGCGCGAGCAGGCCGATCGTCGCGTAGCCCGGCACGAACGCGATGAGGATCGTGCCGCTCGCCATGATGGAGAGCGTGACGATCAGCCCCTTGCGGCGGCCCACGTCATCGATGTACGCGCCTAGCACGATCGCACCCAGCGGTCGCATCAGAAAGCCGGCGCCGAAGACGGCGAACGTCATCATCAACGAGGCGAAGTCGCTTCCGGCCGGGAAGAAAACATGAGCGATCTGCGTCGCGTAAAAGCCGAACAGGAAGAAATCGAATTGCTCGAGGAAGTTTCCGGCAGTGACGCGGAAAACCAAGCCGGCCTTCGAACGTCCGGATGAAACGGCAGGGGGGGCGGGGTGCATCGACGTGTCTCCTGAAATCCCGAAAAATGCGTTGGTCCGCTCTTCGTCGGTCGAGGAATGTTCCACCCCGGCCGGTGAAACGATAAGTGCAAAGTTCAGAACGATTGATGCAAATGGGTTATCAATCGAAGCTAGTCGGACTGGTACGTCGGCAGATCGTCGTAGCCCTTCGCGCGATAAACGACAAACGACGCCACCCACGCGAAGATAAATACACCGATGATGGCGAAGCCCAGGTTGTTGAAGTTATCGTTCAAGGCGCCGATGACATCCCAGAATCCGCCTTGCAGCTTGAATCGAGCGCCCAGCAAGCCGAGCGTTTCGATGCCGCCGATCAGCACGGCCACCGCGACCGACACGAGCGTGATCGTGAGGTTGTAATAGAGCTTGCGGATCGGGCGAACGAAAGCCCAATCGTAGGCGCCCAACATCAAGACGCCGTCGGTCGTATCGACCAGCGACATCCCCGCTGCGAACAAAACCGGAAAGACGAGCACGACGCCGATCGACACGCCCTGCGACGCTTGGCTCGCCGACAGCCCGAGCAGGCTCACTTCGGTGGCGGTGTCGAAGCCGAGCCCGAACAGGAAGCCGAGCGGCAGCATCCAAACGGGCTTCGAGACGAGCCGGAACATCGGGCGAAACACACGCGCCAGGAAGCCCCTATTGTTGAGCAGCAAGTCGAGATCGTCGTCGCTATAGGGCAGCCCGCGACGGACGCGATTGAACGCACGCCAAACGCCACGCAAGATGACGATGTTCATCGCGGCGATCAGAAACAGGAACAGCGCCGAGACGCTCGTGGAGATGATGCCCCCGAATGCCTTCCACGCTTCGACGCGATGCTCCAACGCGGCCGCAGTGGCCGCCACCCCGGCGGCGACCAGTAGCACGACGGCCGAATGGCCCAACGCGAAGAAGAATCCGACGGTCACGGGCCGCTGCCCGTCTTGCATCAATTTTCGGGTGACGTTATCGATTGCGGCGATGTGATCCGCATCGACGGCATGCCGTAGACCGAAACCGTAGGCGAGCAGGCCGGTGCTGAGCAATAACGGATTCGCATGGAAAGCGACGAACGCCCAGGCCCATGCACCAATGTTGAACACTGCCAGTAGGGCGTAGATCGCAATCACGCGCTGGCGTAGCGCGCCTTGAACGGGAACAGCGGGTTGCAAGGAAATGGACATGGAAGATCCTGACGTCAAACGGTTCTTGCAATGGGGCGGCCACGCCTTGCGCGCCTCAGCTACGCGACGCTACGTTGCGCCACAGCACATCGAGCCGGACATGCTCGGTGACGGCATCGGCCAGCGTCTCGATCGATGCGAGCCTTCGCGCATCGTAATCGGCGCGCGGGGCGTCGTCGAGGCCGGCCCAGCGCAGGAGAGCTTGGCACGCATCGGGCGTATCGAACAATCCGTGAAGATAGGTCGCCAAAATTTGCCCGTCTTCGGAGAGGGCGCCATCGGCTCGCGAATCGCCGCCGTGTTGCAGGCGCAGCGCAGGGCGCGCAAGGGCGGCTCCCTCGCTCACGCCCATGTGAATTTCGTAGCCCCGTACCGGTGCGCCGCTGCCTAGCAAAAGCGTACCTTGCGCATTGACGAGTTGTTTATGAGGGGCGAGCGTCGTGACGAAATCGAGCAGGCCGAGCCCGGTGCTGCTGGCGACATCGCTTTCGATACCGTGCGGGTCGAGCAATTGTCGGCCCAGCATTTGCAGGCCGCCGCAGATCCCGATCACTTTCCCGCCATAGCGCAGATGCCGGCGCAAATACGGCTCCCATCCGTGCGCACGCAGCGAGTGCAGATCGCGCTGCACGCTTTTGCTGCCGGGCAGGATCACGAGATCGGCCGGCGGAATCTCATCGCCCATGCGGATATAGCGGAAATCGACTTGAGGATGCGCGCGCAACGGGTCGAAATCCGTGTGATTGCTGATTCTCGGCAAAGCAGGAACGATGATGCGCAGTCGGTCATCTTGGGGCGCTTGTGCATGTGCTTGCTCTTGCGTTCGGGTCTGGCGTTGTGTGGGTAACGCGTCCTCGGCGTCGAGCCACAACCCCGGAATGAACGGGATGACGCCGAGCACCGGCTTGCCCGTCTGCGCCTCGATCCAATCGATGCCGGGTTTGAGCAGCGATACGTCGCCGCGAAACTTATTGATGATGACGCCTTGCACGAGCTTGCGCTCATGTTCGGATAGGCAGGCGAGCGTGCCGAGAATCTGCGCGAACACGCCTCCTCGATCGATATCCGCGACCAGCACGACCGGGCAATCGACGGCGGTCGCGAAACCCATGTTGGCGATATCGCCTTCGCGCAGGTTGATTTCCGCGGGGCTTCCCGCCCCTTCCACCAATACCAGATCGCTTTTAGCGCGCAGCCGGCCGAACGATTCGAGCACGGCCTGCATCGCTACCGGCTTGTACTGATGGTAGGCGCGGGCATCGAGATTGCCGGTGGAGCGGCCATGCACGATCACCTGCGCGCCGATGTCGCTGTTCGGTTTGAGCAGCACCGGGTTCATGTCGACTTCCGGCGGGATCCCCGCAGCCAGCGCTTGCCATGCTTGAGCCCGGCCGATTTCTCCGCCGTCGATGGTGACCGCGCTGTTCAGCGACATGTTTTGCGGCTTGAACGGCGCGACGCGCAAGCCGTTGCGCGCGGCGATGCGGCACAGCGCACCGACGACGGTGCTCTTTCCCGAGTCGGAGCTCGTGCCTTGGATCATCAGCATGCCTGCCATGAAATGTTCGTCCTGTGCGGCGGGTCGATCGTGCAAGGAACGCGTGGCGCACCCTGCGGCGGGGACGTATTATGTCACCCGTTCATTGGCGTCCAAGCAAGCGCGTGTGGTTCAGCGCGGAGAAAGACGCCGCACATCGCCGTCAATTACATCGAATGCTTGGACTTTCCGCCCCGATCACCTGCGGTTTGTGTTTCGCCGGCGTGGCGATGGATGCGCTATTGGGCGAGCCGTCGCATGCCCATCCGCTGGTTGCGTTCGGCAAGCTCGCCACGCGTATCGAACGGGCGCTGAACCCCCATGGCGCCGCGCCGCATCGGTCAGCGCAAGATGGAAGTGGGCACGGGGAAGGGTACGTCCCGTCGACGCACGCCTCGCCATCTTTGTTCGCGCGCCTCGCCGGCATCGCCGCCTGGGCGATCGCCGTCATACCGCCGGTTGCGTTACTGGCGGTGCTGACGCACGTGCTGCCGGCGGCGCTGTCATGGCCGCTGCACGCCATTGCGCTGTGGTTCGCACTAGGCGCGCGCAGCCTCGTCGATCACATTGCCCCCGTCGAACCTGCGTTGCAGGCGGGCGAGCTCGAACGCGCGCGTGCGTTGACGTCGCGCGTCGTTACCCGCGATCTGTCGGAGGCCGACGAAGCCGCCGTCGCCAAAGCCGCCATCGAATCGGCGCTCGAGAACGGCAACGATGCGATCTTCGGCGCGCTGTTCTGGTTCGTCGTCGCAGGCGGCCCCGGGGCTTTGGCGTTTCGCCTGATCAATACGCTCGACGCCATGTGGGGCTATCGCACTCCACGCATGCACTATTTCGGTTGGGCCGCCGCCCGCCTCGACGATGCGGCGAACTACCTCCCCGCACGGTTGACGGCCTTGACCTATGCGTTGTGCGGCGACGCCCGCAATGCATTCGCCTGCTGGCGCGCGCAAGCGTCGGCATGGGAGAGCCCCAATGCGGGCCCGGTCATGGCAAGCGGGGCGGGAAGCTTGAACGTGGCATGCGGCGGGGCGGCCCGGTATCACGGCTTGCTCGAGGCGCGTCCTATCCTCGGCAGCGGGGCCATGCCCGAAGCGGCCGATATCGGGCGCGCGTTATCGCTCGTTAAACGCTCGGTCGGCCTATGGCTCATTGCCATTGCGTGCGCGGCCGCCGTGTCGACCTTTCTTTGATCTTCAACGCCGATGCTCGATCTCGCTGATCATCTCTTTGACACCAAGCCGGTGCCGCACGGCGGCAACCTGAGCGAAGCCGCCGAACGATACGGCATTGCACGCGCCGATTGGCTCGATCTCTCCACCGGCATCAATCCGCACGGCTATCCCGTCCCGCCGATCGATCCGCAGGCCTGGCTTCGCTTGCCGGACGATCACGACGACTTGGAGGCGATCGCCGCGGCGCATTACGGTGCATCGCGCGCGCTCGCCGTGGCGGGCACGCAGGCCGCCATCCGCATGCTGCCAGCCGTGCTGCCCAAAGGCCGCGTGGGTGTGGGCCTGTTGACCTACGGCGAATATGCGCCGGCGTTCGAACGGGCCGGGTTTCCCGTTGACCGCTTCGTCACCGAGCCATTTGCGGACTTTGGCAATGCGGCATCGTTCGTGCTCGATCCGCGACAGGCGTTGCCCGCGCAGTTGAAGCATCTGATTCTCGTCAATCCGAACAACCCGGGCGCCGAGCGATTCGAGGCTAGTCAAATCATGCAATGGTATGAAGAACTGGCTGCCCGTGGCGGGACGCTTGTCGTCGACGAAGCGTTCGTCGAATCGATGCCCGAATTGAGCGTGGCGCGCTTCGCCGATCGGGAAGGGCTTATCGTGCTTCGTTCAATCGGCAAATTCTTTGGGTTGGCTGGCGCACGCGCGGGCTTCGTGCTGGCCGGCCCGCGCGTGGATCAGGCCATGCGGTATTTGCGCGGGCCGTGGAGCGTATCGGGGCCGGCGCGCGTGGCGGTTCGTGCGGCGCTCCTCGATACCGAATGGCAAGCGCAGACACGCACGACGATAATCGCTGCCGGTGCTCGGCTGGCCGAGCTGCTCGGTAGATTCCATCCGGCGATACGGCATACTCCGCTGTTTTCATGGATGGGCGATGAACACGCGCACCATTGGCAGGAGGGCCTCGCTCGCCACGGCATCTGGGTTCGACGGTTCGATGTGATACCGGGCGTCAGGTTTGGGCTTCCGGCCGACGAAGCGGGATGGCCGCGCTTGGAGGCGGCAATGAAGGCAGTACAGGAAAAAGGACAGGTTTGATGGAAAACGATGAACTCGTCGATCGTAAGGAAGCACTGAACCGAGCCATTGCAGCGGCGCGCATGCAACGTCCGATCGGATCGCCCTGCATCGACGTGTGCCGGCTGAATCCGAGCAGCGGTTATTGCGAGGGGTGTCTGCGCAATCGCGAAGAAATCAAAGCGTGGAAATCGATGAGCGACCCCGATCGGCTGGCGTTGCTCGATCGCTTGGCGATGAGAAGCGGCGAGGGCGGTTAAAGGAGGCTCGCCTGCGCAATATTTCCGGGTTCGCGGGTGCCCCAGCGACGGATAGCGCGCGGCGATCTGCGGGCCGAACGCAACGTTCTGCCGCAGCGAGTAGCTGACAACATCGGCTGGCTAATCGGCCCGAAAATCCGTCTGAATCATTCACACACCCGGCGCCGCCGGCTTCAATTCCAACAAGAGCGCCTTGAACCCCTCGGCCTCGCCGCGCCGCAACGCTTCAAGCGCCGTCGTGTAGCGGTGGTCCGCGCGAATAAAGAACTCTTGCGGGCTCGCTAGCGTGGGAATACGTCCGAACGCGGCTAACAACGCGGTGAGCACCGACTTCAGGTAAGCCTCGAGGTTTGCACACAGCAGCGCGATGTTGACCATGCGCGCGGCGCTGTGAACGATGTCGCAGCGAGCCCGGTAGATGCGCTGTAGATGCCAGCGCAATCCCTGCTCGCTGCGCTTGAGAAAGTCGGCCATCTGGGCAGGCTGGGCCAACCAGCCCGTGAATTGATCGAAGCGCGTTTGCTCGAAGGGGTGGGTCTGCAAGCATTCGTTGATGTGGCGCCGGTGATCGACGTGGCCAAGCACATCGTAGAGCTGTGACAAGTTGAGCTGCTTGAGTGCGATCGATTCGCCGTTGGTCGGGTCGATGAGCTCAATCGAATGCGCGAGCAGCGTTTCACGATACGCACCCAAGTGATTCGCAATGGACACAGCGATGAGCACGGGTGTCACGCTCATTTCAACGGCCGCGCCGATCGAGCCCGAGCCACCCGCGCCCTTGGCGAGCGATTCCAAAGCGGTCCACCAGTTCACGAGCTTGTTTTCGAAGTTGGTCGTGTCTGCGCCGGTTCGATACAGCCGAAACGCGGAGAGCACTCGATCTCGACCTTCTTGTGAGAACCGTTCGCCGGTGACAAGCCGGCTGACATTGCCGGCAAACTGGCGCAGCTCTTCACCGCTGACGGTTGCACGGGGATTGGGCACGACCTTCGGGATCGGCAGTACGCGCAAGTCCTCGTTATCATCGGCCGGGCAAACCGCGAACGTATCGGAGACTGCGATATTCGCGTGATCGTACTCGAAGCGAACGAGATCGAGGACCCGGTTGATCTGTTCGTGCAGGCGTTGGCCCGCCGCGCGTGCGTCGATCGCCAGGCTCTCGCCCGTCGCGAATAGCCGTCGCGGTCGCGGATTCATGTTGCGTAGTGCTGCGACCTCGCGGGGCAGGTCAGCCGCAAACTGGATGTCGCCGATCTGCTCGGGAAAAGCCGCGACGTCAGTGATCCCGTCGATCGCAAAATACGCGCGCCACGAGGAAATGGGCGAAGTGGCGATTCGGCGCAAGAAGTCGAAACGGCGCGCGAACACGTACCGCCCAAGCGGCTCGACCGGGACTAGCACCTGACGGTAGAACTGAAAAACCCCTTCGAGGCTCTGTCCGCGTGCGATCAGGTAACTGAGCAGGGCGCCAGTGAGCGAGCGGATCTCGTCGAAACGGGCCGACTCAGGCTGGGCTGCGTCTGGTTCCAGCAATGCGACGTGCAAACCGTCAAACAACTCGTGCAGGTAATGCTCGGCCAGTAATGCGATGTATTCACGCAGGTGCGAATCGAGCAATTCCGACCACTTCTCGGGCGCCCCTTTCTCGGCGCTCGGCCCGTATGCCTTGTCGAGCAAGCCCCGCATCGTCCGCGTCGGTGCCACAAACGGAGGCCGCCGCAGTACGATTTCCTTCTCAAGAATGCCGATCGCTTCGCGGGCGACCATGGTGCGGTCCTCCGCCTTGGCGTGTGAATAGCCCATGAGCCGCATCAGCTCCTCAAGGATGTTCAACGCATGCATCACGCGCACCCGATGCGAATCGAGCGAATAGGCGTGCGTCATGTTGTACCAGACGGCCACAAACACGAGCTGTTCGCGAGTGAAGGGATAGAGCGTAATTTTGGGATCGTATTTCATCGCGCTGCGTTTCGTAGCTGTACGCGCTGCCCTGCTGCGCGGTTTTGTGTGTCGTACTGTTTGCAACGCAAATTCGCGTTGCCTTTTTGATGCAATTTCAGTTGACCGGTAAACTTCAGCCGCCTATAGTACGTCGGACGATGAAGTCCGGTAGGCTTTCCTAGCCGGCACGATTACGACAGGGGTCAGAGGTGTAGGTCTGGGCGGTGTCCCGCTGCATCTTCTGTTCCCCAACCCTTACAGCGGGGGCCCGCCAAATGGCGGGCCCTTCGCGTTTCCGGCCCGGCCGGTGCGATCGCACAATCCTCCCCCTTTTTCAGACGAAAGCCACGACCGCGCCTCGGCACGGAATCGCCACATCTCATAACTGGAGTTATGAGATGTGGCCGTATTGCGGGGCATTTCGACGGATCATAGATAAGCCGGCGTAGGTGCAAGATCCGCCAGAAGTTTTGCCGGACCTCTCGCCCAGTGGAGTGCCGAATCGGAGCACCCCCCTAATATGACTACATCGGGGTGGCGCCACGAGTGAGCCCTGGGCATCTGCCACGTAGAAGGCCTCGCCACGATCGCGCCTATGCGTGCGTACTGCGTCAGCGCTTTATGCCCGCCCGATGTATCAAGTCGCCAAGCCGTCGCCCTAAATGGGCCGACCTTCGAACAGCGCCGCCGTGAGCGCGGGATTGGACGGCCAGTAGCCATGCATGTAAGTCGCCGTGATCGCACCGGAACGGAACACCGCCTCGCCTCGCGCATCGCTCTGAGGCCGCGCGGCATGAAGCACCGGCTGCAACGCCGTCGTCATGCTGGAGTAATGAAACGTGTGGCCCGTCATCGCGCCGTAGCGCGTCTTGAGTTCCTGCGGGCCGAGCGCACTGAGCCGCTTGCCCATCGCGCCATGTCCCGTCAGCACCCCGAGCATCGGCGTCTGTACGCCGTTCGCATCGGTCAAGCTTTCGAGCAGATACAACATGCCGCCGCATTCGGCCACGATCGGTTTGCCCGACGCGGCATGCGCGCGGATCGTATGGGCGCTCGTCGCGTTGCCGGCCAGCGCTGAGGCGTGCAGCTCCGGGTAGCCCCCGGGCAAGAACAGCGAATCGGCCCCGGCGGGAACGGGCTCATCAGCCACCGGCGAAAAGAACGAGAGGCGAGCGCCGAGCGCCTGCAGCAGCTCGAGATTCGCGGGATAAATGAACGAAAACGCTGCGTCTCGCGCGATGGCGATGTGCCGGCCTTCGAGCAGGCGCGGCAGCGTTTCGGCCGGCGGCGCCTCGAACGAGACAGGCGCCGGCAGTTCGGCGAGCGCTGTATCGGCCAGCGCATCGGCCGCGGCATCGATCCGCTCGTCGAGCGCGTCGATTTCGCCCGCTTGGTGAAGCCCCAAATGCCGTTCGGGTAACGCGATGCGTTCCGAGCGGCCCACGTGCCCCAGCCAGCGAACATCGGCCGGCAAGCTCTCTTGCAGCATCTGCGCGTGCCGTTCCGAGCCGACGTGATTGGCCAGTACGCCATGAACCGTCAGCCCGGGCCGATACGTCGCCAAGCCGAACGCGACCGCCCCGAACGTTTGAGCCATCGCTTGCGCGGAGATCACGAGGGCAACCGGCACGCCGAACGCCAAGGCCAGATCGGCGCTGCTCGGTGCGCCGTCGAATAGGCCCATCACGCCCTCGATCAAGATCAGATCGGCTTGATCGGCGGCTTGCGCGAGCAGCCTGCGGCACCGCGCTTCGCCGACCATCCACAGATCGAGCGTCTGCACGGGCGAGCCGCTGGCCCGCTCGAGAATCATCGGATCGAGATAGTCGGGGCCCGTCTTGAAGACGCGCACGGTACGGCCGCGCTGGCGATGCAAGCGGGCAAGGCCGGCCGTCATCGTCGTCTTGCCTTGACCGGATGCCGGCCCGCTGATCAGCAGCGCAGGGCAAGCGGACATCGTCAGAACTCCACGCCGCGCTGCGCTTTCACGCCCTGTTCACGGTAGGGATGCTTGACGAGCCGCATCTCGGTGACGAGATCGGCCGCCTCGATCAGCGCGTCGGGCGCGTGGCGCCCGGTGACGACGATGTGTTGCATCGGCCCGCGCGCCGTCAGCACGGCGAGCACTTCGTCAAGCGGCAGGTACTCGTACTTGAGCACCGTATTCAGTTCATCGAGGATCACCATCCGGTACTCGCCGCTTTCGATCATC
>Ga0157369_10000713_pt1 | contig 42758 bp, 44 predicted proteins | sample C25metaG_FD_113461 | JGI IMG/M metagenome (GOLD analysis project Ga0157369, IMG submission 113461) | Corn rhizosphere microbial communities from Kellogg Biological Station, Michigan, USA - C2-5 metaG | ecosystem: Host-associated > Plants > Roots > Rhizosphere > Soil | place: USA: Michigan... | reverse complement strand
TGCAGCTCATCCAGTATGCGCCGGCGACCGGAGAGGTGTGGAAGCGGCCGATCCTCTACGTGCCGCCGCTGGTGAACAAATATTACCTCCTCGACCTCCAGCCCAAGTCCAGCCTGATCCGCTGGCTCGTGGAGCAGGGGCACACGGTGTTCGTCGTCTCCTGGGTCAATCCGGGGCCGGCGCTCGCCGACAAGGGCATCGGCGACTATATCCGCCAGGGCCCCGTCGAGGCGCTCGACGCGATCGAGCAGGCGACCGGCGAGCGGCAGGTCGACATGTTCGGCTTCTGCATGGGCGGGACGCTGGTCGGGATCGCGCTCGCCTGGCTTGCAGCGAAGGGGGAGGGGGACCGGGTCGCCTCCGCGACGACGATCGGCACCCTGTTCGATTTCTCCGAGCTCGGCACCTGGGCGACCTTCACCGAGCCGGAGCAGCTGCGGGCGATGGAGCGGCACCTCCTCCACAAGGGCTTCATGGCCGCGCAGGACCTCCAGGCCCTGTTCTCCGCGGTGCGGGCGAACGACCTCATCTGGTCGTCCGTGGTCAACCACTACCTCCTCGACAAGGAGGCGCCGCCCAGCGACATCCTCTACTGGTTCGCCGACGGCGCCCACATTCCGCGCGCCTTCCTCCTCGAATGGGCGCACGACGTGCTCAAGGACAATGCCCTGACGAGGCCGGGCGCGCTGGTGGTGGACGGGGTTCCGATCGATCTCGGCCAGGTCAAGACGCCGCTCACCGCGATCAGCCTCAAGGACGACCACGTCTCCGCCTGGAATGCGACCTACGAGAGCGCGAAGCTGTTCGGCGGGCCGGTCCGCTTCCTGCTCGGCGGAAGCGGCCACAATGCCGGTGTCATCAACCCGCCGAGCGCGAACAAGCACGGCTATTGGGTGAACGAGGCGCTGCCGGAGACGGCCGAGGCCTGGCTCGAAGGCGCCGGGAAGCGCGAGGGCAGCTGGTGGCCCTATTGGCAGGGCCTGCTGTCGGACGGCGGCAAGGCGGACAAGGTGCCGGCGCGGCAGCCGGGCGACGGCAAGCTCCCCGCGATCGAGCCGGCCCCGGGCAGCTACGTGCGCAACCGCGGCTGAGGCCGCGCTTCTTCAGATCTGGAAAAATGGAGGGCGGGGCCCGGCGCGGTGCCGGGCCCCGTCTTCGTCAGAAGGACACCGCGGCGCCGGCCCGGAAGTAGCGGCCGAGCACGCCCGGGAAGTAGGTGACGACGCCGCCGAACGCCGGCACCGGATAGGGCGGCTTGGTGTTCAGGATGTTGTCGACCGAAATCCGGAAGCGGAAGCGCTTCAGGTCCCACGACACGCCGCCGTTGACGAAGGCGACGCTGTGCAGCCGCTCGTTCTGGCGGTAGTTCGCCGGCTCGTCGCCGCCCTGGTCCGCCGGGCCGTAATAATTGACCGAGGTGAACAGCAGGAACGGCCCGTTCTCGTAATTGACGCTGAAGACCGCCTTGTCCTTCGAATAGCCGAGCGTCCCGCCGACGGTGGTCGGGGCGGAGGTCGACGACGCCCTCTGCGACAGCTCGACGATGTGCTGGTAGCTGACGTTGAAGCCGACGCGGCTGCGGGCGCCGAGGAACGGCGTGTTCACGCGATAGTCGAGCGCGCCGAGGAAGCCCCGGTACCGGTATTGCGCCGCGTTGAAGTAGCTGGTCTCGATGAAGCTCAGCTGGTGCGCGGCGTCGCGCTGGACTCGGCTGCAGAACTGGTTGTTCGGATAGTCGGACGCGTCGTAGCAGGCCGCCACCACCTGGCTGGCGCTGAAGCTCGTGATCGCGTCGCGCAGCCGGATGTCGAGATAGTCGCCCGAGATTCGGAGGTTCTGGATGAAGCGCGGCGTCAGGACGACGCCCGCCGACCAGGCGTTCGACCGCTCGTTGTTCAGCTGCGTGTTGCCCGCGATCGCCTGGTGGAACGAGCGCTGGCTCGACAGCGAGTTGAACCCGGCCGGCACGCCCGCCGCGGTGCAGTTCTTCTGGCGGGTGGACGGCGCGGGTCCCGAGCCCTGGTTGCGCTGATCGCACGGATCGACCGCGAAGTCGAAGAAGGTGCTCGACGGGTTGAACAGCTCGGTGATCGCCGGCGCGCGGATGGCGTGGGTGAAGTTGCCGCGGAAGGCGATGTCCCGCACCGGCGCCCAGCGGCCCTCGATCGTGTAGGTCCAGTCGCCGCCCGCAGTCGAATGCTGCACGTAGCGCGCGGCGCCGTGGAACTCGAGCCGGTAGACCAGGGGCACGTTGTTGGCCGGAGCGACGATCGGCGCGGTGATTTCGCCGAAGCCTTCGTCGGTGTGGTAGCTGCCGCTCACCGGGTTGATCGGCACCGAGCGCCCGTACTGGAGGCGCGGGCCGGTCGGATCGGCGGGATTCACCTCGCCGCGGTAGAAGGCGCCCGGATCGAAGCTGGTCGATTCGTAGCGGTGCTCGTAGCCCAGTGCGAACTGGAGGTTGCCGCCCGGCAGCCTGGCGATCGGGCCGGCGATGGAGGCGGTCGCCACCATCTGCTTGTTGCGGCCGCTCGGGGTGGCGATGGCGCTGATATAGTCGAGCGCGGCCTGCGAGATCTGGTTGCCGAACAGGTTGAGCGGCGCGCAGGTCGAGCTGATCGTCGCGATCGTGGCGTTGGTGTAGCCGGGCGCGCAGACGATGTTGCCGCTCGAGTCCTTGACCGCGTTCACCGCGTTCGCGAAATTCTTCTGGACGAGCGCCGGCTCGCGGCCTTCGGAGTGGGTCTCGCCGTAATTGCCGACGATCTCCCAGTTGAACTCGCGCCAGCCGGCGTGGAACTTGCCGTCGAGGCCGAGGACTCCGCGATAGAGGTCGGTCTGCGAGCTCGCGCGGCCGCTGTAGATGTCGGTGTTGGCGCGCGACAGGTAGAAATAATTCTGGTTGATGCCGAGCACGTTCTGGTCGCTGAACGGGTTGTTCGCGATCGAATTGAGGATCGTCGTGCGCTGCGCCGCCGTGAGGTACGGGTTGTTGACGCTGAGGATGATCGGGCCGTCGGGCGTGCCCGCCTCGTCGAACAGGCCGGAATTGTAGACCGGCTGCGAGCGCAGGTTCACCGCCTCGCTATGGGCGTACCAGCCCTCGCCGAACAGCCTCAGGTTGGGGTTGAACTCGAAGCTGAGCAGCAGGTTGGCGTTGTAGCGCTTGGTGTCGGTCAGCATCTGCTGCGTGTTCAACAGGTTGAAGCCGTTGCCGCCCGAGAAGTTGATGCTGAAGTCGTCCGGGCCGCCGACGGGGGTGCCGAACTGGATCGGGACGAGCTGGCCTGCCGGGTTGAAGGCGAGCTGATTCCCCGCGGCGTCGTTCACACCGAAGTTGAACCCCGGCGCCCCAAAAATCAGCACCTGCTGGCTCGGGCTGAGCGGGAAGTTGAGGCCGAAGACGTCGCCGCCGACGGTCGGGATGCCGGACTCGCTGAGCGAGGGGATGCGGCGGTTGTTGTAGAGGCACTGCTTGTACGGCGAATTGGGCGGGCACACGTCGTAGAAGCGGCCCGAAGCGGTGATGTCGCGGTCGTTGTAGACGAGGCCGCGGCCCCGGTTGTACTCGCCCGAGACGGTGATGTTGCCGCGGCCGTCGGCGAAGTTGCGTCCGATCAGCCCGCGCAGCCGGTAATTGGGCGCGTCGCCCTGCATCGAGATGCCGTATTGCGCGTCGAGGTCGACGCCCTGGTAGTTGCGCTTGAGGATGATGTTGACGGTGCCGGCAATGGCGTCGGAACCGTAGATCGGAGCGCCGCCGATGGCGATGGTCTCCACCCTGTCGACGAGCTTGGTGTTGATCGTGTTGAGGTCGACCTGAAGGCCCGAGGCGGTCGGGCCGAAGATGCTGGCGGTGTTCGAGCTGACGAACCGGCGGCCGTTCACCAGCACGAGGGTGCGCTGCGAGCCGAGGCCGAGGAAGTCGACGAACGACTGGCCGGAGCCGAAGCTGCCGGCCTGGCCGGCGCCGACCGGCGACGAGCCCGGGACGCCGAACGAGGGCTGCTCGTTGATCGCCTGGCCGAGCGTCTCGAAGCCGCGATTCTCGATGGTCTTCGAATCGACGATCACCGAGGGCTGAAGCGTGTCGAAGTTCGGGCGCGCGATGCGCGAGCCGGTGACGACGATCGTCTGGTCGGCCGGGGCGCCGGTCTCCGGGAGCTTGCCGGGCGCGTCGCCGCTCTGGCAGGCGCCGGCGGTGCCGGGGCCGCTCGCCGCGGCGGTCCCGGTCGGGCCGGCCTGCGGGCAGTCGCGCGCCTGCTGCGCCTGGGTCTGCTGGGTCTCGGTCTGGGCAAGGGCCGGGGCCGAGGCGAAGGCAAGCGCCGCGAGCGACGCCGAGGACAGAGCATGGATGGAGAGCGCGCGCATGTTGATTTCACCCCTTGTTCGCGAACACTTGCTGCGTAGCGTCCGAAAAAAGGTGAAATTTAGGCGCGGCGAAGAGATCGTCCGGCTGTTACCGACTTGCCACAGTCGCGGCGCGCTTTCCGACAGTCAGCGGCGCGGCTTCCGGAAGCGGTAGACGAACTGGTCGGTCTTGCCGCGGATCGCCGGATCGGTGACTCCGAGCTTGTGCTCGTCGGCGGCGTGACGGAGGAGCGGACTCTCCGCCTCGAAGCGGAAGCCCGCCGCCTCGACCTCGCGGCGGACGGCGGCGCCTTCGATCCGGTGAAGGGTCGAGGTCGCCGAAGTTCCGACGCCCTTGCCCGCCTCGTGGTCGACGATCAGGTAGACGCCGCCGGGCTTCAGCGCCTTGAAGGCGGCGGCGTTGATCACCGCCGCGGCGTCGCCGGTGCCGACCTTCACGTTCTTGAAGTCGTGATAGTTGAGGGTCGTCCAGACGAGGTCGACCGGCTCCGGCACGGGGATGGTACCGGGCTGGGCGATGGTGATCTGGACGTTGGGATGGGTCTTGGCGATCGCCTCCATCGGCGGGATGGCCTGCCGCGCGATCGGATAGACCCGCCCGTTCGGCCCCACCGCTGCGCTCAGCAGCCGGGTGAAATAGCCGGCTCCGGCGGCGAGCTCGGCGACCTTCTGCCCCGGCTTGACGCCGGCGAAGGCGATGAGCTCCGCCGGCTTGCGGTCGGCGTCGCGGGCGCGGTCTTCCGCCGGACGGGAGGGGTCGGCGAGCGCCGCCGCCACCGGGCCTTGCGGCGCGGCCAAGGCGGCGGAAGCGGCGACGGCGGCGAGCGCGAGGGCGGCGGCGACGGCGCGGCGCATCAGAACTTCACCTCGACCGCGACCGTGAAGGAGCGGCCGCGCGGATCCGCGACGCGCGGTTCCCACGAGCCGCCGGCGCCGGTGTTGCCGTCATAGGTGATCGCAAACGGCGGATCCTTGTCGAACAGGTTCTTGATGCCGGCCGTGATCCGGTATCCCGGAGCGAGCCCGTTATAGGCGAGGGAGAGGTTGTAGATGATGTAGTTGCTCACGCGCGGATTGTAGTCGGGCCGGGTGATGGCGCCCGACGCGATGCCCGGAAGCGCGAAGTTCGCGTAGCCGTTACGGAAGATCTGCGTCGCCGTGAACGTCAGGTCGTGGTTCGTGTAGCTGATGAAGGCGTTGTGCTTCCACTTGAGGCCGAGATCGCCGGTGAAGGTGAACACGCCGATCAGGCTTGGGCCATAGGCCGAAGTCTGCGTCAGCTTCTCCTTCTTCTTGAGCAGGTAGGTTCCGTCGAGGCCCATCAGCACCTGGCCGCCGAGGGCGTCGAAGCCTCCGCGCAGGGTGACGTCGATGCCCTGGGTGCGGCGCGCGCCGGCGTTGATCCAGGTCTGGTCGATGAAGGTGATGTTGCCCGCGGAGTCGCGGATGAACCGCTGCGGGAACAGGCTCGCATTGCCGATCAGCTGCTGGAGGGTGAGGAGCGCGATGGCGTTGTCGACGTTGATCATCCACCAGTCGACCGAGGCGCTGAACCGCGGCGCCGGCGTCACGACGATACCGGCGCTGAGTTCTTTCGCCGTCTCCGGCCCGAGCTTCGGGTTGCCCCCGTTCAGGATGTCCGGCCGGATGAAGGCGCAATTGGGATCGGTGAGGTTCGGAACGCCGGACGGGCACTTGATCGGGTCGACGATGTCGCTGCCCGAATAAGGCGAGTCGGTGATGCCGTTGAAGATCTGGTTGAATGCCGGCACCCGGAAGGCCGTGTTGTAGGAGCCGCGGAGCATGACCTGCTCGATCGGCCGCCACTTCACCGACACCTTCGGATTCTTGGTGGTCCCGAACCCGGTATAATCGTCGATGCGGCCGGCAGCGCTGATTTCGATCGTCTTGCCGATCGGGATCAGCACTTCGGCATAGGCCGCCTTCACGTCGCGGTGCTTGGGAGTGAGCGCGTTGACGTTGTCGAACGCGGCGAGGAAGATCACCGGTGCCGTCGCGTCGGCGGCCGAGGAACCGTTGAAGGAGTAGGTTTCCCGGCGATAGTCGACGCCCGCGGCGAGCTTCACGTCATGGCCCCAGAGGGGGAAGAGCGGCCCCGAAACCGAAGCGTCGAACTGGCGCACTTCGTAGCGGCCGCCGTAGAGGGTCGTGCCGGCCGCGGAGACGGACTGAAGCGCCGCAAGGCCGGCATCGGTCTGCGTCACGCTGAAGGGGTTGATGAGGCCGCTGTTGAGCACTCCCACAAGGCCGCGCCCGTTCGTCCCCACGGCCTGCGGCGCCGCCGGATCATAAGCTCCGTTGGACAGCGTGCCGCGGTAATAATAACCGCTGCCGAGCACGGAAGAGGCCTCGCTACGAGCGTAGGAGGCGCCGACGCGATAGTCCCAGCCGCCCCACAGCGGGCCGTCGATCCCCAGCGCGGCGCGGAACGTCGTGGTGTCGGTGACATATTCGCGCGGACCGCACGGGATGCAGCGCCACCGATAGGAAATCGGCTTGCCGTAATTGTTCTGAAGCGCCTGGCGCTGCGCCGCCGTCAGGTTCGGAAAGGCCGCGACGATCGAGTCGAAGATCGAATTGTACGTTGCGGCGGTGGTCGCGTTCAGCGGATAGCCGATCGGCAGGTTCGTGGTGTTCGCCGACAGCTGGGCATTCGAGAATTGCTTGTGCGACGTCGCCTTTGAGCCGGTGATCTCGAGCGAGATCTGGTGGCCGCTGTGGCCGACGTCGACGACGCCGCGGCCATAATAAGTCAGCGTGTTGATCGGTTGCTGGATGACCGCCGCGCGGCCCGTGTCCCAGGCGCAGGCGTAGTAAGCGGTGGGCGCGTTCCAGAGCAGGTAGTCGTACGGCATGCCGCCGTCCATGGTCTGGCAGCCGGCCCCACCCGGAAGGTTCAGGATGTTGATTCCACCCGCCGCCGCGTTGGCGCCGTTCGGCGCAGGCAGGGTGAGGCCCGTCAGAAGCGTCCCGTTCGGCTGCTGCTGCGCATTGGCGCCGATGTTGAAGATCGTCGCGATCGGCGTTCCGCGGGTGTCGATCGAGAGCCCGCGATTGGGCTGGTAGCCGTTGACGAAATCGCGGTCGCTGCCGCGCAGGATCTGGTTCCAGCTGTACGAGACAGCCGCCATGACGTTGAAGCCCTGCTTCTTGAGGTCGCCGAAACCCACCACGCCGGAGAGGCGGTAGATGTTGCCGTCGCCGCGCTCGGTGAAGTCGGTGAAGCCCTGAAGCCCCAGCCCCTGATAGTCCTTGCGGGTGATGAAGTTGATCACGCCGCCGACCGCGTCGGTGCCGTAGATGGCGGACGCGCCGTCCTTCAGCACCTCGATCCGCTCGATCGCAGCGAAGGGAATCTGGTTCACGTCCACCGCGGAGCCGGAAAGCCCGTGGGCGGCGACGCGGCGGCCGTTCAGCAGGACGAGGGTCGAGGCGCTTCCCTGCCCCCTGAGGTTCGCCGCCGAGAGGCCGTTGGTGCCGCGCTGCGCGCCGCTGACCACATCGGAGTTCGAGGCGAGGTTGTCGGCGCCCGAGCCGTTGCTAGGCAGGTACATGATCAGCTGCTCGGGGCTGCTGATGCCGTTGCGCTGGACCTCCTGGTTGGTGATGATCTGGAGCGGAAGCGCGCTGTTGTTCGGGTCCTGCCGAATGCGCGAGCCGGTGACGATGATCGCCTGGCCCTCCCGCTCGGAGCCGGTGAGATTCGCGTCCGTCTTCGGCGTCTCCGCGCCGGTGGGGGTGGCCGCTTCCTTGGTCGTGTCCGGGCTCGGGGGGACCGTCTGCGCCAGCGCGCCGTTCGCCCAACCGAGTGCCGCGACGGCCGCGCCCGCGACGAGCGTTGCCCTCAGCGAAGCCGAGTAGTTCATCTTGCTAATCCCCCGTTCCTGTCGTGGGAGGACGCTAACAGCCCTGTCACAAAACGGAAGGGAAATTTGGAGAGCGGCGAAAGCGGTGGATTCGGCGATGCGGCGGCGCCACAATCGGCGCATGGACGAGGAGAGGGTGACGATCGCCGGCGGCTGCCATTGCCGGGCGGTGCGCTTCGAGGCGGAGGTGCCGCGCGCGATCGGGGCGCTGGCCTGCAATTGCTCGATCTGCGCTGCGACCGGATTCCTGCACCTCATCGTGCCCCACCGCGATTTCCGGCTCCTCTCAGGCGGCGAGGCGCTGACCAGCTATCGCTTCGGCACGGGGGCGGCGGAGCACCTCTTCTGCTCGGTCTGCGGGATCAAGAGCTTCTACCAGCCGCGCTCGCACCCGGACTCCTGGAGCGTCAACGTCAACGCGCTCGACGACCGCTCCACGCTCGACATCCGAGTCACCGAATTCGACGGGCGCAACTGGGAGCAGGCGAAGGCGGCGCTGGAGCGCGGCTGATCGGAACGGCGGCGCCGCGCGCCGGTTTTCTCCGCCGGAAGGAGCGCGCATGGACTTTGCGGCGCAGCGCCTGAACATGGTCGAGCGGCAGCTCAGGCGCCGCGGCATTTCGGACCGCCGTGTCCTCGACGCCTTCGCCGCCGTCCCGCGCGAGCTGTTCGTCCCCGAGGCGATGCGCGACTTCGCCTATGAGGACGGGCCGCTGCCGATCGAGGCCGGCCAGACCATCTCCCAGCCCTATATCGTCGCGCTGATGATCGAGGCGGCCGAGGTGGGGCCGGGCGAGCGGGTGCTCGAGATCGGCGCGGGCTCCGGCTACGCGGCCGCGATCCTGGCCCGGATCGCCGCCGAGGTGGTCGCCGTCGAGCGCCAGCCGGAGCTCGCGGCGCTCGCCCGCGAGCGGCTCGCCGCCCTCGGCTGCGCCAACGTGCGGATCGTCGAAGGCGACGGGAGCGCGGGCGTTCCCGAGGTGGCGCCGTTCGAGGCGATCCTGGCCGCGGCGAGCGGCAGCCACGTTCCCAAGGCGCTGGTCGAGCAGCTCGCCGTCGGGGGCATTCTCATCATGCCGCTCGGCGAGCCCGACGCCGTCCAGAAGCTCATCAAGGTGACCCGCATGTCTGAAACCGAGGCGAAGGAAGAGGATCTGGGGCCAGTCCGTTTCGTGCCCTTGATCGGCAAGGAAGGCTGGCGCGAACCGGGCGAGGCGCCGCCGCCGCTTCCCGAGCTGATCCGCGCCGCCGCCGAGCCGCTGCCGGAGATCGAGGAGCCGGCCTTCGCCGCGGCCTTCGACCGGTTCGCCGACGCCCGCGTCGTCCTCCTCGGCGAGGCGAGCCACGGCACGTCCGAATTCTATCGCGCCCGCGCCGCCATCACCCGGCGGCTGATCGAGGAGCACGGGTTCAACATCGTCGCTGTCGAGGCCGACTGGCCCGATGCCGCGACGATCGACCGCTTCGTCCGCCACCGCGCCAGGCGCGAAGGGGAGGAGGCGGCGTTCGAGCGCTTCCCCACCTGGATGTGGCGCAACGAGGAGGTGGACGCTTTCGTCCGCTGGATGCGCCGCCACAATGACGGCCGCCGCTACGAGGAGATGGCCGCCTTCTACGGACTCGACCTCTACAATCTCGGCGGCTCGATCCGAGCGGTGATCGACTTTCTCGAGGAAGCCGACCCCGAGGCGGCGCGGGTGGCGCGGAAACGCTACGGCTGCCTCGAGCCCTGGAGCCGGGACCCGGCGGCCTACGGGCGCATGGCGGTGAGCGAGGGCTATGGCCGCTGCGAGGTCGGCGTCGTCCAGATGCTCAAGGAGCTGATGGGCCGGCGCATGAATTGCCTGAGCGAGGAGTGCGACGAGTGGCTCGACGCCGCCGCCAACGCCCGCCTCATTGCCAATGCCGAGCGCTATTACCGCGTCATGTATTACGGCTCCGCCGAGAGCTGGAACCTGCGCGACACGCATATGTTCGAGACCCTCTGCCAGATCCTCAACGCCAAGGGGCCGGAGTCGAAGGCGGTGGTCTGGGCGCACAACAGCCATATCGGCAACGCCCGTTTCACGGAGATGGGTGAGGTCCGCGAGGAGTTGAACATCGGCCAGCTCGCCAAGGACAGGTTCGGGGAGAAGGCGCGGCTGATCGGCTTCGGCACCCACAGCGGCACCGTCGCCGCTGCCGACGACTGGGACGAGCCGATGGAGGTGAAGCCGGTCCGCCCCTCGCTCCCCGACAGCTACGAGCGCATGTGCCACGATGCCGCCGCGCCGCGCTTCCTCCTCGACCTGCGCGACGGCGCGATCGGCCGGGAGCTCGAGGAGGCGCTGATGCAGCCGCGCCTGGAGCGCTTCATCGGCGTCATCTACCGGCCGGAGACCGAGCGCTGGAGCCATTATGCCGAGGCGACGCTGCCGAAGCAGTTCGACGCCTTCGTCTGGTTCGACGACACCGAGGCGGTGCGCCCGCTCCCCGGCGAGCAGCGGCCGGGCGACGGCGAGACCTGGCCCTTCGGCCTCTGACCCGCCCCTTGCCGTGGACTGCGGCCGCGGCAATAGTGCCGGCCGCTAGCGGGGAGGGGATGATGGGCCTGCGTTTCGTTCTGACGGTTGCCGTTGCAGCGTTGGCCGCGATGCCGGCCGCGGCCGAGCCGGTGAGGATCCCGGTCACCGCGGCGCCGGCCATCGCCGGCCCGGTCTCGGGGCGCATCATCGTCTTCGCGCAGAAGGCCGCGCCGGGCGACAAGGCGCCGGCGGAGATCGATACGTCGCCGTTCGCGCCGACCGAGACGGCGGTGGCGGCGCGCGAGGTGAGCGCGCTTTCGGCGGGCCAGGTTGCGACCGTCGATGCGGAGACCGACACCTTCCCGCTTCCCTTCTCGAGGCTCGCGCCGGGGACGTACCGCCTGCAGGCCGTTCTCGACCGCAACCACGACTATAATTACGGCGGCCGCGGCCCGGGCGACATCGTCTCGCCGGTCGTCGAGGCGCAGCTGCCCGGGCCGGTCCCCACCCTGGTGCTGAGCCAGGTCCTTCCGGAGCGGGATCCGCGCGCCGGCTTCGCGCGACTGCCCGAGGGAGAACGGGCAGCCGCGCTCGCCGCCTACGATGCGGTGCAGCCTGTGGACTTCGTCAGCGCGAAGCTCAGCGCATTCTGGGGGCGGCCCGTGCACATGCTCGGATGGGTGGCGCTTCCGCCCGGCTACGATCACCGCGCGCGGACGACCTATCCCACCGTCTATATGACGGGCGGCTTCAGCAGCACCGCCGCGAGCGCCCGGATGGCCGCGGCACGGATGGTCCGGCGGATGGCTTCGGGGAAGATGCCGCCGATAATCTGGGTCGTGCTCGACGAGAGCTCGCCGACCGGAACCCACGAATTCGCCGACTCCGTGAACAACGGCCCCTGGGGCGGTGCGCTGACGACGGAGCTCATCCCCTGGCTGGAGGCCCGCTACCGGATGGACGCACGGCCGGGCGGTCGCTTCCTCAACGGCCATTCGTCGGGGGGCTGGGCGACCCTGTGGCTGCAGACGCGCTACCCGAAAATCTTCGGCGGCACCTGGTCGACCTCGCCCGACCCGAGCGACTTCCACGAATTCACCGGCGTCGACATCTACGCGCCCGGCGCCAACGCCTATGTCGACTCGGCGGGACGGCCGATCCCCCTGGTCCGCGACAAGGGCCGAGAGCTCGCCAGCATCGGGGAGTTCGGGCGGCTGGAGGCGGTGCTCGGCGCCTATGGCGGCCAATTCTCGTCGTTCGACTGGGTGTTCTCGCCCAAGGGGCCCGACGGGCGGCCGATGCCCCTGTTCGACCGCGCCAGCGGCCGGATCGACCCCACCGTCGCCGCCTACTGGCGCGACAATTACGACATCGCCCACCGCCTGGAGGCGAACTGGCCGGCGCTGAAGCCCGACCTCGACGGCAAGATCCACATCTTCGTCGGCACCGCCGACACCTTCCACCTCGACAGCTCCGCGCGCCGGCTCCAGTCGGTGCTCGACAGGCTCGGCGCCCGCTCGTCCTTCGAGTACCTGCCGGGGCGGACCCATTTCGACCTCTACGAGGCGAACGGCGATCCCAATGGGCTCTACGACCGCATCGCCGCGGAGATGTACGCCGTCGCGCGACCGAAGCGCTGAGGAACCCTGCCGTCCGTCCCGCCGTTCTTGACCAAGGTTAAGCGGCGTCCGCTTTCGGCCGCCGCGCCGAGTGAGAGGGTAGAGTCATGGGCGAGTTCACCGACCGGCTGAAGGGCAACGTCAACAAGGCCGTGGGCGAGGCGAAGCAGAACAGCGACGACCCCGCCGTCCGCGACGAAGGCGACGCGCAGAAGCTCAAGGGCACCGGCCAGGACCTCAAGGGCAAGGTCAAGGGCATCATCAACGACTTGTGAGAATGAGTCGCCCCAGCGCAGGCTGGGGCCCCAGCGGGTGAAGGGCGGCAGCGCTTTTCACCCGCCGGGACGCCAGCCTTCGCTGGCATGACGATTACCCCTCCGTGCGCTGCGGGATGTCGGCGCCGTCGGGGAAGAACTGCATCGCCAGCGAGTTGAGGCAGTAGCGCAGCCCGGTCGGCGGCGGCCCGTCGGGGAAGACGTGGCCGAGATGACCGTCGCAGCGCGCGCAGCGTATCTCGGTGCGGACCATGCCGTAGCTCTTGTCGACGATTTCGCGGACATGGTCCGGGTCGAACGGGCGGGTGAAGCTCGGCCAGCCGGTGCCGCTCTCGAACTTGCCGTCGGAGCGGAAGAGGGGGAGGCCGCAGAGCCTGCAGGCGTAGACGCCGCCCTCCTTGTTGTTGAGCAACGTGCCGCAGAAGGGCCGCTCGGTGCCATGGTCGAGGATCACCTGCCGCTCCTCGGCGGTGAGCGACTGCGCATAGTCGGCGCGCCTGGCGTCGCTGAGGGGAGTGAGATCGTAGCCGGAGCGGGAGGGTGTGGCGGCGGCAGTCATGCAGGGTCTCCTTCCCCCTTCATGTAGTGCGCCGCGTCGCCGCTCAACAGGGACGCGCCTCCCACGCCGCCATCACCCGCTCCGTCATCGCCGCGCAATCGGCGCCCGCGAAGGGGAAGGTGCCGGTCAGCGCCGCCTTGAGTTCGGGGGCCAGCGCCTCCTGGAGGCGGCGGCGGGCGCGCAGCAGGCGGGTCTTGACGGTCGCCGGGAGGATCGAGAGCGCTTCGGCCGTCTCCTCGACGCTCAGCCCCTCGACCTCGCGCAGGACGAAGACCTGGCGGAAGCCGTCGGGGAGGTCGGCAATGGCGCGTTCGAGGAGGCCGCGCACCTGCTCGCGCGCAAGGGCGGCGTCGGGCGCCGCGCCGGAGGTCGAGCCGCGCATCAGCTTCTCCCGATATTCGTCGAGCTGGACCACCGAGCTTTCGCTCAGCCGCGCCCGGCGGCGCTTCTCGGCACGGGCGCGGCCCAGCGCCTCGTTGATGACGATCCGTGTCAGCCAGGTCGACAGCGACGAGCGGCCCTCGAAGGCGGCGATGCCGGCGAAGGCGCGCAGATAGCCGGCCTGGACCGCATCCTCCGCCTCGTCGCGGTTCCTGAGGATCGACCAGGCGGCGCGAAACAGGCGCTGGTTGTTGCGCTCGGTGACGAGGCGGACGGCGCCGCCGTCGCCTGCCGCGATTCGGCGGGCGAGCTCGGCGTCGGAGAGCGAGCGAAGGTCGAGAAGGGCGGTCGCAGCCATGGTCGTGCCTCCCACGCTAGCGGCAGCCGCCGAGCGATTCCATGAGCTCGCGGCGGAGCTGCGGATCGTCGCGAAAGTCGCCGAGCCAGCATTTGGTGACCAGCGAGACGCCGTGCTGGCTGACCCCCCGGCTCGACATGCAGCCGTGGCTCGCCTCGATCACCACCGCCGCACCGCGCGCGCCGAGCGTCTCGAACAGCGTGGTCGCGATCTGTCGGGTGAGGCGCTCCTGGAGCTGGAGCCGGCGCGCGTAGGCGTCGACGAGGCGGGAGAGCTTGGAGATGCCGACCACCCGGCCGGCGGGACGATAGGCGACGTGCGCCTTGCCGACGATCGGCGCCATATGATGCTCGCAGGTGGAAACGAGCGGGATGTCCCTCAGGAGGATGGTCTCGCCATACCCCTCCGCCTCGTCGAACGTGCGCTCGAGCAGGCGGGCGGGGTCGAGGGCATAGCCGGAGAACCATTCCTTGTAGGCCCGCGCCACCCGCGACGGGGTGTCGGCCACTCCGGCGCGGTCCGGATCGTCGCCCGCGGCGGCGATCAGCGTCCGCACCGCCCGCTCGATCTCGGCGGCGCCGGGACGGTGAGGCGCGCGCCCGAGGCCGAGCTCGCACGGCTCGATTTCCGGTTCGAAGCCGGCTTCGCAATCGTATAGCTCCACATCGTCCTCCCGCCTGTGTCGCCGATTGGATGCCGCGGCGACGGGCAGGTTCCCGGGAACCTCGTCCGCGACGCGGCATCGAATGGCTGCAGCGCGCGCCGGCCGGCTCCGCGCCAACAGGAGGGAAGAGATGATCCGAATGCTCGCACTGGGCGCCGCCGCCGCCTTCGCGCTCGCCGCGCCCGCCGCCGCGGCGCCGACGGACGCGCAGATCGCCCATATCGCCTACACTGCCGGCCTCATCGACATCGCCGCCGGCAAGCAGGCGCTCGCCCGCTCGCACGACAGGCGCGTCCGGGCCTTCGCGCAGGAGATGGTGCGCGATCACCAGGCCGTGAACGACAAGGCGCTCGCACTGGTCAAGAAGCTCCACGTCACTCCGGAAGCGAATCCGACCAGCGCCGCCCTCAGCAAGGGCGCCGCCGCCAAGCTCAAGGAACTGTCGCGCCTGCGCGGGCGCGCCTTCGACCGCGCCTATCTTCAGAACGAGGTCGCCTATCACCGCACCGTCAACGGCGCGCTCAGGGACACGCTGATCCCCCGCGCGTCCAACGCCGAGCTCAAGTCGCTGCTCGAGACCGGCCTCACCCTGTTCACCGAGCACCAGCGTCACGCCGAGCACGTCGCCGCGGAGCTGCGCTGATGCGGCCCGGCCGCTTCGGCCTGCTCCTCGGCGCGGCCGCGGCGGCGGCAGCGGCGCTCGCCTCCCCCGCGAGCGCCGCTCCACGGGTCTTCACGATCGCCCTCGACAAGATGAAATTCGGACCCGCCCCGGCCGGGCTCCATGTCGGGGACAGGATCGTCTGGGTGAACCGCGACTTCATCCGCCACAGCGCGACGGCGGCCGACAGGAGCTTCGACCTCGACCTGCCGGCGGGCAAGAGCGGCGCCGTGGTTCTGCGCAAGGCAGGGGCGATCGTCGTCGCCTGCAAGTTCCATCCGGGGATGAAGCTGCAGCTCAACGTCGCGAAGTAAGCGGCCGACCCTTCTAGGCGGGGCCCTCGTCGACACCGCCGAGATCGGCGTCCGACGGTTCGTAGGCGAGGATCTCGCCGGGCTGGCAGTCGAGATGCCGGCAGATGGCGGCGAGCGTGGAGAAGCGGACGCCCTTCACCTTGCCCGACTTGAGCAGCGACAGGTTCGATTCGGTGATGCCGACGGCGCGGGCGAGCTCGTAGGATCTGACCTTCCGCCGCGCCAGCATGACGTCGAGGGTGACGACGATCGGCATCAGACGATCTCCGCCAGCTCGGCCTCGATCCGCCGCGCCTCGTCCAGCGCGGAAACCGCCACCCAGACGCCGCCGGCGAGCAGCAGACCCCAGAAGAGCGAGACGAAGTCGAAGGCGAGGAACAGCTGCTCGCGCCCGGCCGCGACCGGGGCGACGGCGGTCGCCTTCAGCGTGTCGGCAATGGGCAGCGCGACCACCGCCGCGACGGCGGCCGCGGCGGCCCGGCGGAGCCAGCGCAGCGCCTCGCCGCCGAAGCCGCCGGAGCGGCCGAGCCGGAGGAGGGCGAGGCCGAGGCACAGGAACAAGGCGGCGGTCGGAAGCCCCCTCGCCAGCCCGGCGGCTCCGAGCAGGAGGCGGGCGCGGGGCCGCTCGACGAGGCCGCGGAGCGCGGGCTCGCCGCCCCGTGCTCGTACCGCCGCCTCGGGGACGCCGGCGGGGACGAGCCGGCGCGGCTCGCTCTCGAGCCGGCAGCGCAGGCCCGAGCAGTAGACGGCCGAGGCGGTGAGCGACGGTGCCGCCAACGGTACCGCGGCGACGGCCAGTCGGCCGGCCGCGACGCACAGGAACAGGCCGCCCATCGCCCGGCAGAGAGGCCCCAGCTTCGCCTTGTTCATGGCAAGAATCTTTCTGTTTTACGAAAAGATATTTCTATCCTATAGCATGAGTCGCTTTTCTTCCAGCCGGAGATCCCGCCTCATGACCAAGCGCTTTCGTCTGCTGCCGCTGTTTGCCGCCGCCGTCTTCGCCTCCGCCTGCTCGGCCCAGATCAGCGAGAGGAATCTGCTTCGGCCGATCCCCGGCGGCACGGTCAGCGCCGCTGCGATCGCGCAGGCGGCGCCCGCTTATACGCTGAGCGAGCAATGGATTGCCGCGGCCGACGGGACGAAGCTGCACGCGGTGCTCCTGCGCCAGCCCGGCGCGCGGGGGACGGTGCTCTATTTCGGCGGCAACGGCTACACGATCGAGCGGTTCGCGAGCGCGACCGCCGCGGCGTTCGCGCCGCTCGGCGTCGACCTGATGATCGTCGACCATCGCGGCTACGGGATGAGCGGCGGCACCCCGGGCGTTGAGACGATGATGACCGATGGCCTTGCCGCCTTCGACCATCTTGCGCGGCTGCCGGGCTCGTCCGCGCCGCGGATAATCGTCCACGGCCAATCGCTCGGAAGCTTCATCGCGGGTGCGGTGGCGGCCGAACGGCCGACCGGCGGGGTCGTCCTCGAAAGCTCGGCGACGACGACAGAGGACTGGGTCGCGGCGATGGCCAAGGGCATGCCGGTCAAGGTCGAGATCGACGCCAAGCTTCGCGGGCGCGGCAATCTCGGCCCCGTCCGGCGCATCGACGAGCCGCTTCTGCTCCTCGTCGGCGCGCAGGACAGATCGACTCCGCCGGCTTTGTCCGAGGCGCTCTACCGCGCTTCGCCGCTGCCCGCGGGCCGCAAGACGCTCGCGGTGATCGCAGGGGCGGGGCACAACGACGTGCTGCTCAAAGCCGAGGCGATCGCCGCCTATCGCGCCTTCTTGGCGCGGGCGCTGCCCTAGCCGCGCGCCCGCTGCCGAAGGCGGGCGATCGTCGTCGCGTTGCTGATCTGCTCGACGTCCGTCTTGAGGTGGAGGAGGCGGACTCCGCGCTCCTGCAGCGCGCGGTGGAGGGCGGAGGCGAAGCCCTCCGTCGCCTCCACCGTCTCCGCCCAGGCGCCGTAGGCGCGGGCGAGGGCGGCGAAGTCGGGGTTGACGAGCTCGGTGCCGACGACCCGCTCGGGATATTCCCGCTCCTGGTGCATTCGGATGGTGCCGTAGCTGCCGTTGTCGATGACGAGGACGAGCAGGTCGGCGCCGTAGCGGATGGCGGTAGCAAGCTCCTGCCCGTTCATCAGGAAGTCGCCGTCGCCGGCCGGCGCGAGCACCATCCGGCCGGGATGCCGCAGCGCCGCGGTGACGGCGCCGGGGACTCCGTAGCCCATGGAGCCGTTGGTCGGCGCGAGCTGGGTGGGGAAGGGGCCGTAGCGCCAGTAGCGGTGGAACCAGCCGGAGAAATTCCCGGCGCCGTTGCAGACGATGGTGTCGGCAGGAAGCGCCTCGCGTAGCGCCTTGACGCACAGGCCGAGATCGAGCGCCGCCTCGGTCGGCTGCGGCTCGGACCAGGCGAGCCATTCGGAGTGCGCCTCGGCGCCCGACGAGAAGGAGAGGATCCCGTCCTCCCAGGTCGACAGCAATTCCGCGAACTCGCGCATGTCGGCGCAGATCGGGAGGCAGGTCTTGTAGACCCGGTTGAGCTCGTTCGGGTCGGGGTGGACGTGGACGAGAATCTGGTCCGGATGGTCCGGGGTGATCAGGGTGTAGCCGTCCGTCGTCGCCTCGCCGAGGCGCGGCCCGGCGACGAGCAGCAGGTCCGCCTCGCGGATGCGCTGCACGAGCTTCGGGTTCGGCCCGTATCCGAGATTGCCGGCATAGACGGGGCTGCTGCTCGGGATCGCGTCCTGGCGCCGGAAAGCGCAGGCGACGGGGAGGCCGACTCGCTCGGCGAACTCGGCGAAACGGTGGGCGGCGGCGGCGTCCCAGCCGGCGCCGCCGACGATCGCCACCGGCGCGCAGGCGTCCTTGAGGAGGTCGACGAGCGTCGCCACCGCCATCGGGTCGGCGGTCTGGACCGGCGGCGCAACGCGCGGCCGGTCCATCGCCTCCACCTCGTCCCGCAGCATGTCCTCGGGCAGCGCCAGCACCACCGGCCCGGGTCTCCCCGCCGTCGCGGTCGCATAGGCGCGGGCGACATATTCGGGGATGCGCGCCGCGTCGTCGATCCGCGCCGCCCATTTGGCCAGCGGCCGGAACATCGCTGCGAAGTCGACCTCCTGGAAGCCCTCGCGGTCGCGATCGCCGCGGGCGACGTCGCCGATGAAGAGGATCATCGGCGTCGAATCCTGGAACGCCGTGTGGACTCCGACGGAAGCGTTGGTCGCCCCCGGGCCGCGGGTCACGAATGCGACGCCGGGGCGGCCGGTGAGCTTGCCGTCGGCCTCGGCCATGTACGAGACCCCGCCTTCCTGCCGGCAGACGACGAGGTCGACCGCGGGTGTGTCGTGCAGAGCGTCGAGCACGGCGAGAAAGCTCTCGCCGGGGACGGTGAAGATCCGGTCGCAGCCCTGCGCGAGGAGATTGTCGACGAGGATCCGGCCGCCGCTGCGCAGGTTAGCTGTCATGGCCGCGACCGCTAGCGGCGGTGCGCGCGGAAGGGAAGCTGCCCAGGCTTCCCGAGCGAAATCCCCAATCGCCACCCCCGCGAAGGCGGGGGTCCCGCTCGAGCATGGGTCGGAAGAGGAATCGGGATTCGCGCTTTCGCGGGAATGACGGAAGAGGCCTGATGACCGCGCAGCCACGCTTGACCTTACGTTCGCGTCAACTAGGGAGGAGGCCGCACCCCAGCGGGAGGACGAGACGTGACGAAGAGCGAAATGGCCGCGGCCCTCAACGAGAAGCAGGCGTGGCTGCCGGGCAAGCGGGTGAAGATCGATTTCGGCGACGAGGGCGTGGTGATGCTCGACGGCGCCGCCGGCCGCGCCAGCGAGGAGGACGGCCCCGCCGACACCACGATCAAGATCGCCTGGTCGGACTGGGAGGCGCTCGCCTCCGGCCAGCTCGACGGCATGACCGCCTTCATGCAGGGCAAGCTTCGCGTCGAAGGCGACATGTCGAACGCGATGCAGCTCCAGGGCGTGTTCGCGAAGCTACGCAGCTAGCGCGGGAGCGGCCTAAGGTTTGCCGCCGTTCGGCTGCGCCGCGCCATTCTGCCCGGAGGATCCGCCGGCGGGTTGATCGAGGACTGCCAGGCGCCGCTTCGGTTTGAACGTGAAGGCGCCACAGGTCTTCCGGCGCCGAGCGACCGGCTCGTCCTCCGGCGAGGCCGCCTGCTGCTCCGCGGACGCATCGAGAGGAACGAGCAGACAGGAGGTCCGGATGATGTTCTCCAGAGGACCATAGGAAGACTGGGAGACATCGTTTGGAATTGCGATCCGTGACACGTCGGCGGGGCAGAGATCGTCGGTTCGGTTCCCCGTCGGCTTCGGCGGCCGCCGCAATGCACAATAAGCGGCGAGGACATCGGTGTTCGCCGCATGGTCCTGGCCGAGCCCATACAGCAGCTCGAGGTTGGTCCGGTGCACTGCGGCGCCGCGATGGAAGCTGACGAGCGAATGCACGGCGAGATTCAGGAAGGCGCGGCCCGTTCCGAGCGGATCGAGGGCCTTGGCCTTGTTGTACAGGGCAACCGCCTGCTCCTTCGGCATTGCCGCAAACGCCACGCCGAGCAACTTATGTTCGAGAAGCGGCAGATCGCTTTCGAAGTTCGAAGCGAATTCGAGGCAGGACCCGCTCGCTGCGACGACGTTCGATCCCGACCCGGCATTGGCGTTCTGAATGGGCTGCGCACCTGATCTGGTCACGGCGCAGGGAGGAACGTTGGCGACGGGGTAGATGTGGCCGGCCGAATAGTTCAATTCGTCGAGAGCGTCGCCCAGCTGCGCGATGAAGGCATCGCCCTCCTTGCCGCCGCGCACGTTGACGGTGCCGATGCGGGAAAACACTGCGAGCGCCATCGCGTAACGGTAAAGTTGCAGCTGCTTCGAGTAGCGTGCGCTGACGATGTAATGATCATCGAGAACCTTGCCGGCAAGCCCGCCGGGGTAGTGAAGCTCGTCGTTGACCGCCCGATGAAAGATGTTGCAGCCGGTCAGGCTGACGGAAAGCATGGATATGGCAGCGACAATTGCGCGCTTTCTCATGGTAAAGCCCCCTCTTACCCCGAGTCGCAGACGTGAAGATTACATGGCCGGTGCCGTCAGCAAAAGGTGCGACTCCGGCCCGGTGGAGCAGGCTGCGAAGTCGAAGGTGCGTTCGGGTTCCTTGACGGTTCCGCCCGGCGCGGCCTATCCGCCCGCGACCCGAAGGCGGAGCTTGCGATGAAGAAACTCTATCCCGACGCGGCCGCGGCGCTCGAAGGGCTGCTGTTCGACGGCATGACGATCTGCGCCGGCGGGTTCGGCCTGTGCGGGATTCCGGAGCGGCTGATCGACGCGATCCGCGACTCGGGCGTCAAGAACCTCACCGTCGTCTCCAACAATGCCGGCATCGACAATGAGGGGCTCGGCAAGCTGCTGAGGACCCGGCAGATCGGGAAGATGATCTCCTCCTATGTCGGCGAGAACAAGGAGTTCGAGCGGCAATATCTCGCCGGCGAGCTCGAGGTCGAATTCTGTCCCCAAGGGACGCTCGCCGAGCGCTGCCGTGCGGGCGGCGCCGGCATCCCGGGCTTCTATACCAAGACCGGCGTCGGCACCCAGGTCGCCGAGGGCAAGGAGCATAAGGAGTTCGACGGGGAGACCTACATCCTCGAGCGCGGCATCCGCGCCGATCTGTCGATCATCAAGGGCTGGAAGGCGGACGAGGCCGGCAACCTCGTCTTTCGCAAGACGGCGCGCAACTTCAACCAGCCGATGGCGACTGCGGGCCGTATCTGCGTCGCCGAGGTCGAGGAGATCGTGGCCGTAGGAAGCTTCGACCCGGACTCGATCCACCTCCCCAGCATCTATGTGAAGCGGATGATCGACGGCGGCCCGTACGAGAAGAAGATCGAGTTTCGAACCACCCGCCAGAGGGAGGCCGCCTGATGCGCGCCGCCGCACTCGGGCTGATGCTCGCCCTCGCCGCGCCCGCCGCCGCCGCGCCGCGCTCCGCCCCTCCGGCCAAGGCGAGCGCCGCCGACCTCGCCGGAATCGACGAGACCGTCCGCGCGGTCTACGACGTCATCTCCGGGCCGCCCGGGAAGGCGCGCGACTTCGCGCGGATGCGCAGCCTGTTCGCGCCCAACGCGCTGCTCCGGGTGATCACGCCCAAGGGCGTCCGCGGCGGTACGCTCGAGGAATATATCGCCCGCAACGCCGCGGTGCTGGAGCGCGAGGGCTTCACCGAGCGCGAGCTCGGCCGCCGCACCGAGGTCTACGGCAATCTCGCCACCGTCTGGTCCGCCTATGACGGCCGCACGGCGAGCGGCAGCTTCCACGAGCGCGGGATCAACAGCTTCCAGCTGGTGCGGGTCGACGGCAAATGGCTGGTCGCCTCGATCCTCTGGCAGGAGGAATCGCCGCAATTCCCGCTTCCCAAAGACCTGAACGGGGGACGATAGATGCCCTGGACCCGCGACCAGATGGCCGCCCGCGCCGCCAGCGAGCTGCGCGACGGCTATTACGTCAATCTCGGCATCGGCATCCCGACGCTCGTCGCCAACAACATCCCCGAAGGGATGGAGGTGACCCTGCAGTCGGAGAACGGGATGCTCGGCATCGGCCCCTTCCCTTATGACGATGAAGTCGACCCGGACCTCATCAACGCCGGCAAGCAGACGATCAGCCAGCTTCCCTCGTCGAGCTTCTTCGGCTCCGAGCAGAGCTTCGCGATGATCCGCGGCGGCCATATCGATCTGACCGTGCTCGGCGCGATGGAGGTGAGCCAGGACGGCGACATCGCCAACTGGATGATCCCGGGCAAGATGGTGAAGGGCATGGGCGGCGCGATGGACCTCGTCGCCGGGGTCAAGAAGATCATCGTCGTCATGGAGCATGTCTCCAAGAACGGCGATCCCAAGTTCATCCCGGAATGCACTTTGCCCCTCACCGGCAAGAACGTGGTCGACATGATCGTCACCGACCTCGCCGTCTTCCACCGTCCGGACCACCGGAGCCCGTTCCGGCTGATCGAGCTCGCGCCGGAGGTGACGGCGGAGGAAGTCGCGGCGAAGACGACCGCGCGCTACGAGCGTTAGAAGCGTCCGGGAGCGGCGCTCTCAGGGCGCGACGCGCTGCGCCTCGTCGGGCGGCGACAATCCGAACCGTTCATTGAGCGCCCGCGTGACGGGGCGTTCGACCGCGCGATAGAGGATCAGGGCAGCGGCGAGCGAGACGGCGACGGCCAGCGCGACGCCGATCCACGGCATGCCAATGCCGAGCCTGCGCCAAGCGAGGGCGACGGCGTTCGCCGTGAACGTATGGCTGAGGTAGAGCGTGTAGGAGGCGTCGCCCCCGGCGCGGAGCAGGCGCTTGAAAGTGCCGAACCGCGACCCCTCTCGGGCGAGGATGAGGCTCGCCGACAGCAAGGCGGCGGGGATGCCGGCGATCACGACACGGCTGGATATGATCGGCGGGATGGAGCGCAGGTTGAGGAGGATCGCAATGGCCACCGCGGCGCAGAGCAGCGATCCCCAGAGGGGCAGGCGGACCCCGGCGATGTAGAGCCGCGCCAGCCCGATCCCGGCGAGAAACTCCAGGACGATCGGTTCGGTGTAGAAGGCCAGGACGAACAGGCGGTGCGGAATCGCATAGTGGAGCGCCGCCAGCGTCACGAACGCCGCCGTGAGCCAGCGCAGCCCGTGCCGCCGCGTCAGCGCGAGCGTGAAAGCAAGATAGAAGAAAGCCTCGTAGTTGAGCGTCCAGCCCTGCGAGAGGATGGGGTTCAGCCGTCCGTCGGAGGGGCGCGGCCACGGGAAGAAGCCGTAGGACGTGATTACCTGCGCGGCCGCGACCGCCGTGTGCCGGACCTGGCTCGAGCCCGCCAGCGCGGTGACCAGCATGACGCTCGTGAAGAACCAGTAAGGAGGCGCGATCCGTATGGCGCGCCGCAACAGGAACCGGTGCGGCACGCCGGCCTCGCCGAAGCGGTCCCACGTCAGCCAGGCCATGATGAAGCCGCTGATCACAAAGAAGAGGTCGACGCCCGCGTCCCAGGGCACCCGGAAGAACAGCGAGCTCCTCGCGATGAGGAGGTCCGCCGAATGGGTCAGGAGCACGCTCCCCGCGGCGATGAAGCGCAGGATCTGGACATGGGTGAGCACCGGGCGCGCCACGCGTGCAGGTGAGGCGACAGCGGGCGCACAGTCAAGCGCGCCGGCAGGGCGCAGGGCGGAGCGTCGCGCCTCTCCCGACTTACCTCGTCTCGCGCTCGCTCTGTTGCCCTGCCGGGGAGACATGTCCTACGCGGTCAGGTGCCGCGCCGAAGACCGGGGGAGGAGAGGGCATGCTCAAGCTAGTGGTTCCAGCGCTCATGGCGTTCGCATCGGCGGTGTCGGCTCCTGCGGGAGGCGCGCCTCCCCTCGAGATGTGGCGGCTCGATTGCGGGAGCATCAAGGTCGCGGACCTGAACCTCTTCTCCGACACCTATGCCTATGTCGGCCGGGAGAAGACCCTGACCGACAGTTGCTACCTCATCCGTCATGGCGGCGAGTATCTGCTGTGGGACACCGGCTACCCGGCCGAGCTGGCTGGGAGAAGCGAGACTCAGGGGCCGTTCACCGCCACCCTCAAGGAGACGCTCGCGGCCCAGCTCGCCCGCATCGGCGTCCGGCCCGAGCAGATCACCTATGTCGGCATCAGCCACCGTCACGACGACCATACGGGGCAGCTTCCCGCCTTTCCGAAAGCGAGCCTGCTGATCGGCGCCGGCGACTTCGAGACGCTCAAGGCGCGCAAATCCGACCGGATCGCGCCGTGGACGAGCGGGGGCGGCAAGGCGGTGCCGGTGACCGGCGACAAGGACGTGTTCGGCGACGGCAGCGTCGTCATGCTCGACATGCCCGGCCATACCGAATCGCATCACAGCCTGCTCGTCCGGTTGCCGCGGACGGGCGCGGTGCTGCTGTCGGGCGACCTCTACCATTTCGCCGAGAACCGCCAGTCGGCCGGCGTGCCGAGCTTCAACACCAGCCGAAGCCAGACGATGGCGTCGATGGCGCGGTTCGAGGCGATGGCGCGCAACCTCCGCGCCAAGGTGATCATCCAGCACGAGGCGACCGACGTCGCCAAGCTTCCGGCTTTCCCCCAGAGCGCGCAATGAAGGCGCTGTTGTCGAAGGCGCCCGGCGGGCCGGAGACGCTCGTCCTGGAGGAGGTGGCGGATCCGCAGCCGGGGCCGGGGCAGCTGCTCGTCCGGGTGCGGGCCTGCGCGATCAACTATCCCGACGTGCTGATCATCGAGGACAAGTACCAGTTCAAGCCGCCTCGCCCGTTCGCGCCCGGCGGCGAGATCGCCGGCACCGTCGAGGCGGTGGGGGAGGGGGTCTCCGGCTGGAATCCCGGCGATCGCCTCGTCGCGATGATCGGCCATGGCGGCCTCGCCGAGAAGGTGCTGGTGAGCGCGGCGATGGCGCTTCCGTTTCCCGAGGGGCGCAGCTTCGAGGAAGGGTCGGCGCTGATCCTCACCTACGCGACCTCGATCCACGCCCTGCTCGACCGTGGGCGCCTCGCGGCGGGGCAGACGTTGCTCGTCCTCGGCGCCGCGGGCGGGGTCGGCCTGGCGGCGGTCGAGCTCGGCAAGGCCTACGGCGCCAGGGTCGTCGCCGCTGTGTCGTCGCAGGAGAAGGAGGAGGCCGCCCGCGCGGCCGGGGCCGATTCCACGATCGTCTATCCGCGCGGGCCGTTCGACAAGGAGGGTTCGAAGGCGCTCTCGCAGCTCTTCAAGGACGCCGTCGGGCCGGACGGAGCGGACGTGATCTACGACCCGGTCGGCGGCGACTATGCCGAGCCCGCGCTGCGCGCGATCGCCTGGGAGGGGCGCTACCTCGTCGTCGGCTTCCCGGCGGGAATCCCGAAGCTCCCGCTCAACCTGACGCTCCTCAAGAGCTGCGACGTCTGCGGAGTCTTCTGGGGCGCCTTCGCGGCGCGCGACCCGAAGGCGAACGCCGCCCACATCGCCACCCTGTTCCGTCTCTGGGACGAGGGCAGGATCGCCCCCCGGGTCAGCCGCACCTGGCCCCTCGAACAGGGCGCGGAGGCGATCGCCTGGATGGCCGCCCGCAACGCCGTGGGCAAGCTGGTGGTGACGGTCGGCTGAGCTACTCGGCGGCCACGGCCGCCGGCGGCAGTTCGGCTTCGGCCGGCCGCCGGCGCAGCGGCATGCGGCGGCCGTAGGCGAGGCTCTTCCACGCCCACTCCATCGGCCCCGTCTCGAAGGCGCGCATCCAGACGTTCGTCGCGATCACCTCGGCGAAGATGATGACGGCCGCGCAGACCATGAGGCCGCCGAAGCCCCAGCGGCCGTGGAGGCCGAGCCCGAAGCCGGGGAACAGCACCCACATCGTCAGGAAGGAGGTGAACAGGTAGGTGGTGAGCGGCATCCGCCCCGCCGCCTGGAACGGTGCCAGCGCGATCCGTCCCGCGGCCCCGCGCAGGGCAAGCTGCACAAGCCCGATATGCCCGAGCGTGATCGCGATCCTCGCGACGTCGTCGAGAATCCAGCGCAGCTTCGGCTCCGGCGTGAAGGCGAGCATCTCGTGCAGCTCGAAGATACGGATCGCCGCGCCGATCCCATAGCCGAGAACGAGCAGCGCCGCGTAGGTGCGCCGCCGGGCCCGGCCCTGGATGATTCCCAGCTGGAACAGCGCCATGCCGAGCACCATCGTCCCGGCGATCTCGAACAGGATCGGGAAGAAGATCGACGGCTGGTAGAGTATGGTCCAGTCGCTCCAGGAGGCGAGCGCATAGGCTCCGAAGGGGCCGGTGCGCGCGGCGTGGATCTTCGCGGCCTCCTTCTGCTTTTCGGGGTTCCGCTCGGGGGCGACGACGCCCTTCACCGCCTTCTGCCAGTCGGCGGCCTCGGCCTTGAGCTCGGGCGAGACCGGCCGGTGCGCCGCGGTCGCCGCGGCGACCTCAGCGGCCGCGGCCTTCGACTCGACGCGCTCGACATAATGCTGGACGCCGAAGCCGACCGGCACGAGCAGCAGCAGTGCGGCGAGCACGATCTGCGCGCGCGCCGTCCACAGCCGGAACTGGAAGAGGAGGAGGGCCGTGAGGCCGTAGGGGAGCAGGATGTCGCCGCCCCAGAACAGCACCATGGCGTTGAAGAGGCCGAGCACCATCAGCAACAGGTTGCGCCGGTAGTGGAGGTCGGCCACGGCGACCGGCCCGTCGGGGGTCATGGCGCGCCGCGCCATGATCATGATACCGGCGCCGAACAGCAGCTCGAGCAGGCCGCGCTGGGTGCCCGAGAGCATGATCATGAACTCGAAGCCCTGGCGGTCGAACGGAGTCCAGCTGACGAGGCGCGGGTCTCCGAGCGTCGGCCCGTAATGGCCCATCCACGGGATGTTCATGAACAGGATGAAGAGGATCGCGATTCCGCGAAGCACGTCGAGCGAGGCGATGCGTTCGGCGCGGCCGATGCGGTCGAGCTTGTAGGTCATGGATTCCGTCATTGCCAAACCCCCGTTTCGCGCAATGCCTGGATGGGCGGATCATTGCGCCCGCGGTGCGACGAAATCAACTGCTCGCTGGACGAAGCCGGAGGCGGGTCCTATCTCGACCGCTGACAGGAGAGGCCATGACGACCTTCGACGATCGCGAGCGGGGCTTCGAGGCCAAGTTCGCCCACGACCAGGACATGCAGTTCCGCATCCTCGCCCGCCGCAACAAGCTGCTCGGCATCTGGGCGGCGCGGCTGATGGGGCTGAGCGAGGCCGAGGCCGACGCTTATTCCAAGGACGTGATCCGCGCCGAGTTCGAGGAGGCGGGAGACGAGGACGTGGTCAGGAAGCTCTTGGGCGACCTCACCTCCGCCGGCGTCGAGTGCGACGAGAACAAGATCCGCGAGGCGCTCGCCCACAAGATGGTCGAGGCGCGCCGCCAGCTGATGGAATCGCGCGGCTGATGGCGATGGCCGCCGAGGAGATCGAGGCGCTGATCGTCGCCGCGATTCCCGATGCGCGGGTCGAGATCACCGACCTTGCGGGCGACGGCGACCATTATGCCGCGCGCATCGTCTCGGAGAGCTTCCGCGGCCTGCCGCGCGTTCGCCAGCACCAGCGCGTCTACGAGGCGCTCGGCGGCCGCATGGGCGGCGAGCTCCACGCCTTGCAGCTGACGACCGCCACCCCAGATTAGACGAAACCCGTCGAAGTGATACTTCGACGTGGACCCTGAAGGATTCAGCAGATGACCGACGCAACCACCCGCATCGACGAGATCGTCCGTTCCAACGACGTCGTCCTGTTCATGAAGGGCACGGCCCTCTTCCCGCAATGCGGCTTCTCGAGCCGCGCGGTCGCAATCCTCGACCATCTCGGGGTCGGCTTCGAGACGGTCGACGTCCTCCAGGACCCGGAGATCCGCCAGGGCATCAAGGCCTATTCGGACTGGCCGACCATCCCCCAGCTCTACGTCAAGGGCGAGTTCGTCGGCGGCTCCGACATCATGATGGAGATGTACGAGGCGGGCGAGCTCCAGCAGCTCCTTACCGACAAACAGGTCGCGAAAGCGGGCTAGCCCCGGCTGCCCCTGACGGTCCGAAACAGGCCGAGGCCCAGCAGCACGGCTGCAAGCGCCAGCGACAGGGCGAGCAGGATCGAGAGCGTGCCGGCGCTCCAGCCAGGCCAGAGCAGGGCGGCTGTGGTCCCGGCCCAGACGGTGGCGAGCGCGGGCAGCCAGCGGCCATAGTCGCTGACCCGGAACGGGTGCACGAAATGCACCGGCGCGAAGGTCAGGAGAGCGAGCGCACAGACGCTGACCGCGCCGACCGTCGTCCCGAAGCGGCCGACGAACAGATACAGTGCGGCGACGTGCCAGAGGCTGGGAAAGCCGCGGAAGTAATTGTCCTCCGTCTTCAGGTCCTTGCGGGTGAAATTGTAGAGCGCGGAAACGAGGATCAGGGCCGCCAGCCAGGGCGCGGCAGGGGCGGGGATCAGCCCGGCGCGCCACAGGAACACGGTCGGCACGAACACGTAGGTCAGATAGTCGATGACGAGGTCGAGCGTGTCGCCGTCGATGCGCGGCGCGCGCGCCTTGACCTCGGCCCACCGCGCCAGCGTCCCGTCGACGCCGTCGACCACCAGCGCCGCCACCAGCCACGACAAAGCGAGGCGCCATCTCCCCTCGAACACCGCCGCCAGCGCAAGGAAAGCGATGACCGCCCCGCTCGCGGTGAAGCCATGCACCGCCCAGGCGAGCCATGCCGGCTTGCGGGAAGACCCGGGCGGCGGGGGCGGGGAGGGCGGTGCATCCATGGCTGCGCTCCTGTCGAACTCGCGTGCGCCTCACGCCGTTCCCGTGGTCAGGTGCGATCTGGACCCGGACTGCAGTCGCCCTGCAGAGGGTGCAGCGGTCGGCGTTGCCGAAGGTCGATGCGGCCGTTAGGGCCGCACCTGCCGCCGCCGCGGCGAGGGGAAGTCTGCTCATGTTTCGTACCTTGCGCGACCGGCATCCGGTCGCCTGCGCACTGTCGTGCGCGCTGCTGCAATTCGCGGTCACCGTCGCCATCCTGCTGGCCGGCCGGGCACTGGCCGCGCCGGAGCAGTTCGGGAAGATCAAGCTGGCGGCGTTCGCCTCGACTCTGCTCGTGCCGCTGGTCCTCGCCCAGGCTTTCGGCTTATGGCGCGAGGTCGGACTTCACCGCGTCCGGCTGACTCCGTTCTTCTTCGCCTCGCTGCTGGTCTGCGTCCCGTTCCTCCTGCTCGGGCTTCGGGTGCCGGCGGGTGCCAGCATCGGCGGAGAGGTGACGATGCAGGCGATCAACGCCTTTGCGGAGGAGCTGCTCTTTCGCGGCGTGATCTTCGCCCTGCTGATACGGCTTCCGCTCGGCCGGGCTCTCCTGATCAACGCGGTCCTGTTCGGCGCGATGCACCTGATCCACGGCGTCATGGAGGGGGATTGGAGCGCCGCCGGCTACCAGGCGCTGATGACCACCCTCGGCGGCCTCGCCTTCGCGGCCGTGCGGGCCGAGACCCGGAGTCTCTGGCCGGCCATCCTGCTCCACATGCTCTTGAACCTCAGCGTCATCTTCTCGAACGGCGAATCCGCGCGCGCCGCAGGCACGCTCGACGTCGCCGATTTCGCCTCCCGCGGCCTGCAGCTGGCGCTCTTCCTGTGGCTGCTGTGGATTGCCCGCTCGAGGCGGAGCGGAGCGTCACGGGAGCCGGATCCCGCCTAGCGGCGGCCGCAGTCGCCCGCGCCGGTTCTGCGCTGACCCGGGGCCAAAAAAGAAGCGGCCCGGTTTGGGCCGGGCCGCTCCTGGTGCTTGCGGGGAGGGGCGGCGCGACCAGAAAAGCAGCCGGCCCACCCCCGGTAAGCGTGTGGACGCGGATGAAGATACACAGGCCGTGCCAGACCCCGCCGGCGGCGGAAATCCGCGGCTCGCGATGGTTCACGACAATTAACCTTCGGCGGTACGTGTAAAGCCGCCCGACACTCCCCGGCGCTGCCGTTGAGCGGGCGATCGCCGATCATTCATCCGCCGTTCACCGGCCTCATGATTACAAATGTAGTCAATAAGGGAGGAACGGCGATGGAGCGCATTGCCGAAGGCGAATATGCCGTGATGGAGGTGCTCTGGGAGGCGGCGCCGCTGACCGCCGCCGAGGTCGCCGAGCGCGTGCCCGCGGACCGCGGCTGGAGCCTTCCCACCGTCAAGACGATGCTTTCCCGGCTGCTCGCCAAGGGCCTCCTCGCGCACGAGCAGGACGGCCGCCGCTACCTCTACCGCCCCGCCGTCCCGCGCGACGCCTACGTCGCCGCCGAATCGGGACGCCTGCTCGACCGCATGTTCGGCGGGCGCCTCACCCCGCTCGTTGCCCAGCTCGCCGCCTCCGACCGCCTGACGCCCGAGGACGTCGCCGAGATCGAGAAGATCCTGAAGGAGCTGAAATCGTGAGCGGCGGCGCGGTCGAGACGCTCGTCGCCGTCACCGCGGCGATGCTGCTCGTGCTGGCGCTGCGGCGTCCGGTGGCGCGGATTTTCGGCGCCGGCTGGGCCTATGCCTTGTGGCTGATCCCGGCGCTGCGGCTGGTGCTTCCCTCGCTCGGCCTCGTTTCCGCCGATCGTCTTCTTCCCCCCGCCGTTCTCATCCCGGCGGCGGGGGGAGGAGCCGCGCTCCCGCCGGCCGAAGCGGCCGGGCCCGGGCAGTGGGTGCCGTTCATGCTCGCATCGTGGGCCGGGGGCGCGGTTCTCTTCCTCATCCTGCAGTGGCTCGCCTACCGCGCTTTCCTGTCGAAGCTCGGACGCGACGCCCGCCCGGCGCGGCCGCCCGTCTACGAGGGGATCGCCACCTTCGTCAGCCGGGTCGTCGACGGGCCGGTGGCGCTCGGGCTGGTCAGGCGCCTGATCGTCATCCCCGCCGACTTCAGCCGCCGCTACAGCCCCGCCGAGCGCCGGCTCGCCATGGCGCACGAGCGCGCCCATCATCGCCGGGGCGACCTCTGGTGGAACGCCGCGGCCTTGCTGTTCCTCGCCGTCAACTGGTTCAACCCGGTTGCCTGGCTCGCCTTCCGCGCCTTCCGCACCGACCAGGAGCTGGCCTGCGACGCGGCCGTCGCGGCGGGCGCCACCCTCGACGAGCGCTGCGATTATGCCCGCGCCCTCGTCAAGGCGGCGACCCGGCCCGGGCTCGTCGCCGCCTGCTCGATGAGCGACACGGGCGACCTCAAACGGCGCCTCCGAATGATCCGAAGCCACCGCGCCAGCCGCCTGCGCAGCGTCGGCGGCCTCGCGGCGGTGGCGCTGGTCGCATTCGCCGGCTTCGCGGTAGGCGGCGCCCGACCCGCGCCCGCACCGCGCGCGGCGCCGGTGCCCCTCGCGGCTGCCGCGCCCAGGGCAGCCGCGGCGACTCCCGCGGCCGCGCCGCTCGCGGAACCGGAGGCTCCGAAGCATCGCCCGGCTGCGCCGCGTCCTGCCCGGGAGCCGGTCCAGCTGGCCTCTGCCGAGCCTGCGCCCCAGCCAGCGGCCGACCTTGCGCCGGCACCCGCACCCGAGCCCAATTATGCCGCCATCGTCGCCCACGAAAGCAGCCGCCGCGCCGCGCGCCCGGTCCGGGTCCTCGTGGCGAGGACGACGGTGTCGTGGCTCCAGTCGCTCGACCCGGCGCGCCGCGAGCGGGTCGAGGCGGCGCTCGTCCGCGCCGCCGCCGCCGGCGACTGGACGCGCGACGACGTGCACCTCGCCGTCTCGGATTCCGCCGTCGGCGACAGGACGATGATCTTTCGAATCCGCCTAGAAGACCAGGACCAGGGAGAATGACCATGAAGAGCCTTTGCCTCAGCCTTGCCGGCGTCGCCGCGCTCGGCCTCCTCGCCGCGCCCGCCCCCGCCCAGGAGAGCCAGGACCAGGGCAAGAAGAGCGAGCAGATCATCATCGTGAAGCGCGAGGGCCCTCAGACGGGCGAGGGCGGCGAACATGCCATGCACCGCTTCCGGATCGAGCGCATGGACGGGTCCGCCGCCGCCTGCACCGGCCAGAAGGACGAGGTCAACGAAGCGAGCGCCGACGGCCGCGAGCGCACCCGCATCATGATCTGCGGCGACAGCCAGCTCTCCGCCGCCGACCGCGCCGCCAAGCTCGAAAAGGTGCTGAGCCGGATCGAGGCGCGCGACGACATGAGCGCCGACCAGAAGGCGCGGGTGACGACGGCGCTGCGCGGCGCGATCGATCGGATCCGCGCCGGCCAGTGACCGGACCGCTAATCGGCTCCGCATAGCCGATCCCCCGGGAGGGCGGGCGCAGCAGGCGTCCGCCCTTCTTTTTTGCGCGGGGAGGTGCCACATCGGCGCGATGGACGCCCTGCCCACCGGCACGATCGAACGGCTGGGGCCGGCGCTCCGGCGCCTGCTCGCGCCCAATCCCTCGCCGTTCACCTATACCGGCACCCAGACCTACCTGGTCGGCGCGCGCGACGTCGCGGTGATCGACCCCGGCCCAGACGATCCCGGCCATGTCGAGCGGCTGCTGGCGGCGGTGGCGCCGCTCGGCGTCGCCGCGATCGTCTGCACCCACACCCACCGCGACCACAGCCCGGCGAGCCGCGCCCTCCAGGCGGCGACGGGCGCCCCGATCGTCGGCTGCGCGCCACTGGTGCTGGACGACGAGGGGCCGCGGGCCGACGAAGCCTTCGACCGCGACTACCGGCCCGACCGGATCCTCGCGGACGGAGAGCGGATCGAAGGCGACGGCTGGACTCTGGAGGCGGTGGCCACCCCCGGCCACACCTCCAACCATCTCTGCTTCGCCTGGGACGGCGCGCTGTTCAGCGGCGACCATGTGATGGGCTGGTCGACCAGCGTCGTCGCCCCGCCCGATGGGGACATGGCCGCGTACATGGCGAGCCTCGACAAGCTGCTCGCCCGGCCCGAGCGGGTCTACTACCCGACCCACGGCCCGGCGATCGAGGACGCCCACGCGCACGTCCGCCGGCTGGTCGCGCACCGCCGCGAGCGCGAGGCGCAGATCCTCGGCCGGATCGAGGCGGGGGAGGGGCGGATCCCCGCCATCGTCGCCGACCTCTATCGCGACGTCGATCCGCGCCTCCATCCGGCGGCGGAGCGCTCCGTCCTCGCCCATCTCATCGATCTGGCCGCGCGCGGCCTGGTGCGGGAGGAGGGGGGGCAATGGACCCGCGCCGCCTGAAGCTCGCGCTCATCGCGTTCGGCGCGCTGCTTGTGGCGGGGATCGCCGGCTATGCCCTGCGCCCGAACGGCGCGGCTCCCGCAGCGGCGCAGCCGGACCCGCGCGCGCTCGCCGATGCCGCCTTGCTTTCGCTGCGGGACCAGGGCCGGCTCGTCGTCTACGGCGCGCGCTACGTCGCCGTCGCGACCGCGAAGGACAGCCGCCTCGGCCTCACCGCGAGCAAGACGCTGATCCTGCCCGCGACCGTCCGCTACGGCCTCGACCTGACGCGGCTGCGGCGCAGCGACCTCGCCTGGGACGCGCCCACCCGCACGCTGACTGTGACCCTCCCGCCGCTGGAGCTCTCCGCGCCGCAATTCGACACCGCCGCCGCGCACGAGGAATCGGAAGGCGGCCTCGTCCTCGCCCTGTCCGGCAATGAGAAGGCCCTCGACGAGGCGAACCGCCGCGCCGCCGCCGACGACATCCTGAAGCAGGCCCGCGCCGCCGCCCCCCTCGACACCGCCCGCGGCGCGGCGATGCGGCTCGTCGCGTCGAGCTTCGCCATGCCGCTCCGCGCCGCCGGCCTCGAGGCGAGCGTCGCCGTCCGCTTCGTCGATCCGTCGGGCAAGGAGGAGGCCTCGTTCCTGGATCGCCCCCGAGCGGTCGAGGACAGGCTCCGCGCCCGTCAGGCAGGGCCCCCGGCCCGCTGACCGCCCGCGCTTGCATTTGGCGCCGCATCAACGACATAGGCCGCGAAGCGAGGGGACGAGATGAACGCACCTGTTGCAAGCCTGCGCGGCCTCGACCTGCGCGCCGAGATCGACCGGCTGCGCCGCGAGCGCAACGCCGTCATCCTTGCCCATTATTACCAGGTCCCGGAGATCCAGGACCTCGCCGATTTCGTCGGCGACAGCCTCGACCTCTCCAGGAAGGCCGCGTCGACCGATGCCGATGTGATCGCCTTTTGCGGAGTCCGCTTCATGGCCGAGACGGCGAAGATCCTTTCGCCCGAGAAGATCGTGGTCCTCCCCGACATGGACGCGGGCTGCAGCCTAGAGGACAGCTGCCCGCCCGACCGGTTCCGCGCCTTCCGCGAGGCCCATCCGGACCATATCGCGCTGACCTACATAAACTGCTCGGCGGCAGTGAAGGCGCTGTCCGACATCATCGTCACCAGCTCGTCGGCCGAGACCATCCTCGCCCAGCTTCCTGCCGACCAGAAGATCATCTTCGGCCCCGACAAGAATCTCGGCGGCTATCTCGCCCGCAGGACCGGCCGCGACATGCTGCTCTGGCCGGGCGTCTGCATCGTTCACGAGGCTTTTTCCGAGACCGAGCTGCTGAAGCTCAAGGCCCGTCATCCCGGCGCGCCGGTGCTCGCCCATCCGGAATGCCCGGGTCATATCCTGGACCATGCCGACATCGTCGGCTCGACGAAGGCCATCCTCGATTACGCGCTCGCCTCGCCGGCCCAGACCCTGATCGTCGCGACCGAGCCGCACATCATCCACCAGATGGAGAAGGCGGCGCCGCACAAGAATTTCATTGGCGCACCGGGCGCGGACGGGAACTGCAACTGCAACATGTGCCCCTACATGGCGCTCAACACGATCGAGAAGCTCTACGTCGCCCTCCGCGACCTCGAGCCGCGCATCGAGCTCGATGAGGGGATGCGCCTCGCCGCCAGGAAACCGCTCGAGCGGATGCTGGAAATGGCCGGCAACACCGTCGGCAAGGGCGACGTCGGCCGCCCCATCTTCGGCGCCTAGCGGCCTCCGCCGCCCTTCTTCAGATAGGCGATCACCTCGCGCCGCTGCGCCGGGTCCGCGATGCCCGCGAAGGCCATCCGCGTGCCGGGCACCGTCGTCTGCGGATTGGTGAGGAAGCGGTCGAGTGTCGCCTCGTCCCAGGTGAGGCCCGACGCGCGCATGGCCGGCGAATAGCTGAAGCCCGGCGCGGTCCCCGCCTTGCGACCGAACACGTCGTGGAGGTTCGGCCCCACCGCGTTGCGTCCGCCCGCCGCGATCGTGTGGCAGGTGGCGCAGCGGCGGAACGGATCGCCCCCGCCTCCGCCGCCCGACGAGCAGGCGCCGGCCGCCATCGAGAGCGGGAGGAGGAGGAAGGCCGCGGCCCGCCTCACGCGTCGATCTCCTCCTCGTCCAGCTCGGCGGCATGGCTCTGGATGAAGGCGAAGCGGTGCTCGGGATTGCGGCCCATCAGCCGGTCGACGAGGTCGCGCACCTTGTGCTGCTGCTGATATTCCTCGGGGAGCGTCACCCGGATCATCGAGCGCGTCTTCGGGTCCATCGTGGTCTCGCGAAGCTGCTGCGGGTTCATCTCGCCGAGGCCCTTGAAGCGGCTGACCTCGACCTTCTTGCCCTTGAACAGGGTCGCCTCGAGCTCGCCGCGATGGACGTCGTCGCGGGCATAGGCGACCGTCCCGCCGGCGGCGAGCCGGTAGAGCGGCGGCTGGGCGAGATAGACCATGCCCTGCTCGACGATCTTCGCCATCTCCTGGAAGAAGAAGGTCATCAGCAAGGTCGCGATATGGGCGCCGTCGACGTCGGCGTCGGTCATGATGACGATGCGGTCGTAGCGCAGCTGCGACGGGTCGCAGCGCTCGCGCGTGCCGCAGCCCAGTGCCTGGATGAGGTCGGCGATCTCCTGGTTCGCGCGGATCTTGTCGGCGGAGGCGGATGCGACGTTGAGGATCTTGCCGCGGATGGGGAGGATCGCCTGCGTCTTGCGGTCGCGCGCCTGCTTGGCCGAGCCGCCGGCGCTGTCGCCCTCGACGATGAACAATTCGGTGCCGGCAGGGTCGTCGTTGGCGCAGTCGGTGAGCTTGCCGGGAAGGCGCAGCTTGCGCGGGCTGGTCGCCGTCTTGCGCTTCACCTCGCGCTCCGCCTTGCGCTTCAGCCTTTCGTCCATCCGGTCGAGGACGAAGGCGAGGAGCGAGCGGCCGCGCTCCATGTTGTCGGCGAGGAAATGGTCGAAATGGTCCCTGACCGCCGCCTCGACGAGGCGGGCGGCGTCGGGGCTGGTCAGGCGGTCCTTGGTCTGGCTCTGGAACTGGGGGTCGCGGATGAAGACCGAGAGCATGATCTCCGCCCCGCCGACCGCGTCCTCGGCCTGCAGGTCCTTGGCCTTCTTCTGCCCGACAAGCTCGCCGAAGGCCCGGAGGCCGCGGGTCAGCGCCGCCCGCATCCCTTGCTCGTGGGTGCCGCCGTCGGGCGTCGGGATGGTGTTGCAATAGTAGGACGAGCCGCCCTCGCTCCACAAAGGCCAGGCGACCGCCCACTCGACCATGCCCTGATTGTCGGGGAAATCCTGCCGCCCCTTGAAGAAGTCGGCGGTTGCGCAGGCGCGGTCGGCGATCTGCTCCTTCAGATGGTCGCCGAGTCCGCCCGGAAACTGGAACACCGCTTCGGCCGGGACGCCGTCGGTCGCGAGCGAGGGTTCGCACTTCCAGCGTATCTCGACCCCGGCGAACAGGTAGGCCTTGGACCGCGCCAGCCGGTAGAGCCGCGCCGGCTTGAACCGCGCGTCCTCACCGAAGATGTCCGCGTCTGGGACGAAGCTCACCATCGTCCCGCGCCGGTTCGGAGTCGGCCCGAGCCGCTCGAGGCCCGAGGTCGGCTCGCCGCGCGAGAAGGTCTGGCGATAAAGCTCCTTGTTGCGCGCGACCTCGACCACCGTCTCGACCGACAGGGCGTTGACGACGCTGGCGCCGACCCCGTGGAGGCCGCCGGAGGTCGCATAGGCCTTGTTCGAGAACTTGCCGCCCGAATGGAGCTTGGTGAGGATCACCTCGAGCGCGTGCTTGCCCGGATATTTCGGGTGCTCGTCGATCGGCATGCCGCGGCCGTTGTCGGTGATGGTGAGCCGGTTGCCCTTGCCGAGCTCCACCTCGATCCGCGTCGCATAGCCGGCCACCGCCTCGTCCATCGAATTGTCGAGCACCTCGGCGGCGAGGTGGTGGAGCGCGCGCTCGTCGATCCCGCCGATATACATTCCGGGACGGCGGCGGACGGGCTCCAGCCCCTCGAGCACTTCGATCGAGGTGGCGTCGTAATCGTTTGAGGCCGGGGCGGTGGACGCGAACAGGTCTGACATGGCGAATCTATAGGCGGCGAAGAGTCTCGCTGCCAAGCGCGGCGGTGGCCGCGGTCAGCCCTCGCCGCCCTGGCGCTCGGCGAGGCCCATGAACGTGCGCGCCGCGTCGCGGTCCGCCGGGTCCTTGAAGGCGACGTCGAGATCGGGCGCCGAGCCGAGCATGTGGAGCACCGCCCACAGGGCGAAGCGGCGGCCGCGGTCGCGCTCGAGGCCGAGATCGACGCGCATCCGCTCGACGCCCGCGGCGAGCGCCTCGGGCGAGGCCGCGGCGAGGTCGCGCGTTCCGAAATATTCCCACAGCTGGTCGTCGAGGTCCATCACCCCCTCCTAGGCGAGGCTGCGCGGCGGCGGAAGCTCGCGGCGGGGAGGGGGGTGGCGGCGGTCCGCTCGTGGGGGGTTAGGACCGCCGCCGGCCGGCGGGACCAGAGAGACCGCCGGCTGCCGCTTTCGGCTGAACCCTTCCTGCCCGCCTTTGGGAATCGAAGAAATACCGGGTCACTACGGTATCGCCCCCTCCCGAAGCGGACGCCCATTTCCTATCTAAGTTACTGTTCCCGCTCAGCTTCAGGCTCCAGGTCCTTGTCACGGCTCGTCTATCTTCTCGATCCCGATCCCGCTGCGCGCGAAGGGGCCCGCGCCGCGCTCGCGGACCGCGGTTTCGAGGTGCGCGTGCTCGGCTCGGCGGCCGAGCTCCTGGCGGGCGGTTCGCTCGAGCAAGGCTGCGTCCTGCTCGACCTTGCCCTGCCCGGCGGCGGCGCTGAGGACGTGCAGCAGGCGCTCGCCCGTCGCGGCGCGCGGCTTCCGGTCGTCGTCACCTGCGACGGAGGCGACCCGGCCGCACCCGTGCGGGCGATGAAGCGCGGCGCCGTCGACGTTCTCCAGAAGCCCGTCTCGGAGCCGGACCTCGTCGCAGCGGTGGAGCGGGCGCTTGCCGGCTCCGCGCGCGAGCAGGCGCGGCGCGGCGCCCGCGCCGCCGCCGCTGCGAGGGTCGAGCGGCTCTCGCGGCGCGAGCGGCAGGTGCTCGAGGGGCTGCTCGCCGGCCTCTCCAACAAGGAGATCGCCCGCAGCCTCGATCTCAGCCCCCGAACCGTCGAGATGCACCGCGCCAACATGATGGCGACGCTCGGTGCGGCGAGCCTCCCGGACGCCTTGCGCATCGGCATCGACGCCGAGCTGCCCGCGCCGGGCGGAGGCGTAGCGTCGGTGGGGCTGTCGCCGGAAATCGCGCCGCTCGACCGCCCGCCCCAGGCGGAGCCGGAAGCGATCCGCAGCGCCTATGAGGAAAAGCTCCGGCTCGCGCTCGAGGCGTCGGGGGACGGCGCCTGGGACTGGGACATCGCCAGCGGCAGGATCGAGCTGTCGCCGTCGCTGATCGAGCGGATCGGCCTCGCTTATGGCAGCCTGCCGGAGCGGCTCGACCTGCTCGAGGCGCTGATGCACCCGGACGACCGCGACACCTTCTACCGCCGCCTCGACGACCATCTGCAGGGCCGAAGCGCCGCCTTCGCCTGCGAATACCGGCTCCGCAACCAGGCCGGCGCCTGGCGCTGGACCGAGGTGCGCGGCCGGGTCGTCGACCGCGCGGAGGACGGCGCACCGCTGCGCATGGTCGGCACGGCGCGCGACATCAGCGGCCGCAAGGCCGACGAGGCGCGGGCAAGCCGGGACCAGGCGCTGCTTTCCCTCGCCCAGCGCGGCGCGGCGGCGGCGATCTGGGACATCGACCTCGACAGCGGCCGCACCCATCTTTGCGCCCGGGGCCGGGAGCTGGCCGGCCTTGCGCCCGACGCCGGCGACGAGGTGGCGCTCGACGTCTGGCTGTCGCGGGTCCATCCCGACGACAGCGCCGACGTGCTCGCCGCGATCGACGCTGCAGCGGAAAGCGGCGAGCCGGCGAGCGTCGCCTTCCGGATCCGCCGGATCGACGGCGGCTGGCGTCCCGTGCTCGCCCTCGGCACCGTGATCGAGGCGACCGCCGACACGCCGCGGCGGCTGGTGGGCCTCACCCAGGATCTGTCGGGACGTGGAGCCGCGGCGCCAGCGTTCAGCCTCGCCGAGGAGCGGGGCTGACCCCGCACCGCCTTACCCCTCGAACAGCCCTCCGGTAGAGCGCGGCTCGTCGCCGTGAATGCGGTCGAGATAGGCGGAGGCGAGTTCGTAATGCGCGCGGACCACCGCCTTGTGCTCCGCCTGCTGGGCAGCGGCGAGCTCGGCTTCGGCGCGGCGTTCGTAATAATCGATTTCTTCGTACGACACGGGACGCGGGTTTTCCCTTTTGTTCTGTGTCCGAAAAACGTGCGCCGGCCCCGCGCGTTCCGTGAAAACGCGTTAATCTCGATCAGTACGGAGCCGGTATTCTCCAGCTTCCCCGCGGCTTGGCGCCTCAGCGGATGCGCGGGCCGCCGAACGGGAGGGGCGGCGGCGGGCGCCGGTCGCGCCGCGGGATCTGCGCCTGATACGCGACTCCGCAATGCTCAACGCAATAGGGGAAGCCCGGATTGGCGGGCGCCCCGCAGAAGTGGAAATCGGGCTCGCCGGGATGGCCGATCGGCCACTTGCAGATCTTCTCGTTGAGGTCGAGCAGGCTGGTCTTGTCGGCGATCTCGGGGCTCGGCTTGGCCGGCACGAGCCGCCGCGGCGGCGCCGGCGGGATCGGCTGCTGCTGCTCGCCGGGCGCCTGGCGGATGAAGCCGCCCGGGCCGATCGAGCGAAGCTGCGGCTGCTGGGGCTGGGCGGGCGCCGGCGGGGCCGGCTCGGCCTGCGCCGGAGCAGCCGCCGGCTGGGGCTGCGCCTCGGCGGCAGGGGCTGGGGCCGCCACCGGCGCCGGTGCAGCCGGCTCCTCCCAGGGCGCCGTCTCGGCCGGGGCATGCGCGGCGCCGCCGCCTTCCTCCTCTTCGTTGGGCTTCACCGGCGAAGGGCGCGACTGGAGGCCCAGGCGGTGCGCCTTGCCGATCACGGCGTTGCGCGAGACTCCGCCGAGCTCCTCGGCGATCAGGCTCGCGGTCATGCCCTGAAGCCACAGGGTCTTCAGCCGCTCGATCCGTTCATCGGTCCAGGCCATTCAAGTCTTTCCTCACGCGGCTTGCCCGCTCCGGCGTCTGCCTCTAGCGACAGCGCGATGAACGAGCAGCCTTCAAGCTGGGTCCGGGCCGATCCCGGCGTCCCGACGATCCGGAACGTCAATTGGGGCGGCCTCAGGACCCTCTATGTGAAGGAGGTGAGGCGTTTCTTCAAGGTGCAGCTGCAGACCGTCTGGGCGCCGGCCATCACCACCTTGCTCTACCTCGTCATCTTCACCGTCGCTTTGGGCCGTGCCGGGCGGACCGTGCTCGGCGTCCCCTTCGCCGACTTCATCGCCCCCGGCCTCATCGTCATGGGCATGATCCAGAATGCGTTCGCGAACGCCAGCTTCTCGCTCCTGGTCGGCAAGATCCAGGGCAATATCGTCGACTATCTGATGCCGCCTCTCTCGGTCGGCGAACTCATCGCCGCCCTCATCGGCGCCGCGGTCACGCGGGCCGTGCTCGTCGGCTTCGCCGTGTGGCTGGTGATGCTGCTCTGGCCAGGCGTGCACGTCGTCCCCCGACACCTCTGGGCGGTGGCGTGGTTCGGGATCACCGGCTCGGCGATGCTCGGCTTCCTCGGCCTCCTGACCTCGGTCTGGGCCGAGAAGTTCGACCATGCGGCGGCGGTCACCAACTTCGTCGTCGCGCCGCTCGCGCTCCTCTCCGGCACCTTCTATTCGATCGAGAGCCTCGCCCCGGCCTTCCGCGCGGTCAGCCACGCCAACCCCTTCTTCTACGTCATCTCGGGCTTCCGCTACGGGTTCCTCGGCCTCTCGGACTCGCCGATCGGCCTCGGCGCCGCCCTGCTCCTCGCGATCGACGTCGCGCTCGGCATCCTCTGCTACGCGCTGCTCCGCTCCGGCTGGAAGCTGAAGGCCTAGCTGAACGGCAGTTTTCGGCGCCGTTCAGGGACCGAACAGGCCGGTTCGGCCATTATGCTCCGGTTGGTTTGTCCAATGTAAGGAGCGAATCCATGCGTAAGATCATCCTCTCCCTCGCCGCCGCCTCGGCCGCGCTCACCGCCGCCGCGCCGGCCGCCGCCCAGGGCGGTCCCTGGTCCTACTCGCAGCCCTGGGTCCGCGGCGGCGAGCAGCGCCTGCTTGCCGACCTCGGCCGGATCGACCAGCGCATCGCCTGGGCCGAGCAGCGCCGCGCCGTCTCGCCGCGCGAGGCTTTCGGCCTCCGCCGCGAGGCCAACCGCATCCGCCAGCGCATCGGCTGGGCGAGCCGCAACGGCGTCAACGCCCGCGAGTTCGAGCGAATTCGCGAGGATATCCGCCGGCTTCACGACCGGCTCCGCTTCGAGCGGGCGGACCGCGACTGGCGCCGCTGGTAAGCGCGCCCAAGAGGCGGGGCGCCGTGTTGACGCGGCGCCTCCGCTTCCTCTAGCGCCGAAAGGGCGGTCCGCGGGGCGGGCCGCCCTTTCTTCTTTCCGGGAGCCCGCAATGGCCATCACGCCGCTCATGCCCGTCTATCCGCGCTCGCCGGTGCGGCCGGTTCGAGGCGAGGGCGTCTATCTGTACGGCGAGCAGGGCGAGAAATATCTCGACTTCGCGAGCGGCATCGCGGTCAACATCCTCGGCCACGGCCATCCGCACCTCACCAGGGCGATCGCCGACCAGGCGGCGACCCTGATGCATGTCTCCAACCTCTACGGCTCGCCGCAGGGGGAGGCGTTCGCCAGGCGGCTGGTCGAGAACACCTTCGCCGACACCGTCTTCTTCACCAATTCGGGCGCCGAGGCGGTGGAGTGCGCGATCAAGACCGCGCGGCGCTACCATCATCACCACGGCCGGCCCGAGAAGAACGTCCTCATCACTTTCGGCAACGCCTTCCACGGCCGGACGATGGCGACGATCAGCGCCACCGACCAGCCGAAGCTGCGAGACGGCTTCGCGCCGCTCCTGCCGGGCTTCGTCGTCGTTCCCTTCGACGACCTCGCCGCCGCCGAGGCGGCGGTGGACGAGCACACCGCCGGCTTCCTCGTCGAGCCGGTGCAGGGGGAGGGCGGTATCCGCCCGGCCAGCCAGGAGTTCATGAAGGGCCTTCGCCGGATCTGCGACGAGAAGGACCTGATGCTGGTCCTCGACGAGGTCCAGTGCGGAGTCGCGCGGACGGGCAAGCTCTACGCCTACGAGCATTACGGGATCGAGCCGGACGTCCTCGCCTCCGCCAAGGGCATCGGCGGCGGCTTCCCGATGGGCGCCTGCCTCGCGACCGAGAAGGCGGCGGCCGGAATGGTGGTCGGCACCCACGGCTCGACCTATGGCGGCAACCCGCTCGCCATGGCGGCCGGCCAGGCGGTGTTCGACGTCATCCTCGAGCCC
>Ga0157369_10000712_pt1 | contig 42759 bp, 40 predicted proteins | sample C25metaG_FD_113461 | JGI IMG/M metagenome (GOLD analysis project Ga0157369, IMG submission 113461) | Corn rhizosphere microbial communities from Kellogg Biological Station, Michigan, USA - C2-5 metaG | ecosystem: Host-associated > Plants > Roots > Rhizosphere > Soil | place: USA: Michigan... | reverse complement strand
CCCAGTGCTGCCGCGCCCCAGATCCAGAGCGTCGCGAGGCCGGCGAGGGACAGCGCGAGGATCAGGCGCAGGCCGCGGACCGCCCGGAGCTGGCGCGGCAGGTGCAGTTCGCGCGCGGCGGCGAGCAGCTTGCGCAGCCGTTCCTGCGGCGTCGCGGTCGCCTGTTGCGGCGTCGCGTCGGCCGTCGAGTTCTCGGTGGTGACTGTCATGTATCCGAGTACGGGTCCGAATCGGACACGTAACGACACAAGTCCGAACCTTTGTTGACAAGCCCGGCACCGGTGCCCCACAGTTCGCCCACCGTGGCAACCCAGGGTCATGGAGGTGGGAACAGTGGTCGAGGCGCCGGAGTTCGACGACGTCTGGACGGAGATGCGGGACCGGCTTGCCCGGGTGCTCGCGGCGCGCGGCGTCCCCGCGCAGGACCGCGAGGACTTGTTGCAGGACACCGCGCTGCGGCTTTACCGCGTGTGGGGGACCCTCGACCCGACCCAGCCGGTGTGGCCGTACGCCGTCACGATCGCGCTGAACCTGTGGCGCGACTCGCTGCGCTCGGCGGCGACGCACGTGCGTGAAGTGGCGCCGGTTCTCGACTACGACAACGCCGACGACCTCGACGTCGAGCGGACCGTCATCGCCCGCCAGGAGCTGGCCTCGGTCAGTGCCGCGCTGCGCGCGCTCGCGCCGGAGCAGCGCCGGCTGGTTCTCGAGACCGACGAGCTGACCAACGTCGTACGGCCGTTGCGCGCGGCCGAGCGGATGAGCCGCATGCGGGTACGGCGCGAGCTGGCCCGCGTCGTCGGTCGCGCCTCCGCGGTCGCCGCGCTGATCTTCCTGCGCCGCCAGCACCGCGCCCAGGCGATGGCCGCGGCCGCCTTCACCGGCGCGCTGGCCGCGACGGTGTTCAGCGGCGCGCCCGCCGTCTCGGTCGCGACCGCGATGCCGCCGACGCCGGTCGTCGCCGCGCCGGTCGTGGTGCCGGTCGCCGCGACGCACCCGATCGCGACGCGACCGGTGGCGTACGTCGTCGCGCAGCGGCCCGCAAAGGTTGCGCACGTGCTCGCCCGCAAGCACCCGGCCGCGGTACATCGCGTGTGCGCGCCGGCGAATGCGTCGCAGCCCGTCTCCGCTTCGTCGGACTCGAGCACCCCGGCGCCGGAGCCTTCGGATGCGGGGGGCGGCGGCGTGCCCGGGGTCGACACGGTCGTGACCGCCGTCGAGACGAGCACGGTCTCGCCGACGGTCAACGTCAAGATTCCGACTGCGCACGCCACGAACGACGGCTGCGTCGAGGTCGTTCGCGGATAGACTCGGGCGCACTGTGAGTGCGCTTGAGGCAGAGGTTTCCGGGACCCACGACAAGGTCCTCGTCGTCGACTTCGGCGCGCAGTACGCGCAGCTGATCGCGCGGCGTATCCGCGAGGCCAAGGTCTTCTCCGAGATCGTGCCGTCGACCATGCCGGTCGCCGACATGCTCGCCCGCCGGCCCAAGGCCATCGTGCTCTCCGGTGGCCCGTCGTCCGTCTACGCCGACGGCGCGCCGCAGGTGGACCCTGAGTTGTTCTCGGCGGGCGTCCCGACGTTCGGGATCTGCTACGGCTTCCAGGCGATGGCCCGCGCCCTCGGCGGTGAGGTCCGCCGTACCGGCTTGTCCGAGTTCGGCGCGACGCCGCTGCGCATCACCGGCGCCGGGTCGTTGCTGTTCGCCGGGTTGCCCGCCGAGCAGTCCGTCTGGATGTCGCACGGCGACTCGGTGTGGTCCGCCCCGGCGGGATTCGTCGTGACGGCGTCATCCGACGGCGCGCACGTCGCGGCGTTCGAGGACGCCGCGCGCGGGCTGGCTGGCGTGCAGTTCCACCCGGAGGTCGTGCACACGCCGTACGGGCAGCGGGTGCTGGAGCACTTCCTCTACGACGTCGCGGGGTGCCGGCCGACGTGGACGATGGTCAACATCGTCGAGGACCAGGTCGAGCGGATCCGCGCCCTGGTCGGCGGAAAGCGCGCGATCTGCGGGCTGTCCGGCGGCGTCGACAGCGCGGTCGCGGCGGCGCTCGTGCAGCGCGCGATCGGCGACCGGCTGACATGTGTGTTCGTCGATCACGGGCTGCTGCGCGCGGGTGAGGCCGAGCAGGTCGAGCGGGACTTCGTCGCGTCGACCGGCGTACGGCTGAAGGTCGTCGACGCGGCGTCGCGGTTCTTGGCAGCGCTCTCCGGCGTGACCGATCCGGAAGCGAAGCGGAAGATCATCGGCCGCGAGTTCATTCGCGTGTTCGAGCAGGCGGCGCGCGAGGTCGTGTCGGAGTCCGAGGCGCACGGCGAGTCGGTCGAGTTCCTCGTGCAGGGGACGCTGTATCCCGACGTGGTCGAGTCCGGCGGCGGCGAGGGCGCGGCGAACATCAAGTCGCATCACAACGTCGGCGGGCTCCCGGACGACTTGCAGTTCCAACTGGTCGAGCCGTTGCGGACGCTGTTCAAGGACGAGGTACGGCGGGTCGGCGAGGAGCTCGGGTTGCCGCCGGACATCGTATGGCGCCAGCCGTTCCCGGGGCCGGGGTTGGCGATCCGCGTCGTCGGCGAGGTGACGGCTTCGCGGTTGGCGGTGTTGCGCGCGGCCGATGCGATCGCGCGCGCCGAGCTGTCGCTGGCGGGCCTCGACCGCGAGATCTGGCAGTGCCCGGTGGTGCTGCTCGCGGACGTACGTTCGGTCGGCGTTCAGGGCGACGGGCGCACGTACGGTCACCCGGTCGTGCTGCGGCCGGTGTCGTCGGAGGACGCGATGACGGCCGACTGGACCCGGCTGCCGTTCGACGTATTGGCGAAGATCTCGACGCGGATCACCAACGAGGTCCGCGAGGTCAATCGCGTGGTGCTGGACGTGACCTCAAAGCCCCCCGGCACGATCGAGTGGGAGTAGTCCGCTTGTCGCCGCGCGCGAGTTGTCAGCGCGTGGGGTCGCTATAGCCACCTGTGCTGCTGACAAGTGAACCGGTGATGTGGCGGCGAACGACTGCGGGCGGGTGATCGCGCCGTTACCCTCGCCTGAGGACGATGGCTGCCGAGGTGCGCGACTCCGTAGACCGGCTTCGCCCTTATGTCGCCGGTCTTGTCCTCGATTGGCTGCATGACACCCCAAATGTCCGACATCGCCGCATCCGCGGCTCGCTCGCGTTCGTCGACATCTCCGGCTTCACCGCGCTGACCGAACGCCTTGCAGCCAAAGGAAAAGTCGGCGCCGAGGAGATGCGTGAGCTTCTCGACGCGACATTCGTCGCGCTGCTCGCCCGCGCCTACTGCTACGGCGCATCGCTGGTGAAGTGGGGCGGCGACGCCGTACTCCTGCTCTTCGAAGACGCCGACCATGCCGCGCAGGCGTGCCGCGCCGCCGACGAGATGCGGCGCACCATGCGGACCGCGGGACGGCTCAAAACCTCCGTCGGCCAGGTGCAGCTGCGCATGTCCGTCGGCATCGACAGCGGCGAGTTCGACTTTTTCCTCACCGGCACCAGCCATCGCGAGCTGCTGATCGCCGGCCCCGCCGCCAGCAACACCGCGGTGATGGAGCAGACCGCGTCGGCGGGCGAGATCGTGGTCAGCGAGGCCACCGCGAAGCTCATCCCGGCGAGCTGCGTCGGCGACGTCAAGGGCTCCGGCCGGCTCCTTCGCAAGGCGCCGTACGCCGACCAGCGCAGCCGCTTCTGGATCCGTCACGACGACGTCGACCCCGGCGACGCGCTCGAGCCGGAGATCCGCGACCGCCTCCGCACCGGCAACGACGACAGCGAGCACCGCCAGGTCGCGATCGCATTCGTCGAAGTCAGCGGCGTCGACGACCTCCTCGACCGCCAAGGACCGGGTGCGGTCGCCGCCGCCCTCGACAACCTGATCACTCTCGTGCAGGACGAGTGCAACCGTCACCGCGTCACGATGTGGGACACCGACATCTCCGTCGACGGCTTCAAGATCATGCTCATCGCCGGCGCACCGCGCGGCACCGGGCACGACGAAGACGGGCTCATCCGCGCGACCCGCGCGATCCTCGACCGCCATCACGGGCCGGTACGGCTTCGCATCGGCGTCAACCGCGGCCGCGTCTTCACCGGAGTGTTCGGGCCGCGGTTCCGGCGTACCTGGGCCGTCAACGGCGACGCCGTCAACCTCGCCGCCCGGGTCATGGGCAAAGCGGCGCCCGGCCAACTGCTCGCGACCGACGCGACCCTCGAACGGGTTGCGAGCGCGGCCGGCACCGAGGCCGTAGAACCCTTTGCGGTCAAAGGAAAATCCGAGCCGGTACGTGCGCACCTGATCGCGTCCGTCGGGCCCTCGCGCACCCAAGACGACAACGCGACGCCGTTCGTCGGCCGCGCGGACGAGCTTGCCCAACTGACCTCGTACGCCGACGCGGCGCGGCGCGGTCACGGCATCGGCGTGGTCGTCCGCGGCGATGCCGGCATCGGCAAGACGCGCGTGGTCGACCACTTCTGCGCGACCCTCGACGGAGCGTGGGCGGTCCACCGCGGGTTCGGTGACGACTACGAATCCGCGACGCCGTACTTCGTCACCAGCAACCTGCTCCGCAACGTTCTCGGCCTCGCCTGGGACGCTCCGGACGACGCCGTCGTACGCCGGCTCAACCGCGCGGCGCCGCGGCTGAAGAGCTGGATGCCGCTGCTGCTCGCCGCGTTCGGTGTCGACGCCGATGACAACGAGACGACGGCGGCGGTACGGGAGGAGTTCCGCGGCGCGAAGATCGGCGCGCTCGTTGTCGACCTGCTCGCGACGCTGCTTCCCGGGCCGTCGATGCTCGTGATCGAAGACGTGCACAGCGCCGACGCCGTCTCGCGCGACGTCATTGCCCGCATCACCGCCGCCGCGGCGCAGCGCCCCTGGCTCGTCGTCATCGTCGGCCGCACGGCGCCGGCCGCCGCCGGCGAGAGCGACATCGTCATCGGTCCGCTGCCGGACGCCGATGCGAGCGCGCTCGTCGTACGCGGCGGCGGCGAGGGGCTCGCCCCGCACGTCGTCCGTTCGATCGTCGGCCGCGCCCAGGGCAATCCGTTATTCCTCCGCGAGCTCACCCGCGCCGCCGTGCGCGCCGGCGACGAAGACCTCCCGGAGACGCTCGAAGAGCTGCTCGCGGCGGAGGTCGACGACCTCGCCCCGGTGCAGCGCCAGCTCGTCAGGGTCGCGTCGGTGCTCGGGCAGCGCGTCGACGCCGACCTGCTCGCCGAGCTGCTGGACGGCGAGACCATCGAGCCGAGCACGTGGTCCGACCTCGACCGGTTCTTCACGACGGACGGCAACGGCGAACGCGCGTTCCGGACGAAGCTGCTGCGTGATGCGGCGTACGAAGGGCTCCCGTTCCGCCGCCGGATGGAGCTGCACGGTCGTGCGGCAACTGCGATCGCTACCCGCGCCGCCGGGCGGGAGAGCGACGTCGCGGAGTCGTTGTCGCTGCACACGTCGGCGGCCGGACAGTACGACGACGCGTGGCGTTACTCGCTGCTCGCCGGGGAAAGCGCTCGCGCGGTGCACGCGCACACCGAAGCGCTGGTGTTCTTCGGCCGGGCGCGCGCCGCGGCCCGCCGCCTGCCGGACATCGAGGCCGAGAACTTGGCGTCGTTGCTGGAAAACATCGGCAACGCACACGCGCGCCTGGCCGAGCTCCAGCCGGCCCTCACCGCCTATCAGGAGGCTCGCCGGCGCGCGATGTCACCGGTGCTGCGGTCCCGCGTCGCGTTGAGCGCCGGGCTCGCGGTCGAGCGGGCAGGTGCCCGCGCGCGGGCGGCCCGGTGGCTCGGGCTGGCGCAGCGGGAGGCCGACGCCGCCGGGCTGACAGAGTTGGCGGCGCGAATCCGCGTCGAGCGCGCCTTCCTGCGCTTCACGACGGGACACGACGCCGAGGCCGCCGCGCTGTGCGATCACGCGATCGCGCAGGCCGAAGCCGCCGGTGCCGATGACGTCGTCGGCCGCGCGCTGCACCTGCTCGATCTGATCGACCTGCGGGCCGGACGGGGCAGCGACGAGCAGCGGGTACGGCGCGCGCTCGCGTTGTTCGAGCGATGTGGTGATCTGTCCCGGCAGGCGGGCCTGTGGAACCACCTCGGTCTCGCGGCCTACTACCGCGGCGACTGGGGCTCGGCGCTGGCGCACTACCGCGAGGCGCAGGCGGCGCACGAGCGATCCGGTGACGAGTGGAGCGCCGCGATCGCCAGCGCGAACATCGGCGAGATCCTGGTCGACCAGGGCCGGCTTGACGAGGCGGAGCCGCTCGTCACCGAAGCGCTGCGCGTGTGGCGCGCCTCCGGGACGTCGTCGGACATCGGTTTCGGTGCGGCATTGCTCGGCCGCCTCGCCGGCCGTCGCGGGCGGCACGCGGACGCACTGGCACTGCTCGGTGAAGCAGCCGCGGCGTACGCGGCGAAGGACGAACGCGCCGAACTCACCGACGTCGAGTTGCGGCACGCGGAGGTGATGTTGCTGCGCGGGGCATCGCGGCAGGCGCTGGACCATGTCGACGCCGCGCAGGCGCACCTGTTCACCGCGCTCCGCCTCGCCGGTCGCCCGCTGCCGAGCGCCGGCGACGCCGCGACCTGGCCCCCGTTGCCGGTGTGTGCCGCGATGCTGCGGCTGCGCGGTTGTGCGACGGCACAGCTCGGTCGCTACGACGACGCCGTACGCCTGCTCGACGACAGCGTCGCGTTGGCCCGCCGTACCGGATCCGCGCACGAACTCGCGCTCGCGCTGTCGGCTCGGACCTGGGCCGCCGGCGCGAAGACGGCACCCGACCCCGAAGCGGAGCAACTCCTTGCCCAGCTCGGCGTCGTGTGGCTCCCGGCGCTGCCGCCGGCGGCGATCACCCTTCCCGAGCAGCGCCGCGCGGAGGTCAGAACCAGCTCGAGTGCGGGTCGCCCGGCGGCAACTTGAAGCTGACGATCTCGTTGCCGGCGTTCTTGCCGCGGGACACGATGCAGTCGACCAGGATCGCCGTCGAGCAGTCCGGCAGCAGCCCAGTGGTCGTGAGGTGGCCGGACTTGTCCACGAACTCGTGCCCGACCGGCACGTCGAGGCAGATGTCCATGAACGGCGTGCCGTTGTTGGGAATCTGGTTCACGTAGGTCTTCGGCAGCGTCATCTTCACGGTCTTCGAGCGCGTGGTCACCGTGAACGTCACCACCGCACCGAGCGGCGGTTCGCCACTCGCGTCGCACGACGGGAACAGGCCGCTCTGGTTGAGCCCCTTCACCGTCGTCGCGAGGTTGTCGGCGACCGGGCCGGTGTTGGCGTCGATCGTGACCAGCGTGGTGCCGCCGGTGTCGCCGACCGTTCCGCTGCTGCACTTGGTGTTCGCGGCGCACGGAACGAGCGACTGCACGATGTCGAAGGGCCCGGTCGTCACCGGCGGGTAGCCGCCCGTCGACGCCGTCAACGTGTCCGTCACGCCGTAGTCGCTGAAGGTCAGATTCGCGAACGTCGCGGAGCCCGCGGTCGCACCGACCACACTGCCGGTCGCCAGGAGGCCGAGCGAGTCCGTCACCGTGACGTCCTGGGTGAACGACGTGACCGTGGCCCCGCACGGGTCGACCACCGCGAAGATCGGGCCCGGGTTCATCGCGGTGTTCCATTGCGTCGTCGTCGGCTGCCGCTTGATCGCGAGCGAGTTGCTGCCCGCGGTCGTCGTCGGCGTCGCGTCGGTGGTCAGGTAGTCGTTGCCGCTGCCGCTGAAGTCGTTGGACTGCTTCACGTACGTCGCCCACGCGCCGCTGCACCCGCCGGCCTGCGGCGTCGTCACGACGACCGCGACGGTGAGCGATGCGCCCGGCGCGATGCCCGAGCCGGTCGGGCCGTTGCTCGTCACGAGGATGTTGCCGCCGACCAGCGCGGCGGTGAACGTCGCGACCGCCGTGGGCGACGTGCTCGTGCTCATCGCGCCGAGGGTGTACCCCGACGGCGGCACGATCTTCGCCGAGCCGAACGCCTGCGGGCTCGACTTGTCGTTCGTCAGCAGGAAGGCGAAGTTGTACGCCGTCGCCGCGGCCAGCGGCCCGCTGACCAGATCGCCGCCGAGCGTCGTGATGGACAGCGACTCGTGGAACACCTTCTTCGGCGCGGCGCCCTGCGCGCCTGGGATGGCGACGCCGAGAGTGAAGAGCACACCTGCCGCGATCGTCGTACGAAGTGCAGTGCCGCGAATCATCCGAGCCTCCCGCTTCCCGCCAGTTCCGCGTCGTTGGCGTCGCGTTGACCCGGGATGACGACGACCTCGCGCGCCGGGTGGGTGCGCTTCAGCCGGGTCGACATGCCGGACACGAACGCCGACGACAGCGGCGTTTCGGTCAGCGCCTCGAGGAAGGCGTCGCCGTCGATGCGCCACAACCGGCACGGCTCGATCGCCGTGACCGTCGCGGTTCGAGGAATCCCTTGCAATAGACCGATTTCACCGATGTACGACGGGCCGGTCATGTACCTGATGTGGTGTTCCTTGCGGCCGCGCTCGCCGCGCCGGCCGGTGACCTCGACCTTGCCGTCGGTGAGCACGTACAGCGCGTCGGCGGCGTCGCCTTGCCGCAGCACCGTCGTACCCGGTTCGAGGACGAGCTCGGTCGCGTTCTTCGCCAGCCGTTCGAGCACCGGCTGCGACGCCGCCGCGAAGATGTCGAGCCGCTGGAACACCCGGACGCGCGGCGCGAGGTCTTCGGCGGTCACGGCCGCGATCCGGTCGAGCGACGCGAGCTTCGGGTACACCAGCACGACCGCCGCCGGGACGACGAGCGAGGTGACGAGCAGCGACGTGTTCAGCCCGGTCGCGTTCAGCAGGAACGGCGTCACGAACGCACCGAGCGCGAGGCCGCCGAGCACCAGCGCCCAGAACACACCGAAGACGCGGCTGATCATGTCCGGCGCGAGCGAGCGTTGCAGCGCGGTCATGGCGAGCACGTCCACGATCAGGGTCGCCGTACCGCGGACGATCTCGATGCCGAACGCGACGCCGGGCGAGTGCACGACGACTAGCAGGGCGGACGGCGCGGCGTACGCGATCATCCCGGCGGACAGCACCAGCGACAGCCGCGGCAGCGCGGCCAGCCGGTTGACGAAGACCGCCGCGATGACACCACCGACGCCGAGCGCGACGAGCAGATATCCGTAGTTTGGGCCGGTCCCGAGCTTGTCCTTGCTGACGAACAGGAACATCACCGTGTCGACGCCGTACAGCGCGGTCGTGACGATCGTGAACGACGTCAGGAGCACGGCGGTCGACGAGCCGACGATGGCGCGCACTCCGACGGCGATCTGGCGGAACGGGCCCCCGTCGCGGGTCACGTCGGTCGGCACGCTGCGCGCGCCGACGCGGGCGACCATCGCGGCGGAGATGAGGAACGTCACCGAGTCGATGCCCATCACCGTGGCCGGGTTGCCGAGCGCGAGCACGATCGCGCCGACCGCCGGCCCGGCGATGATGGCGACGTTGTTGATGGTCTCGAGCAACGCGTTGCCGGCCGCGAGGTCGTCCTCGCCGAGCAGTTGCGGCACCATCGCCGCCGTTGCCGGGTTGTACGCCGTGCTGATGACCGCATTGAGGCCGGCGACCGCGAGCGCGACCCACGCGGCGGTGTGCGTCGCCGCGATCACGGTCAGCCCCAGCATCGTGCAGAACCGCAGTAGGTCGGCGGACACCATCACGTGGATCCGCTCGAAGCGTTCGGCGACGACACCACCGTACGGCGAGGCGAAGAACGCGGGGATCATCCGGCAGAGCGTTCCGGCCGAGACCCAGGCCGCGGAGTGCGTCTGGTTGTAGACGTAGACGATGAGCGCGACGTTGTAGGCCCAGTCGCCCATGGCGGACTGGGTCAGCGCGCCCGCGAGCAGCCGGAAGTCACGGTTGCGAAGGGCGCGCCGGTACGACGGTCCTGCGGACTTGCCCATCATCCCTCCCGTTTGGGCAGTCTTCTGCAAATGCCGCCCCATCCGGCAGGTCAGAAATGGCCAATGTTTTCCTGGTCACCGGAACGCCGGGTTCTCAACGCGGGCGGGTCAAAACGCCCAGTTCGACCGATGTCCCTTCGGCCGCCGCGAACGTCTCGACCGGTGCGCCGCGGCAGGCCCGCACGATCGCGTCGAGCTGCGCGTCGGTGCGATCCGGCGCGTGGTGGTAGAGCGCGAGCCGGTGGGATCCGGCAGCCGTCGCGAGCGCGAGGGCGTACTCCACGGCGGCGTGCCCGAGGTAGCTCACGGCCGGGAACTCGGCCGCGAGGAACTGCGCGTCGTGAATCAGGAGGTCGGCGTCGGCGGCGAGCTCCAGCGCGGCCGGATGCAGCTCGCCGAGGCCGTCGTCGCCCGCACCCATCGACAGTGGCCAGTGATCGGAGAGGTACGCGATCGTGTGCGTTCCGTCGGAGATCCGGAACCCGAACGTCTGCCCGCCTTTGTGCGGAATCTCGCGGGCGAGGACGTCGTACCCCTCGATGGCCGACCACCCCGGCCGGATCGGGCTGAAGCGCCAGCCGGGCCCGAGCTGGTGCGGCTCGATCGGGAAGTGCGGCGGCGACAGCCCGCGCGAGAGCACGCCGGCGGCGTCGCCGTCGGGCGCCGGCAGCATGACGTCGACGCGCGCGCCGGGCAGGCCGCCGCCGCGGAAGAACGGCAGCCCGTGCACGTGATCCCAGTGCAGGTGACCGAGCAGGATCGTGCCGTCGAAGGGCTCGCCGCCGAGCAGTTCGGTGACGGTGCGCAGACCGGTGCCGGCGTCGAGTACCAACGTCGGCGCTTCGCCCGGACGCGCGAGCGCGACGCACGACGTGTGCCCGCCGTATCGGACGAACGGCAGTCCGGGTGCGGGAGTGGAGCCGCGTACCCCGCGGAAATGCACGTCCATCGCGGCTCCTCCGCTGGTACCGGCGTTCGCGACAGTGACACAGTGCGAACGCGTGCGTAGGGCGTTCGCGCGATCTGAGTCGGGAAGCCGACACGCAGACCGGACCTCTCGGACATCTCGGAAACCGCTGCGAATGCGACGACATCTGCGATAGGTCTTTGTGCGCTGTCCGACTCGCGGGCGGCGCAGCTCTCAACGGGGGATATCGGTGACAACTGCAACATCCGACGTTCGCGTGTCCGGTCTGAGCGGCATGCTCGCGCCCATTGGCCTCGTCGCCGCGGGGCTGATCATCTTCGCGGGCAATTACGACGTACGTAAGGGCGAGAACGGCGGTACCGGCCCGGCGATCGTGACTGCCGTTATCTGCGTCGTCCTCGCGGCCGCATTGTTCGGGTATGTCGTGCCACGGGCTCGCAACGCCAACCGCACCGCGGTGATCCTCGCCATCGTCGGCATCGTGTCGGTCGTCGCGTTCTGGTCCGGCGTCACGCCGGTCCTCGCCGCTGCGGCGGTCGCCGTCGCACCGCCGAACGCGCGCTCGCCGCGATCGACGACGGTCCTGCAGGCGCTGGCGGTCGTCGCGAGCGTGCTTGCGCTCGTCGTGAGCCTCGCGCAGAGCCACCTCTTCTAGCCGGCCCGGAGGCGGCGTTACGCCGGCCGCTCACGCGCGTTCTTGTTGGTGCAGGTCCGTCCCGCACCGAGGAGAAGCTCATGTCGCACAGCCGCCTCGCTGTCGCCGCGGTTGCCGCCGCCGCGCTTGCCGTCACGGTCGCGCCGGCGAATGCGAAGACCACCGCGCACACGGTCGCGCTGAAGTACCAGGGCGTCGCGAGCATCCAGGGCGTCGTCAGCGGCTCGTTCGACGGGCAGGGGCAGCACCTCGGCTACGTCCAGCTTCCGACGTCGCGCAAGGACCGTACCGTCTCGGTCGCCGTCACCGACGACCACGGATTGCCCGTGGCGTTCCAGTTGACCCAGGGCTACCGGAGCGACACCAAGACCCTCACCGACCTCGGCGAGTGGTGCTCGACGACGCCGCGCCCGGTGAAACTGCCGCACCCGGGCCAGCCGGTCATCGTCTACGTCGAGCTGGGCGCGTGCGGCACCTCGCCGTCAGCCCCGACCTCCGGAACCGTGAAACTCACCCTGCGCTGACCTCGCTGCGCCGGCGACGGCGGCCGAACACGGCGGCGAGACCGGCGACGACCGCACCCAGTGCGGCGACCGGTACGACGCCATCCCCGCCGGTCTTCGCCAGCGACGCACTGTTCGCGTGCGCTACGCCGAGGACTTGTGGCGCCGATGCCGTCGTACTGGGCGACCGGTGCCGGAAGAACTCGACGACCTGCTGGAACGTCGGCCGGTTCTGCCAGTCGATCTCGGGTTGGCCAACGACGCCGATCGCGCGGAACACGATCCCGTCGTACACCGGCATCGACACGTTCTCCGCATGTGACGCGGTCGACGCGGTCCACGACGACACCGTCGACGACCCGTTCGCGGTGGTGAGGTCGTTGTAGACCTTCAGCAGCGCGGCGTCGACGGCGTCCGGGCAGGACGACGGGCCGCTGCCGCACCACGTGCCGGTGATCGCCGGGCCGAACGCGTCGGCCGGGCTGGCGCCACGAAGTTGTTGCAGCGTCGTCCGCAGGTAGCCCTCCCAGCCGCCGTCGTACGCCGACCCGAGATGCGCGTCGCCGCTGTTGGGAGTGTTGACGAACTGCATCGGCAGCATCGTGTAGCCCGGTGTCGTCGCGCCGCCGGTCGAGCCCTGGCCACCGATGCCGCCGTCGGCGAGCAGCGGGTTGTAGATCGCCTCGATCAGGTCCGGCATCAGCTCGTCCATGATGGCGACCGCCGCCGCGTGCCGGTAGTCGGCGTCACTCGGGTTCGCCTTGATCCGGTGCGCGCCGTCGTCGAGCCACGACTGCAACTCGGTCAGCATCGCGGAGACACCGGCCGGCTCGGTGCGGCCGTTGACATACGCGAGCAGTTCGGGCAGCACCTTCAACCCGTCGAGATCCTGCGACGCCGCCGTCGCCATGGCCTGTACGACGTCGCCTCGGGTGAGCTTGCCGCCGTGCGCGGACAACTGCGCATGCAACTGGTCGACCAGCATCTGGGATCGATAGGTCTGCCCGTAGCCGTACTGGTCGTCCGCGGCGGAGAACCCTGGCGCCGGCTTGTTGTTCCACGAGACGAAGAAGCCCTGCGCGGGATCCATCTCGTGCACGTGCTTGTCGTCGGCGAGGAAGCCCTGCCACTCCGACCCGCCGGTGCCCCACGTCGGCAGGTTCGGGTCGACGTTCGACGGCCGGATCGGGTCGAGGCCGCTGACGTAATAGGCCGTGTGCTCGTTGTCGACGTAGAACCAGTTGAACGTGTAGAGGATCTTCTCCGCGCCGGCCATCCACGTCTTCACGTCGTGCGTCAGCGCGGGCTGGCCCCACTGCAGGAAGCCGACGACCGAGTCGACGTCGTGGTTGTACGTCGACCGCTGGGTGACCACGGCGACCGGCTTGCCACCGTTCGCGGTCGTCCAGCCCTGCACGACGCCGTGCACTGTCAAGTAGATGTCGTGGTTGATGACCGTCGGCGCGCCGCTGCCGCCGGGCTTCGGCACCGCGGTCTCGGAGAACGTCTCGTGCGTCATCGGCAGGCAGTTGCCGTTGTAGAGGTAGTAGGCCTCGTTCGCCGTCGGCGTGCCACCGTTCGGATCGCAGATCACTTCGAGTCGTTGGTCGATCAGGTCGCTACCGGCCGACGTCGCCGACCACGCGAAGTCGGGTCCGCGGCCGAGCTCGACCAAACCGGTGCCGGGGAACGACGCACCCATCGCGTGGTAGTTCGGCGAGACGATCTCTTCCTCGGACAGGATCTCCGGGCTGAAGTACGACACCTGCGGGCCGAAGACCGCGATCGGGTGACCGTCTGCCGACTGCGATGCGTTGACGACGAGCGCGTTGCTCATGTGTTGCGGCATCGTCTGCAACGACGCGATCGCGGCGAGCGCGGTCGGGCTCGTCGGCACGCCTTCGCACCCGGTCGTCGTATCCGTCGGCCCGCCGGTGAGCGGCTGCGTCGCGTCGTCGGGCAGCGCGGTCGTGGCCGGGTCGACCGTCCCGGGCGTCATGTAGGGGAACGACTTGTCGACGACCGTCGTCGGCGCGAGCGGGTCGTTCTGCGTCTTGAAGTTTGCGAACGCCTGCGCACCTGCGGTCACGCCGAGCTTCTTCACGAGGTACTGATAGAGCGCGGCGTTGGCGACCTCGGTGCCGCCGCCTTTGCCGAAGATGCCGCCGATCAGACCGGCGACGTCGACGATGTCGCCGGGCACCCATGGCTGCGGCGGCAGCAGCGCCGCGGCGTAGTCGGCCGGCAACAGCTCCGGGTTGGTCTGGGTCGCGGCGATGTAGGCGTTCACGCCGTCGACGTACGACGTCAGCATCGACTTCGCGAGCGCGCCCTGCGCGCCGTACTTCTGCGGTAGCGCATCGATCTGCGCTTGCGCCTGCGCCGGGGTGTACGGCGCGAGCAGCAACTGGTCGTGATCCATCTGCTCGTCCGCGCACGACGGGCCGATGAACGACGACAGCGTGCCGGCTCCGTAGTGCCGCAGCACGTCCATCAGGAACAGCCGGTCCTCGGCCTGCGCGTAGCCGGCGCCGAACGCGGCCGCTTCGTCGGTGTTGCCGTAGATGTGCGGGACGTCGTGACCGTCGCGGTAGATGACCACGTCGGTGCGCGGCGTCTCGGTGCGTTGCAGGTCGCCGGGCTTGATGCCGAACGATTCGTCGTCGTAGTAGTTGCCGAGGGTGCTGTCGGTGACCGAAGAAGCGCCGTAGAGCAGAGCGCTGTACTTCGAGAGCTGGTCGTCGCTGTTGGGCGGCCGGGTGCCCTGCAGTTCGAACTGTGCCGCCTGGGTCGCGTTGATGAGGCCGTTCTCGCCGGGCGGCAGGATGCTCATCGCCCGCCCGTCGGCGTAGTCACCCGCTTGGTACGTCGGCTGCGGCAGCGTCGCGGATCGAGCCGCGGGCGCGGAGCCGAAACTCACCGCGGCCGCAACGGCCAGGACGGTCGCGACCGGAAGGGTCACGCGGCGGGTGGGCCCGGTGATCGTGAGCCGGCTCATCGTGCTCCTTTCAGCGGCGCGCGGTGCGCCCGGTGCGCTCGCCTCGCCATGCCTCGCAGACGAGAGGCAGCGCGAACTCACCTCCCGGCGTGAGCGCTCTTACCCGCTCGACCATCGCGGCACGCTCCGCGTCGGGCAGCAGGATGGCCTGGCTGCGCGACAGCGCGTAGGCGACCAGCCGGTCCGCGTCGTACGGCTCCTCGTGCCGGAACAGCCGGCGTTCGGGATCGGCGAGGCCGTCCACGCCGGTCCAGATCAACTGCGGCTCGGCGCTGATGTGACTGGCGCGTTCCTCGGCGACGAGCACGTCGCAGAGCTCGTCGACCCACGGCACCGCGTCGTCCAGGGTGTTCCAGAACAGCCCGATCGTGCCGCCGGGCCGCAGCACGCGGCCCATCTCCGCGAGCGCCGCCGGCGGGTCGAACCAGTGGAACGCCTGGCCCACCGTGACGGCATCGACGCTCGCGTCGCCCAGCGGGATGGCCTCGGCCGTGCCGTCGAGCGCGTGCGCGGCCGCCGGGATGACCGCGCGCATCTCGGCGAGCGGCTCGACGGCGTACACCTCGAGGCCGAGGTCCAGCAGTCGCGCGGTGACCTTCCCGGTGCCCGCGGCGAGGTCGAGCACCGTGCGCGCGCCCTCGGGCAGCGCCCAGCGCAAGGCCTCGACCGGGTACGACGGCCGCCCGGTGGCGTAGTCGTGCGCGGCGGCCCCGAAGGCGACCCGGCGCTGCGCCCAGTTGTCCTCGGAGGTCGTCATCGACGCGACCCTAACGCCGCCCGCCGCGGCAGGAACCGGCGTCCCGGCGTCGAATTCCGAACGACGACCGGCGCCAACCCAGACGGCGCCCGCAGATGGGGGCATCCGAATGTCTCGTAAGATTTCCGTCCTGGCCGCGGCCGGTGTTCTCGCCGCCGGCCTGACGCCGCTCGTGGCATCCGCCGGGGCCGCGTCCGTCGGCGCGAGCGCGACCGTCTACCCGAAGGCGGGCTGCTTCGACCTCCGCGACGATTCCGGCGACGCGATCTACCCGCAGGCGCCGGCGAGCAACGACCCCGACATGGACATCCTCGGCGTCGCCTTCCAGACGACCAAGACCGACCTCAAGGTGTTCATCAAGGTCAACAAGCTCGCGGACGGCCCGGTGCTCGCCGACGGCCACCGCTACGCCATCTACTTCGACTACGGCGACCACCAGTTCGCGGCCTCCGGCTCGCACTACGCGCACGGCAGCGGCGCGATCCGCGACGGCCTCGCCGCCTCGGGTTGGGCCGGCAAGACCACGCAGCTCGGTGTCGACGTTCCCTCGGTGACGGCCGTGCCGCCGCCCACCGCCCGCGGCTACGTCACGTCGAACCTCTCGTTCACCTGGGACACGACCAACAGCTGGGTCATCGCGGACCTGCCGCTGTCCGACATCAAGAAGTACGCCGGCAAGACGTTCGCGGGCCGCATCACCGGTGTCGGCGTCGTGTCGCAGCTCGACCGTTACGCGGTGGGCAGCGTGGACGACACGACCGAGCCGGGCAACGGCACCGCCTACAGCGGCACGTTCGTCGTCGGCGCCAACAAGTGCTTCCCGGCGCCGAAGCCCCCGGTGAAGAAGAAGAAGAAGTAGCCGCGGGCGCTTAGGCCGCGGACGGCGGCTACGCCGCAGAAAGCGGCCGGCGGATGGCGTGCCGGGCTCGCTCGACGGCGAGGCAACGGTCCTCGACGTAGAGCAGCCCGGCCGACTCCGCGATCTCGCGCGCTTCGGCCGAGACGATGCCGAGCTGCAGCCACAGCGCCTTCGCTCCCGCGGCGACCGCCTGCCTTGCGATGTCCGGGCAGTCCGCCGCGGGGCGGAAGACGTTGACGAAGCCGACGCCGCCGGGGACGTCCGCGAGCCGGCGGTAGACCTGCTCGCCGAGGATCTCGTCGGCGTGCGGGTTGACCGGGATCACGCGCCACCCGTAGGCCTTCATCGCCGCCGGCACGGAGTGCGCGCTCTTCATCGGATCGACCGAGAGCCCGACCACCGTGATGGTGTCGAAGTCCTCGAGCATCTGCTTGGTGAGTTCGCTCGCACGGTCCACGGAGGTATCCCTTCCCCAACGAGCGGCTACGGAAAAACTACGGTGCGCTGCCCGTCGACGAAGACGCGGTGTTCGAGGTGCCAGCGCACCGCGCGGGCCAGCGCGACGCACTCCAGGTCGCGGCCGACGGCGGCGAGCGCGGCCGGCGAATGCGCGTGCCCGACGCGCGCGACCTCCTGCTCCACGATCGGGCCCTCGTCCAGGTCCGCGGTGACGTAGTGCGCGGTCGCGCCGATCAGCTTCACCCCGTGGTTGTAGGCCTGCTCGTACGGCTTGCCGCCGCGGAAGCTCGGCAGGAACGAGTGGTGGATGTTGATGATCCGCCCGGCCAGCCGACTGCACACCTCCGGCGACAGGATCTGCATGTAGCGGGCGAGGACCACCAGCTCGACGTCGAGCGCGTCGACCAGATCGAGGATCTGCTGCTCCTGCGCCGGCCTGGTCTCGGCGGTCACCGGAAGGTGATGGAAGGGCACGCCGTACGGCGCCGCCAGCGGGGCGAGATCGGTGTGGTTGCTTGCGATCGCGGCGATCTCGCACGGCAGCGATCCGGTGCGCCAGCGGTAGAGCAGGTCGTTGAGGCAGTGGCCCTCGCGGGACACCAGGACGACGATGTTGGGCCGGTGCGCGGTCGCGTGCAGCTCCCACTGCATGCCGAACGTGTCGGCCAGCCCGGCCAGCCCGTCGCGCAGGACCGCCGCCGCGACCGGCGACATCACGTGCACGCGCAGGAAGAACGTCGACGTCGCCGGGCTGCCGTACTGCTGCGAGTCGAGGATGTTCGCGTCGTACGACGCGAGCAGGCCCGACACCGCGTGCACGATGCCGGGCCGGTCGGGACACGACAGGGTGAGGACGAGCTCGTGCACGCCCTCACCCTGCCACGTATGGCGCTGGTTGTTACGACGCGCGCTTGACCGCGGAGATGTCGAACTCCAGCTTGACCTTCTCGCCGACAAGGACGCCGCCCTTGTCGAGGCCGACGTTCCACTGCAGGCCCCAGTCGCGGCGGTTGATCGTCGCCTTGCCCTCGAAGCCGGCGCGGAAGTTGCCCCACGGGTCGTTGGTGGCGCCGGAGACCTCCCAGTCGACGGAGACCGGGTTGGTGACGCCGTTGATGGTGAGGTCGCCGATCAGCGTGTAGACGTCGTCGTCGGTCTTCTCGACCTTCGTGCTCTCGAAGACGAGCGTCGGGTGCTCCTCGATGGCGAAGAAGTCGCCGGTGCGCAGGTGCTTGTCGCGGTCGGCGTTGCCGGACTCGACGCTGGCGGCCTTGATCTCGAGGCGGATCTTGCTGTTGGCCGGGTTCTCCTCGTCGAGGAAGACGTCGGCGGTGTAGTCGGTGAACTGGCCGCGCACGGTCGTCACCATCGCGTGCTTCGCGGCGAAGCCGATCCGGCTGTGCGTGGGGTCGATGTCCCAGGTGCCGGTCAGGGTCTGGACGCCGGTACCGGTGTCGGTGGTGGTCATGTCGCATCCTCCTAGAAATTTGTCTCTGCAACTGTTGAACAAGACACTAACCCAAGAAGGTTGCGGACGCAAGTATTCCAGGTAAGCTTTTTCCCGTGACCGCCACCCGCCCCCTGGACGACCGGGAGATGGCCGCGTTCCACGCCCTCATCCGGGCGCACGCGCGGGTGGTGCGGATGCTCGAAGCCGAGCTGGAGACCGAGCAGGGGCTGTCGTTGCCGGCGTACGAGGTTCTGGCGCACCTGTCCGAAGCGCCGGACCGCCGGCGGCGGATGACCGAGCTCGCGTCGTTCGCGATCCTCACCCCGAGCGGGCTCACCCGGCTGGTCGACAAGCTCGTCCGCGACGGGTTGGTCGAGCGGCAGCGCTGTGGCACAGACGCGCGCGTGGTCTACGCCGCCCTCACCGACGCCGGCTTCGCCCGGCTGGTCGCGGCGTACCCGACGCACCTGCGCGGCGTCCGCGACCATCTGGTCGACCGGCTCACGCCGGAGCAGCTCGACGCGATCGCGCAGGCGCTCGGGCCGTTCACGGCCGACGCTCCCGAGCCCGACCCGGCTGGCTGCGAACCCGCGTGACGGTCTCGATCGAGCCGGCGCGGACCCCCGACGTCGCCGGCATCCGGCGGCTCATCGACCTCTACGCGCCGCGCCGCATCCTGCTCGACAAGGCGACGGTGACGCTCTACGAGGACGTGCAGGAGTTCCTCGTCGCACGCTCCGCCGAGGCTGCCGACGGCGTCGTCGGCTGCGGCGCGCTGCACGTGATGTGGGAGGACCTCGCCGAGGTCCGCACGCTCGCCGTCGATCCGGTCGTACGCGGCCAGGGCGTCGGCCACCAGTTGCTGGAGCGGCTGCTCGACCGCGCCCGGACCCTCGGCGTACGGCGGGTCTTCTGCCTGACGTTCGAGGTCGACTTCTTCGCCCGGCACGGCTTCGCCGAGCTCGACGGATCGCCGGTCGCGCCGGACGTGTACGGCGAGTTGCTGCGCTCGTACGACGAGGGTGTCGCGGAGTTCCTCGGGCTGGAGCACGTCAAGCCGAACATCCTCGGCAACACGAGAATGGTCCTCGACCTCCAGAACTCAATTGCGCAATAGCACCCATAGAAGTCCGCTATTGCGCAATTGACGGTCAGGTGCCGATGACGCCTTTGCCGAGGCTCGGGCCGGTGAGCTGGCGGACGAGGATCGTCGACGTCTGCGCGTTGTTGGCGCTGCTGTCGGCGACACCTGTCGCCGGACCGTCGGAGGCGAACACGCCCCACAGCTTGCCGTCCGGGCCGATCGTGTCGTCGATGTAGTCGAGCAGGTTGCGGTTGTTGCCGAAACCCGGTGCGCCGCAAAGGATTCCGTCGAGGCAGATGTCGGCATTGTGCACCGGCTTCGCGACGACCCGCTCGCGCACGACCTTCGGCTTCGCGCTGTCGGCCTTCGTGACCCAGGCCATCGTCGCGTACCAGTTCTGCGACTTGTTGGAGTCGGTGCCGGTGCCTTCGTAGTAGACGAGGCCGAGGTTGCCGCGCGAGCCGCCGGCGATCGCGCCGTAGACGCTCGTGCGGCCCGGCGTGCCGAGGTCGACCAGCGTCGACCAAGTCTTGCCCTTGTCCTTGGAGTACGACAGCCACGGCGCCTGGTGCACGCCCTGGCCGCCGTTGTGCTTGCCGTTGCCGACGACGTAGAGCGTGCCGGCCGAGTCCTCGGTCATCCAGTTGAAGCCGGCGTAGAAGGCGTCCGGCGCCGCGCCGCCGCCCGGCGTCACCGGGTGCGACACCATCGCGCCGTTCTCGAGATGCGCGACGTAGAGCCGCGAGGGCGCACCCAGCGGCGGGTTCGACGGGTACGACTCGGCGGGGTCGATGCCGTAGAGCACGTAGACGTCGCCGGTGCGCGGGTCGACGGTGAGGTTGTCGACGTACGCGTTCTGGTTCGTGACCACGGCCTCGACCGGGTTCGGCGAGGTGCCGCCCGCCTCGGCGGGGAGGACGCCGGTGCCGTAGAGCGGGATCGGCAGCGGGTCGAACGTCTTGCCGAGGTCGTGCGAGGAGTAGAGGTAGGGGACCGCGTCGAAGCCCTTGGCGACGACGTAGAGGTTGTTGCCCTTCGCGCCGACCCACGGCCGGTCGTAGACGTCCATGTCGATGATCGACTGCGTCCAGGTCGCGCCCGCGTCGCGCGAGACGTCGACGTAGATGCCGGTGCCGAGCGAGAGGTCGACGGCGACAACCGTGTGCTCGTCGATGAAGTGCATGTCCCAGTCGCCGCCGCCGCTCTTCGGCACCCGCGGCACCGCGAGGGTGAAGTGCTTGCCGAAGTCGGTCGACCGGTAGAGCGTCGACGGGGAGCTGCCGCCGAGGCCGTCCGCGAGGACGTATCGGCCGCTGGGGGAGACGGTGACGTTGGGCTCGCCGCCGGCGTTCGTGAACGTCGTCGCGCTGGTGCGGATGGCGGCGGTCGCGGTCGCGTGCGCGACGAGCGGTGCCGCGGTGGCCGCGACGGCGGCGACGGCCAGCAAGGACAGGTGACGGCGCACGGAGTCTCCAAGGTTGGGCGGTGTTCTCGACCACCCAACGAGAGAACCCGTCCGGCGGTCACGCCACCCTTCGCCGCCGGGCGCCGATCCCCTGCCCTGTCAGTCCGGCCGCGCCTGCACGAGCAGCAGGCTGTTGCCGTCGAGGTCGCGGAAGAAGAACATCGGCGGCACGGTGCCGTCGTCGCCGATCAGGTCGTCGCAGTCGACGCCCTTGCCGCGCAGGTCCGCGTGCGCGGCCTTGACGTCGCGCGAGTCGAGCGCGATCCCGGTCATCCCACCCACGTCGTACGCCGGGTGCGGCGGCACCAGCGCGAGGTTCGCCAAGCCCTCCGGCGCGGCGATCTCGACCCAGCGGTCGCCCTCGCCGAACGGCATGTCGACCGCGACGGTGAAGCCGAGGTTCTCGCCGTACCACGCGATGGCCTTGTCCTGATCGGTGACCGGCACCATGACCCGGCCGACGTAGGCGACTGTTCCCATGTCCCTCATCTCCCTTGGCGGTGCGGCGTCTCAGGCGGTGTCGAAGACCCAGAAGGCCTCGGCGAGCCGACCGGCCGGCATCCCGGCCGCGGCCGCGTTGGCGCCGTTCCAGACGCGCATGCGCTCGTCCAGCCCGTCCGGCTCGGGGTGCTGGGACGCGTGGGCGTGCAGCGCGGCGATCTTGCGGTCCCATGTCTCCGTGACGTCGACGTACCGGTTGATCTTCTCGTACCCCTGCACCCACGTCTCCGCGACCGTCCACGGCGGCAGGTCGGCGAGGTCGGCGTAGGCGAACGGGTTGCGCGCGTCCGGGTAGATCGCGCAGAGCGCGGCCTCGCCGGCCGCGAGGTGGTCCGGGTGGCTCGCCGGGATGCGCAGCATGTTGCGCTGCGGGCTCTGGCAGATCACCCGCTGCGGGCGTACCTCGCGGATGACCCGGGCGATGTCGCGGCGCAGCTCGAACGTCACCGCGAGGCGGCCGTCGGGGTAGCCGAGGAACCGCACGTCGGAGACGCCGACCTGCTTCGCGGCCGCGCGCTGCTCCTCGCGCCGGATGCCGCCGATCTCGTCGCGCGGCACGTTCGGGTCGAAGCCGCCGGCGTCGCCGTCGGTGATGATGCAGTAGCTGACCTCGATCCCGGCGTCGGTCCACTGCGCGATGGTGCCCGCGGCGCCGAAGTCGACGTCGTCGGGATGTGCCATCACCGCAAGGACCCGCTCGATCACCCGTTCCGTCACGGAAGCGAGCGTACGAGACCGCGCCGACAGTCGCGCCGTCACAGCGACATCTATGTCGCCGTGGCGGCGATGATCTTGGGCGGTCAGGCGCGCGGCGCGGTCAGATCGTCGTGCTGAGGCCGCCGTCGACCGGGATGACCGCGCCGTTGACGTAGGAGCCGGCCCGCGAGGACAGGTAGATCGCGACGCCGGCCATGTCGTCGGGCCGGCCGATGCGACCGAGCGGGTTCGACGCCTCGATCAGCTCGCGGGTCCCCGGGTCGTCCAGCGCGAACGCCATCATCTTCGACGGGAACGGCCCCGGCGCGACCGCGTTGACCGTGATCCGCCGGGCTGCCAGCTCGCGCGCGAGCACCCGGGTGAGGTGGTGGATCGCCGCCTTGCTCGCGGAGTACGGGTAGTGCGGCATCGGGTTGACGTGCAGCCCGTCGATGCTGCCGATGTTGATGATCCGCGCGGGATCCTCGTCGGTCGCGGCCTTCTCCAGCATCGGCAGGAACGCGCGGGTGAGGAAGAACGGCGCCTTCAGGTTGACGTCGATGACCTTGTCCCACGCGGCCGCGGGGAACTGCTCGAGCGGCTCGCCCCACGTCGCGCCGGCGTTGTTGACCAGGATGTGCAGCCGCTCCTCGCGCTCGCCCACCTCGGCGGCGAGCCGCAGGCACTCCGGCTCGTTCGACAGGTCGGCGGGGATCGCGAGCACGTCGCCGTACGCCGACAGCTCCTCCTGGGCGGCCGCGCACGCGTCGGCCTTGCGCGAGGAGATGTACACGCGGGCGCCGGCCTGCAGCAGGCCGCGGGCGATCATCAACCCGATCCCGCGGGTACCGCCGGTGACGACCGCGACTTTGCCTTCGATGCCGAACAGATCCACGTGGCTCCTCCGGAGCTGCCAACTAGTCTCGGACCCAGCGATGAGCCTCTACGACGATCTTCCCGACCAGCCGGAGGAGCCGCGCGAGCGGGTCCACCGGCAGCGCCTCATGGTCGACTCGGACACGTTGATCGAGTCGCTCAACCCGCAGCAGCGCGCGGCCGTGCTGCACCAGGGCGGGCCGCTGCTGATCGTCGCCGGCGCCGGGTCCGGCAAGACCCGGGTGCTGACGCACCGGATCGCGTGGCTGATCGCCGAGCGCGGCGTGAGCCCGGGCGAGATTCTCGCGATCACCTTCACCAACAAGGCCGCTGGCGAGATGAAGGATCGGGTTGCACGGCTGGTCGGCTCGCGGGCGAAGGCGATGTGGGTCTCGACGTTCCACTCGGCGTGCGTGCGCATCTGCCGGGCAGAGGCGAAGCGGCTCGGCTTCACGTCGTCGTTCTCGATCTACGACGCGGACGACTCGCGCCGGCTAATGACCACGGTGTGCCGCGAGCTCGACCTCGATCCGAAGCGGTTCCCGCCGCGCGGGGTCGCGGCGCAGGTCAGCAACCTGAAGAACGAGTTGATCGACTACGAAGACGCGAAGGCCAAGGCGTCGAACCACCTCGAGCGCTCGATCGCCGAGGCGTACGAGAGCTATCAAGTGCGGCTGCGGCGCGCGAACGCACTCGACTTCGACGACCTCATCATGACGACGGTCACGTTGCTGCAGCTGTTCCCGGAGGTCGCGGAGCACTACCGGCGGCGATTCCGGCACGTGCTCGTCGACGAGTACCAGGACACGAACCACGCGCAGTACGTCCTCGTCCGCGAGTTGGTCGGTGTCACCGATGCGCAGTCGGAGTTGTGTGTCGTCGGCGACGCCGACCAGAGCATCTACGCGTTCCGCGGCGCGACGATCCGCAACATCCTGCAGTTCGAGGCCGACTACCCGGACGCCACCGTCGTACTGCTCGAACAGAACTACCGCTCGACGCAGACGATCCTGTCGGCGGCGAATGCGGTCATCGCGAAGAACCCGGATCGCAAGCCGAAGCGACTGTGGTCGGAGCAGGGCGACGGTCCGAAGATCGCCGGGTACGTCGCCGAGAACGAGCACGACGAAGCGGCGTGGGTGGCCGGGAAAATCGAGCGTTTGCTTGCGGATCACGGCATCCGCCGCAGCGACATCGCGGTCTTCTATCGAACCAATGCGCAGAGCCGCGTGTTCGAGGAGATCTTCATCCGGGTCGGGCTGAAGTACAAGGTCGTCGGCGGCGTGCGGTTCTACGAACGGCGCGAGGTTCGCGATGCGCTCGCCTACCTGCGTGCGCTCGTCAACCCGCTGGACGAAGTCTCGCTACGGCGGATCGTCAACGTGCCGAAGCGCGGCATCGGCGACCGCGCGCTCGAACAGGTCGACGCGTACGCGAACCGGCAGCGCATGAGCTTCCTCGACGGGCTGCGCTGCGCGGAGGACGCGCCCGGGCTGACGACGCGCTCGATCAACGCCATCCAGGAGTTCGTCACGATGCTCGACGAGCTCATGGCGATCGTCGCGAGCGGCGCGGCGCCGGGTGACGTCCTCGAAGCGGTCCTCGACAAGAGCCGGTACGTCGCGGAGCTGGAGGCGAGCGAGGACCCGCAGGACGAGGGGCGGATCGAGAACTTGCAGGAGCTCGTCGCGGCCGCGCGCGACTTCGAGCAGGTGCAGCCGGAGGGCACGCTGGAGAACTTCCTCGAGCTGGTCGCCCTCGTCAGCGACCAGGACGAGGTCCCGGATGCCGATGACGACGGCGGCATGGTGACGCTGATGACGTTGCATACGGCGAAGGGGCTGGAGTTCCCGGCCGTTTTCCTGACCGGGCTCGAAGACGGCGTGTTCCCGCACATGCGCTCGCTCGGTGACCCGAAGGAGCTGGAGGAGGAGCGCCGGCTCGCCTACGTCGGCATCACCCGCGCCGAACATTGGCTGCACCTGTCGCGGGCGCTCGTCCGGTCGTCGTGGGGCGCGCCGTCGTGGAACCCCGCGTCACGCTTCCTCGATGACATCCCGGACGAGCTGGTCGAGTGGCAGGGCAACGTCGGCGGCTCGCCGTCGCAGGCGGTGGTGGAGCGGGCCAACCGGCGCGGTCGCTCGGCCGGGCCGGGGCTGCGGCCGATCCCGGATCTGGCTGTCGGCGACCGGGTCAACCACGACGCGTTCGGCCTCGGCCGGGTGGTCGCCGTACGCGGGGAGAAGGAGTCGGCGGAGGCCGAGGTCGACTTCGGCGGCGAGGTCGGCGTCAAGCGACTGCTCCTGCGCTACGCCCCCCTCGCGAAGCTCTGACCCACTGTTGTACGCCGCTGTCGCGATGTGTCAATCCAGGTGACTGCACTGACACAGCTCATGGCGGTCGCTGCGCAGAGCCGGCGCCTGTATCGCACCGTCGAGGATAACCGGCGTTCTTCAACGTTGTCGTCAGGGCGCCGTCCCCCCATGTAGTGACGCTTACAAGACGCATGGAGCAGTGCCTGCATTGGCAGCACGCGTTTGCGACGTTACAGGTGGTCGCTCGGCGGTGCAGTCCCGAGGCGAGTGAATCCTGACTCGTAGGCGTAGACGATGGCTTGTGCGCGATCGCGCAGCCCAAGCTTGCTGAGCAGACTCGCCACGTGCGTCTTGACGGTGGCTTCGGACAGGTACAGCTGCTTGCCGATTTCGGCGTTCGACTGTCCCTTGGCCAGTTCTGTGAGGACGTCTCTCTCCCTCGCGGACAACTGGTCAAGCGCTGGCGCGGGCGCGGTTGGGCGATGGGTGGCGACGTAGGCCTCGATGATCCTTCGCGTGACGGCGGGCGCGAGTAACGCTTCCCCGGCGGCTACGGTCCGGATCGCCATGAGTAGCTGGTCGCGCGGAGCGTTCTTGAGTAAAAACCCGCTGGCTCCGGCTTTGAGCGCACCGAAGACATAGTCGTCGTGGTCGAAGGTGGTGAGGACGAGCACCCTCGGCTGAGGGTCGAGCGCGGTGACCTTCTCGGTGGCGCTGATGCCGTCGATGCCGGGCATGCGGATGTCCATGAGAACGACATCGGGAGTGCTGCTGCGGGCGGCGTCCACGGCGGCTTGGCCGTCACCCACCTCGCCGACCACCGTCATGTCCGGCTGGGTTTCCACGATGGCGCAGAAGCCGGCGCGGATCAGGTCTTGGTCGTCCGCGATCAGAACGCGGATCACGCGGGCACTGTCAACGGAAGACGTGCCTCGACGCGGTAGCCGCCGTCGGGCTCGGCGCCGATATGGGCATGACCGCCGAACATCGCGACGCGCTCGCGGATACTGACCAGCCCGTGCCCACCGGGGCGTACATCGCCACCGCCGCGGCCGTCGTCGGTGACGCTGACCGTCACGGCGTCGTCCGCAACCGCAACGTCGACCTTTGCTGTCCGTGCGGCCGCGTGCTTGAGGGTGTTGGTCAGTGCCTCCTGCACGATGCGGAACACCGAAAGGTCTTGGGCTTCGGGAAGCGCTGCGTCGTTCGGATGGATCTGGAGATGCACCTCGACGCCGGATGCGCTGACTGCAGAGGCCAGCGCAGGCAGGTCACGCAGGCCAGGTGGGGGGCCGAGTTCTGCGCCGGAGCGTTCGTCGGCGCGCAGGATCGCCAGTAGCCGGCGCATGTCATCGAGCGCCTGCCGCCCAGTGCGACCGATCGTGTCGAATGCGCCGCGCGCCCGCTCGGGATCCGTGTCCGTGAAGAGCTCACCGGCATCTGCTTGGACGACCATCACGGACAGTGTGTGGGAGACGATGTCGTGCAGTTCGCGGGCGATCCGCGCACGTTCCGCAGCGACGGCGGCCGCCGCCTCCGCGTCCCTGGTGGCCTCGGCGCGAGCCATGGCCACGGCGAGCGCGGTGGCGTCGCGGTGACGGTGTACGGCGACGCCGATCAGCCAGGCTGCTACGGACATCAACCAGAAGAACGCGTTCGCCCAGATGTCGGCTTGCGTGGACGTGCTTGTGTCGTAGAAGCCATGAACGATCCCGGCGGTCGTCGCCAACGCACCGCCAACGAAAGCCTGGCGCAGAGGTGCGTACGCGCCTACGGCATACAGCGGGATGAGGAAGACCGCGAACCCACCCGGGTCCTCGGCCGCCCGGCCGCTGTAAACCGCCTGGAACGTGACCGCCGCCATCGCCAGCGCCACCACCATTAGCGGGCGGCTGCGGCGCCACAGAAACGACACGGTCGCTGCTAGTAGGAGCAGCGACATCGGCGCTCGCGGTCCCGGCACCTGCCCGGCGACCCAGACGTCGTACTGGCAAAGCACCGTCGCGGCCGCGCACAGCAGCGTGTCCAGCGGGCGGGCAGCTGACAACAAACGCGGAGACGAGGCGCTCGCCGATGCCCTGACGAGAGCGTCGCCCCTCGTCGTGGTGCTGCTCACGCTCGAAACGCTAGCCGCTGCGCCGGCGTCGCGCCTCGTCCTTGAGGTGGAACATCCGCGACGGTCTTCCATCCTTTCGGCCGAGCGACGCTCGACCTGTGACCGAGGCGTCGGTGCAAGTTCGCGACCTAACTTCAGCGCCATCACCTATCAACCTTGGAGGCCCCGAATGACCGGCACTCTCGACTCGGGCGACACCGCCCAGCGGAGATTGCTTATCGCCGCGAGCTGCGTCTTGGCGCCGGCGGCGCTACTCGCCGCGTTCCTCGTCGGACCATCGATGGCGTACGACAACCCGGCCGCCACCCTGACCGACGTGGCCGCCGGGCGCGCCACGTCCGTTGCTCAGGCCATGCTGCTGCTGATCTCCTCTGCGCTGTTCGTGCCCGTCCTCATCGGTGCCCTCAACCTGCTCCGCCGCCGCGGCCGGACCGTTGGCACCCTCGGCGCAATTGCATTTCTCGCCGGCATCTGCGGTCACCTGGTGCTGGTCGGGGCGAGACTCGTCCTCGTTCAGATGGCGGCGCCCGGAACCGACCGAACGGCGATGCTCGACCTTGCACATCGGCTCGGCCATGGCGTCTTCACCGTCATCACTCCGCTCGAACTTTGCTTCGACGCCGGGCTGGTCCTCATGTTCATCGGCCTTCGTCGCGCCGGCGCCGTACCAACCTGGGTTCTCTCGATCATCATCGCCGTGGCAGTGGCCGCCGGAGTGCTCGGCAGTACCAAAGCCGCCTTTGTCATCGCCGGCGTCGGTGGCCTCATCGCAGGCGCATACGTTGGCGTCCGTATTGCCCGCGCGGACAACGCAGCGTGGACGCACGGGTACCTCGCAGGAGAACCGACCACGCAGGCGGAACTGCCCCAACTCGCCCATGCGACCTAGTCCATGATCGCGCTGTGGTTCCCCCGCTGTCCCGACGGGGGAACCACAGCCCCGGCCCCACTACTCGCTGAGTGACGGAGCGGCCTGTAATGACAGTTACAGGCCAAACGGCGCCAGCCGAGCAGTGACGAGGAAGTGCCGTTACCCGGCGCGGTCGGCATAGCATCGCTCGTGGCCAAACCGAAGCATCCGACGCGCGCCATGCTGGCAGCGATTGGTCGCGTCGCGGCCGAGTCTGCCGTTGTCGAGGATCGACTGCGCGAGTTGCTGTGCCAGCTCCTGGGCACGGAACTCGGCCGGGCGATCGCCGCCGGCGATGACGTGGCAGCGCTCGTCCTGCACTGTCAGCGAGTCGTCCGCTACAGCCGCAACCTGACGGACGAACAGGTGGAAGAGCTTGCCGAAATTTTCCGTGCGATTGAAACGCTCCGACCGCATCGGAACTTCCTCATCCACGCTCAATGGGAGCGCGCGCGACAGCCTGGCGAGCATCTAGGGCTTCGGAGCAGTCGCGTCGCGCCCCGCAGCATGGGAAAACAGGCGTCCGAGGTCGTCAAGTGGCACGTCGACGATGCCGAGTGGGTAGCGGACGCATTCCTGATGGTCAGCAAGGCGATCCGCAAGTTCATTGACGACAATTTCGAGCACGGTTTACTGCCTTTGATCGAGCGCGAGACGTGGGCCAAGTTCAACGCTGTCGCCGACCGGCTGGCCGCAAGCATGACGAGGCCGCAGGACGCAGCTCCGGTTGAGCCACCTGAACGGTCTGCCGAGTTAGGGGGTCTCCAAGCCTCCACAGCTGAGCCGCCCTCCCGATAGGGGCCGTTACATTCCTGACTAGACACGTCCGGCCGGAGCTGCGGTACGGCCGACCGCCCGGTCCTTCGGGGCCACGACGCGTTAGCGGGCGTCCCGGCCCGACTAGGCGATTTCCGTGTCCTTGGCGCGGGTTGACACAACTCATGGCGGTCGCTGGGCGGAATTGACCTGTGCAAGGCGCGCTCGAAGTAGTCGCGCGCAAGCTCGTGCCGGAGCGATGAGGTCATCTCAACGGCGGGAGCCTGCGGCGACCCGCTTTCGGGTCATGCCGACCGCAGAGCGCGTGCGGCGGCGCCAGATCGGGCCCCGACCGCTCTTGCTCACATCTTGCTCACCCCCGCGGTGCTGCGGGGGAGTGGCTCGCCTGCTTACGAGCACGAGGTGCCTGCAGGAAGACCGACACCCCCGCGGAACTGACTTCCGTCCGCAGGGCATCGGTCTGGGTGCCGACTGACACTTAGCCACTAAACGTAACGAGGTCCCCGGTGCGCGCGTAGTACACCGTGCCGTTGTAGCTGCCGGACGGCGTTCCGCTTCTCCGTGCCGAAACTGCGGGTTTCCGGTCCGGTGCGCTGCCCGCGCGAGGTACGACGAAGGCCCGGTCGGCGGTGCACCGGCCGGGCCTTCGTCGTGGTCGGTCTAGACGCCCATCACGATCGCGTGGCCGACGATGCTGCCCGCGGAGAATAGGCAGGGCGTCCCGAGCGGCGGGATGAGGTCGAGCCAGAGGTAGAACCCGTAGGTCTGCCCGCCCATGTGGATGAAGCCGGTGCCACTCGGCGGGAAGCCGAAGTAGTGCACGCCGTTACGGCTGTACATCCACGCGCCGTTCACTGGCACTCCACCGGGACCGGTGCCGCTGATCGTGCCGGTGCCGGCGCCGCTGACGCAGCCGCCATAGTCCGTGCCAGTGATCGTGACCGTATACGTGCCGGCCACCGTGCCATTTGCGCCGACGCAGTTGAGCGTCAGCGTCATCGTGTAGGTCGTCTGCCCAGTCGCACCGAGAGCGGGGCTGAACGTGACGGGGCCGGTGACGTTCCCGTACGAGCAGTACGCCGAGTTCGGCGAGTTGCCGATGCCCGTCGCGTCGAGCTCCCAGACCTGGCCCGTCGGCAGCAGGCCGCCGGACGGACAGGTGAACTGTAGCTGCATTGTGTGCCGCTCGGTGCCGTCGTTGCCCGGCGTGCTGAACCCGATGCTCAGGTCGGAATTCGGGTTAGTCGGGTAGACGACTGCGAGCACGGGCGCGTTGCTGATCGAGCCCTCCGGCGTGGTCCCGCTCGCGGTGCCGGTGTACGTCGCGCCGTTGACCGACGTCGGGCTTAAGCACGGGTTGGTGAGCGACCACGTGATGGCGATCGAGTACGCGCCGGCGTCGTCGTTCGACGGCGTCGACGTGCAGTTCATGCTGAACGACGTCACGGAGCCACCCGCCGCGACGGTGCACACGTTCGGGTCCATCGCGGCGTGCGCCGCGACGGGCATTGCGAGTGGGACCGCAAGAGCGAGCGCGGCCAGCTTCATACGGTGTCGCATGTGTCCTCCCCATCCGCCGAGACTCCCGATGTCGCGGGATTCGATCTCGGCTACACCTTGGACTACCGGAAAATGGGATGATTGCTTATGCCCCGAATGTGAGTAAGTTTGCCGAAGGGTCGAGGCCAGCGACGAATAGCCGGCGTTATCGTCGCCCCGTGCCACTCTTCAAGCGCGGCCGCGCGCAGCCCTCATCGACGCCCGATGATGTCGGCACGCTGCTGCTCCAAGGGCACGACACGATCGCGAGGACCGCACGGGCCCACTCCGACCGGTGGGGGCTGGGCACCGCTGAACGATGGGGTCTCGATCAGGCGACCGGCACGCTTTCGTAATCGTTCGCGGACAAGGTTGTCGAGGCTCCCGCGCAGTTCCTGGGCACCTACAACGTTGACGGTCAGTCGTGGCGATGGGCGTGGGCCAACGAGTCGGTGAACGCACCGCTGCGGGAGGCGAGCTACGAGGTCCGCCGCTGGGGTGACGCGTACGGGCAGCAGATGCTGACCGAACCCGAACTACGGGTGACGGAGGAACAGGCCGCGGACCTGGCAGCGATCGCCTTCCGCCTCTCAGGCGCAACGGGGTTCTATCGAGCAACAGCGGGCCGTTCGGTCGTCGTCCTCACCTTCGGGCCGGTGACGATTCGCCCAACCAGTGGCGACCCAGAGACGTTCGCGATCACCGTCGAGTAAGTGCCGTTACCGTGCATGTCCAGGGGCCGTCATAGGCCGCGAGATTTCGTGCCTTTTGCGTGGGTTGACACAACTCATGGCGGTCGGGGCACAGAGCCGGCGGGTAGCGCGGTCGAGCTCAGCGCCGATTACCGGCGCTGTCGTGCACCCCCGGGGTTACTTCTGGTGCCGCTGGAATGCCACGCACGGCGGTAGCGCGACGAGGTTATCTTCGGTGCTGTCATCGCGCACGGTCCTGAGGTAGGGGTGGCCGACGTGTGGGTCGTGCGTTTCGGCGTAAACGTCGGCCTGGGTGCCATCAGCGCCGACGACATAGAAGCTGTGGGTGCCGGCGGTGATGTAGTCGACTCCTTGCTCACGAGTGATGCGCCACGGTGACCCGTCGCCGAAGCTGCCGCCGATGTGACTGATCCAGCGAGCGAATTCGCCGCGTTCGATGTCGGCGCCCGTGACTTGGTAGCGGCCGGGAGGGAGGGTGTCGACGGCCGGTGTGTACCAGACGTCTATGCCTTGCCAGATCATGCCGTGCAGGTTGTACGCGGAGTCCTCGCCGTTCGTCGAGCCGAGGAAGTCGGTGAATGAGATCGCGTCACCGTTGCTGGTGGAGGCGAGATCGTCGGTGGTCCAGATGTGGGTGAACCCATCGATGGGGGTGTCGCCATCGATGGCCGCCCCGAGGACGCCCCAGAAGTTCAGATCCTTCGCGATCGCTTCGAATACGACGGGCTCGGCGTAGCTGGACAGCACCTTCCGGACCGGAGCGAATTTGCGGGTGAAGACTTCGACGGTTGCTTCCTGAAGGGTCTTGCCGTGATTTTTGACCAGGTCGTTGACCGACGCGCCGACCTCGATGAGATCCACTCCGTCGATGAAGTCTTGCAGATTCGACTGGACGAGATTGTTCAGCGCCGCATGTCCAGCTTCCATCGCCGAGTCGGGAGTCATGTTCTCCTCGAACAGCCGACCGATCACTCCGACCACACCCGGAACCGACACTGTCGTGGTCCCGTTTGACAGTTGGATCGGTTCGACGTCCGGGCTCCACCGACCGATCGCCGCGGGGATCTGCTGGGTCACCCCGGACTCGGTGCCGCTGCCGATGTTTCCGTGGCTGCCCGGGCCGAAGAACATCTGTGGTGAGCCGGTGAGCTTCGTACCGGCCTGTGTGATCGTGCTGCCGTCAATCGCGAACATGATGGTCCACAGGTAAGGCTCGGACTCCTCGTTGTCCTCACCCTTGAAGCAGAACAGCGAGTACAGGTTGATGTCGACCTTCATCGTGCCGCCCCCTCCATACAGTGGACTCGTCGACTGCCCGGTCCGACTCGGATAGAGCCAAACTATCCGTTATCACGAAGTTTCTGTAAACCCGTATCCATGCGCGTGATCGACAGGATGGATTGCGCAGATGGCGAGGGCTGTGGCAGCCACGGCGCCAATCGCACACACCGCCGCCACTGCGGTTGTCGCGGGGCTGTCGCTGCGCTTCGGGAACCTGACCGACGGGCGGAAGAACTGTCGGACGCCGGCCCCAGACGGTTGCGGGACATCACGACTCCTTCGGTGGAGTGCGCCGCCGGTTACGCAGCGAGGACGTGTCGGCGTGCCTCACGTGTCGCGGTCTCCGACGGCCTGCTTACCGGGCATTTCGATGCCGTGCGTTGTGGCCTCGAAGTGCATGAAGACGTGTCCCAGCGCGGACGCAATCCAACTGCCGGTGACGAGAAAGCCGACGGTCAGCACAGGAGGTGCGAAATGAAGACGTTGCTCATGATCTCCGTCGCGGTCATCCTCATGCTGACCGGCGCCGCGATGCTCCTCGCGGACATTGGTGCATCCGCGTTGTGGATCGCGACTATCGCAGTCGGCATCGCGCTCGTGGCTATGAGCCGGAGCGGCGGGAGGCTGATCCACCGGTAGCTGCAGTGTGTTTGAACTCGCCCACGGCGCATTTTCCTCAGAAGGCGCGCCGCCGGCGTAGGGATCGGGGTCGGCCGTCGGGGTCGTACACCGTGCGATACGCCACACCGGCCCACCGCTGCGTCCACCTGGTGAGCGGAGGATCTGTCAGGGGCCGCAGCCTCCCGGCCGGACGCGGTCCCACCCGGCCGGCGTCGTGCCAGGCCTGGAGCGCGTCGGCCGCGGCGTGCATCTCCGCGAATGCCTGACGTGGGTCGACCAGGCGCGGATCGGACGGCGAGAGCGCGAGGTGCTCGGCCATGAGCGCCATCCTCAGCTCCCGGGCGTACGTACGCGCCATGTCGCCGTGCCCGGCCGGGTCTCGAGGCTCTCTGCTGTCCACGGTGCTGTCGAGCACCGCGGCACTGAGCTCGGAGTCGTGCGTCCAGGATCGGCGGTTGAAATTGTCCGAGCCGACGGTCGCCCACACATCGTCGACGACGCACACCTTGGCGTGAACGTAGACCGGCGTGCCGGCCGGGTTCTCGACGCCGTAGATCGCGACCCGGTCGGCGCCGGCTTCGCGCAGCAGCGACACCGCCCGCTCCCGCCCGACAAGGTTCGGCGGGAGCGAGAACCGGCCGTCCTGGTCAGGGTGGTGCGGCAATACGGCGATCAGCCGCAGCGCGGGCTCGCGTCGGAGCGCCTCGGCGAACGTCTCGGCAACTTCGGTCGACCAGAGGTACTGGTCCTCGACGTACACCAGGGAACACGCGCGCCGCAGCGCCTTGGTGTAGCCGTGGGCGACGCTGCGTTCGCCGTGTGGCGCGAACGGGTAGCCGCTGCGGCGGTTGGGATACGTGCGCAGCAGCTGCACCGCGCTCGGCCCGACGGGCGGAGGGTCGGGCAGCTGCGCCGGAAGCGGACTGCCCTTCCGGCGTTCGCCGCGGATCCGCTCCGCGATCCAGTGGTACGGGTTACGGGTGAGCGGCGAGCGGTCATCCCAGCGTTCGCGAAACACCGTCTCGACGTCGCGTACGACGGGCCCCTGCAGGGCAAGCATCACGTCGTGCCACGGCGGCCGCGGGCCGTAGATGGCCGCCATCGGTTGTCGTTGCGGATCGCCGCCGTGGTGTTCGTCGTCGCGCCGGCTATGGCACAGATCGATGCCGCCGACGTACGCGATGTCGCGCTCGGGCCGCCCTCGGTGTCGCAGCACGACGAATTTCTGGTGATGCGATCCACCGACGCGCACCCGCATGTCCAGCAGGCACTCGCCACCTGCCTGCGTCACCGCGTCGCCGAGGTTGCGGTTCTCGGCCGCGCTGAACGCCAGTCGATCCCAATGCGAGTGCCAGAGCAGGCCCCGTACGTCGACACCGCGTGCCGCCGCCGCGCTGAAGAGCTCAGCGACCGAGCCCTCGTCGTCGTCCGACAGTCGTTCGTCCGGGTCGCCGCGCCAGTCGGTGAACAGAAGCAGGTCGCCCGGCTCGAGCTGGCTGACGGCAGTCCGCAGCGCGGCGAAATACGTGCTGCCGTGCACCAGCGGCGTCGCGACGTTTCCCTCGGTCCACGGCCGGAGGCGGGTAGCAGCGTTGCCACGTTCTCGGACGGTCAGAAACCAGTGAGACGTGTCCGCTGCCTCTGGGTCTATTTCCCGCAACGCGGGCCCGACGAGTGCGCCGCGCCCGGCGGATGACGCTTTCGCGCAGCGTGCGGCGGACCCGGGTTCACGGGAGCGATCCTCGCAGAGAGCGTTGCCGCGCGACCTGGCGCCCACCGCCGGAGCGCGCCGTAGCCGTGAAAGTCCGCGGGGTGGTCAAAGACCGCTGGAGCGGCTGGTGAGGTAGATCGGGAAGAAGATCACCCACAGCAGGAGGCAGCCGAGGAGCCAAGCGCCCGGCGTCTCAATCGCAAAGGAGCCGACTCTGAAGACGACCGGTGCACCTCGGTCTGCGTGTGCCTTCGCGTCGGTGTAGACCCAGGCGTCGACAGCCACCACGACGACCGCGGCCGCCAGCGGGACCGCGGCTGCCGGCGTCACAGTCGCATTGTGGAACAGGTGTCACCAGGGCAGGACGACCCGGTAGCTCGCCCACCGGATCCATTGGATCCCACTCGACGCCATGACGACGTCGTAACCGAACTCGGAGTAGCCGTTCGGCGGGCCGTAGCCGAGGGCGGCCGAGGTGGTGTACGCCGTACCGCCGACGTTGGGGACCACGCTCGGGTACTCGTACTGAACGGTCGCGCCGGCACTGCACGGCGTCGCCTGCGTCGGCGGCGGCCCGGAGGCGGCGTTGCTGCACGCGCCGATGTTGACGAAGCCGGGACTGCCGACGCCGAACATGCCGAGCTCGCCGACGAACATCCGGTGCGTCGAGTAGTCGACGTGGTAGCCGCGCGCCTGCACGTCGCGACCCGCCGCGGTGAGCGTCGGACTCGCCACCGTCATCGTCGCCCGGCTCGGGCCGCTCGTCGCGAGAGCCAGCCGGCCGGCCGGCTGCGCGCCGAAGTGGATCGTCGCCTTCATCCGGTTGCCCGGCTCACCGAGCAGTACGGCGAGATACGTGCCCGGGCGCAACGCCAGTGGCTGCCCCGAGTCCTGCGGGTTCCCGTACGCCCACGCGCGTGCCGGCAGCGGGACCGGGCAGGGACTGTGCCCGCAGAGACCGAGATCGGTCGCGTAGGCCTCGTCGTAGAAATCGGTGTTGGCGTACTGCCCGTTGCCATCCGCGCGCACGAGCAGCAGCCCGGTCGCCCGAGAGCCCCCGGCATCGAAGGTCACGTCGCCGCCGGCGTTGTTCAGCCGAGCGGTTGCCGTGAGCCGAAGCAGCGTCGAGGTGCCGGCCGGACCCGAGACGATCGTGGTCGACCGCGCGACCGGCGTGGTGGCACGCGCGGCGCCCGCCGGGTTGTCGACGGCGAGGAACGTCGCCGCACACAGCGCGGCCGCGAGCCATCGAATCAGGCTCACGCGGATGGTGGACCTCACGACATACCTAACGATCGAGACTTACCTTCGTCACGGCACGTACGGCACGTACGGCACGTACGGCACGTACGGCACGTACGGCACGTACGGCACGTACGGCTCCCGGGCCGATCGGGCCGGCACCGGGAGCCGTACGCATGTGCGCTACTTCGTCAGTTGTTCATGTACCAGACGCTCGGGCTCGGCGACTCGGGCGCGCGGCCGGTCGACGTGTAGAAGTGCACGTACGCCCGGTGGTAGGCGCCCAGCGCGGGCGTCGGCGGAGCGTAGATCCCGGTGGCGCGCAGGGTCAGCACGGTCGCACCCGACGCGCTGCTGGACGTCGAGCCCCACGGACCCCACGCCACGTCGACCCACGCACCGTTCTCGTACGCCTGGATCGTGAGCTGCCCGTAGAGCGTGTAGGTGGCGCTCGGTGTCAGCGTCGCGCACTCCTCGTGAGCGACCGCGGCGTCCTCGCCGAAGACCTCGCCGACCACGAGGTTGGTCGCCTGGACCAACGCGGCACCACTGACCGTCGGCGCGTCGCAGGTGATGTTGTCCCCGCCGCCACCGGCGCCGCTCGTGTCGTAGTTCAGCGCGGCCTGGTAATCCTGAAGGTTGCTCGTGAAGGCGCCGACGTCAGTCGCCGCCGCGTTCGCCGGCAATGCCGACGCGACGGTGCACATGGCCGTCCCTGCGGCCGCGAGCGCGAGAATTCTCCAACGCATGGTGATAGCCCTCCCTTTCTTCCCGTGGCGACTGTCGCCCCTGGGACTGCGACCGTTTCCGAGAAGTCGCGACGGCTCGGAGACGGTCCGTACCAGCTAGTACCTGGAAATGCCGGGATTGCTTACGCCGGATCCAGAAATTGCTCCCGTTTGGTTTGCGGCGCGGCTCGCGCGGCTGGTGCCGGTGGCGCGGGCTATTCCTTCGCGTCCCTCGCGCCGCCCTCCGTCAGGCGGTCGATGAACGTCGAGACCCAGCGCCGGGCGTGCCGAAGCGCGAACATGCCATTCTTCGCCGGGGACACGGTCCAGTCGCCGTCATCGCCGACGTGAACCTTGACGCTGGTCCCGGCGAAGACTCGCGGCTGCCAGTACCGCACCTGGTCGAGCGGCGCCTGCGCCACGACCGAACCACTCTTGAGCAGTCGCAGCTGCGTGCCGTCGAACTGCACCGCGCCGTGGTTGTAGGACACAGGACGGGCCATCAGGTGCTTCCCGCGAAACAACTGCACCGGCTCGTCGAGGAGTCCGTCCTCGCTCATGCCGCGTACATACCCGCAGGGGACGCTAGAGGTACACGCCGCGCTTCGCGAGGAACGGCACCGGGTTGACCGGGACGCCGTCGATGCGCACCTCGAAGTGCAGGTGGGGGCCGGTCGCGTCGCCGCCCGCGCCGATGCGCGCGATGGCCTCGCCGGTCCGCACGCAACCCGACGTGCGGATGAACGACGACATGTGCCCGTAGACGGTCTCGGTGCCGTCCCAGTCGCGGATCCGCATGACCTCGCCGTAGCCCGACATCGGCCCGGCGTACTCGATGCAGCCCGACGTCGCCGCGAAGATCGTCGTACCCCACGGGCCGGCCAGGTCGACGCCCGCGTGCAGCCGGCCCCAGCGGTAGCCGAACGGCGAGGAGAAGACGCCGCCGTACGGGCGGACCCAGCGGTGCGCCGCGGGTACGGCGAGGGCGAGCCGGTGCGACGAGCGCGACACCTGCGAGCGCTCCTCCGACTCGCCACCGAGCACGGCCAGCGCGGACCGGACATCCGGCAGCGGCGCGACGGTCCGCGGGGAAGCGGCAGCCGCCGGCGCCGGGCGGGCCGCAGCGGCGACCCGGAGCGCGCCGCCGCGGCCGGCCATACCGGTGACGATCGTGAGGGCGACGAAGGCGGCGAGTACGGCGACCGCGAGCGCCGAGCGGGCGGGCGCAGGCAGCACGAACCACCGGCGGGACGTCATCTCTGGCGTGCTCCCTGTCGGCGGTGATTCGGGTCGGCGGTGATTCGGGTCGGCGGTGATTCCGGGTCGCGGTGATCGGATCGCAACGCTCACGACGGCTCTTCGCCGCGCCGGACCGGGGCTCCTGCCCGCCGGGCGCAGCGAAAACCGGACGATCAGCCCGAGGCGGCCCGGAGGTGACGCGGCGCCGACCTGGAGGCGCCGTCGTGGTCGAGCTGGGCCAGCGTGGACGCGATCTGGTGGGTCACGCGGCGGTCGATCGGCAGCGACATGTGCCCGACCCGCGGCACGAACACGTTGCGGGCGTCGAGGTCGGGATGGTCGACCCGGGCCGCGCGCTTGGGCGAGATGAGCGCGTCGAGGTCGCTCCAGAACGCGACGAAGCGGGTCCGGCAGTCGGGCGCCGGCGCGGCGAGCTCGGCGACGATCTCGCTCGACGGGGTCAGCTGGCGGCACACGCCGCGCGGCAACAGGTGCGCGGCACGGGTGCCGGCGTGCGGCGAGCCGAGGGTCACGAGCGTGTGCACCCGCGCGTCGCCGTCCATCCGCTGCACGTAGTAGCGCGCGATCACGCCGCCCATCGAGTGCCCGATGACGTGAATCCGCTCGTAACCGGTCTCCGCGCAGATCGCCTCGACGGTCGCGCCGAGCCGCCGCGCGGCGGCGCGTACGTCGTGCGTCAGCACGTGGTAGTTCATCGTTGTGATCCGGTCGAAGCCGCGCCGCCGCAGCGCCCGAGCGAGCAGCGTGAACACCGAGCGGTTGTCGACGAGCCCGTGCACCAGGAGGATCGGGGTCCCGGCCGCCTCGACGTCGCCGATCAGCAGGCCGCGCCGCACCGGCGGCAGCCCGGTGAGGGTGAACCGGTCCGCGGCCCGCCGTTCGCGCTCCTTGGTGACGCCCATGGGGTACGTCGCGAGGTGCGCGGCGATCCAGGCCAGCTCGACCGCGGTCCCGCGGACGCCAGCGGGGGACAGGACGGTGCGTACGCCGGACGAAACGCGAGACACGACACGCTTCAACCCACGACCTCCGAGTGTCTGGTGGCGAGGGGAAGCCGCCGTCGAATGCCGGACCGGACGTTAGCGGATCGCGGGGCCCGGGATCGGGATTTCCCTTGATTTCCGGTCAATGTGGCAGCCGGCGCGCCCAGCGGCCCCGCCGTACGCCGGACCCGCGCAGCTGATCCGCCTGCGCGACCAGCCAGCCGCGCAGCGCCTCCGGCTCGGCCGGGGCCATCGCGTCGGCGAAGCCGGACTCCAGCAGGTCGCCGGGGGCGACGAGCATCAGGTCGGCCGCCTCGGCCGGCGACACCCGCAGCGTCGCGGCCGCGCCCTCCGGGCCCAGCGCGGCGAACCAGCCGTCGGGGGTGACGCCGACGGTGTCGCAGACCGCCGCCGCGAGCGCGCCGCCGGAGCCGCCCTCGCCGTGCACGACGCAGATCGTCGGCGCGGTGCAGTCGAGGACCGCGCCCATCGCCTCGCCGATCACGCTCGCCGCCCCGGCCTGCTCGCTCTCCGGCAGCGGGTCCGCGCCGGGCGTGTCGACCAGCGTGACGAGAGGTACGTCGAGCCGGCCCGCGAGCCGCGCCGCACGGGCGAGCAGCCGGTAGCCGGGCGGGCCGACCCGGACACCCCGGCGCGCGGCGGCGGCCGCGACGACCATCCGCCGGCCGGCGATCCGTACGACGGCGGCGGCGACCGTGTGGTCGCCGCCGAGCAGCGGCACCTGCGTCGCCCCCGGACCCGGCAGCAGGCCGAGCAGGGCCGCGCCGTCGAGCCGGCCGACCTCGCGCGAGTGCGCCACCTGCTCCCAGCCGCGGCGCCCGGGGACGGGTACCGGCGTCGGGAGGCCGAGCGGCTCCGGCCGGTCCGGAGCGAGGGTGGCGACCAGCCCGTCGAGCGCGGCGGGCACGTCCTCGGCGGCGACCACGTCGTCCACCAGCCCGGCCGCGAGCGCGGACTCCGCCGTGTTGGCCCCCGGCCCGAGCGCCACGCCGGTCATCGCCTCGATCGCCCGCGAGCCGGAGAACCCGACGGTCGCGCCGGCGACGGCGAGGCGGACGTCGGCCGTGGCGCCGATGACCCACACGCCACCGGTCGTCGGCTGGTCGACCACGGCCACGTGCGGCACGCCGGCCGCCGCGACGTCGCGCAGCGCGAGCAGCGCGCGCGGGATGCCGACGAGCGCGTGCATGCCCTGCTGGAGCCGGGTGCCACCGGAGCGCAGGAAGCTGACGAGCGGCAGCCGGTCGCGGGCCGCGAGGCGGGCCGCGTCGACGTACACGTCGGCCTCGTCGGCGCCGAAGCTGCCGCCCTTCACCGCGAAGTCCCAGGCGACGGCGACGACGGCCTGGTCGCCGAGCTCGAACACGCCGGCCCGTACGGCGTCGCTGGTCGGCCCGTCCGGCAGCGGGGCCAGCCCGGCGAGCAGCGGTTCGCGCCAGTCCGTCACAGGCGGTTACTCTCGCAGGTATGGCAGCGCCGATTCGCGTGGTGATCGCGAAGCCCGGGCTGGACGGGCACGACCGCGGAGCCAAGGTCGTCGCCCGGGCGCTGCGCGACGCGGGCATGGAGGTCGTCTACACCGGCCTGCACCAGACCCCCGAGCAGATCGTGGAGACCGCGATCCAGGAGGACGCGCGGGCCATCGGCCTGTCGGTGCTCTCCGGTGCGCACATGACGCTGTTCGCGCGGGTGATCGAGCTGCTGAAGGAGCGCGACGCGACCGACATCGTCGTGTTCGGCGGCGGCATCGTGCCCGACGCCGACATCGCGCCGCTCAAGGAGATGGGCGTGGCCGAGGTGTTCACCCCGGGTACGACGACGACGACGATCGTGGAGTGGGTCAGCGCCCACGTCTCGCCCGCCGACGCCGCCTGACTGTTGACCGCCAACGGTCGGTAGCCTCGCCGGTCGTGGACCTCTTCGAATGGCAGGCCAAGGAGCTGTTCGCCAAGCACGCCGTACCCACGACCCGCCAGGTCGTCGTCTCGACGCCCGAACAGGCGCGCGCCGCGGCCGAGCAGCTCGGCGGCGGCCCGGTGATGGTCAAGGCGCAGGTCAAGACCGGCGGGCGGGGCAAGGCCGGCGGGGTGAAGTTCGCGCCGGACGCCGACGCCGCCGAGAAGCACGCGCAGGCGATCCTCGGCATGGACATCAAGGGGCACACGGTCCACACCGTGCTGATCTCCGAGGCGGCGGACATCGGCGAGGAGTACTACTTCTCGTTCCTGCTCGACCGCGCCAACCGCGCCTACCTCGCGATGTGCTCGGCCGAGGGCGGCATGGAGATCGAGCAGCTCGCGGTCGAGCGGCCGCATGCGCTCGCCCGCATCCCGGTCGACCCCGTCGCGGGTGTCGACGCCGCGAAGGCGCGCGAGATCGCGGCCGCCGGCAACCTGCCCGAGGCCGTCCGCCACGAGGCCGCCGACGTGATCGTCAAGCTCTGGGAGGTGTTCACCGCCGAGGAGGCGACGCTGGTCGAGGTCAACCCGCTGGTGCGCACGCCCGACGACCACGTCCTCGCCCTCGACGGCAAGGTCACCCTGGACGACAACGCCGACTTCCGGCACAAGGACGTCCACGACGCCTACCGCGACATCTCCGCGACCGACCCGCTCGAGGTCCGGGCGAAGGAGAAGGGCCTCAACTACGTCAAGCTCGACGGCGCCGTCGGCATCATCGGCAACGGCGCCGGCCTCGTCATGTCGACCCTCGACGTCGTCGCGTACGCCGGGGAGAAGCACGGCGGCGTCAAGCCGGCCAACTTCCTCGACATCGGCGGCGGCGCATCCGCCGAGGTGATGGCGAACGGGCTCGAGATCATCCTGTCCGACCCCGCCGTACGTTCGGTCTTCGTCAACGTCTTCGGCGGCATCACGGCCTGCGACGCGGTCGCCAACGGCATCGTGCAGGCGTTGCAGCTGCTGGAGTCCCGCGGCGAGACGCTCACGAAGCCGCTCGTCGTACGGCTCGACGGCAACAACGCCGCCGAGGGCCGCCGCATCCTCAGCGAGTCCGGCCATGCACTCGTCGAACAGGTCGACACGATGGACGGCGCGGCCGACCGGGCCGCCAAGCTGGCCTACGCGGGGAGCGGTGCCTGATGGCGATCTGGCTCGATGACAACAGCAAGGTGATCGTGCAGGGCATCACCGGCGCGGAGGGCACCCGGCACACGCGCCGCATGGTCGCCTCCGGCACCAACGTCGTCGGCGGAGTCAACCCGCGCAAGGCCGGCAGCGACGTGGACGGCATCCCGGTGTTCGCGACCGTGGAGGAGGCGCGCAAGGAGACCGGCGCCGACGTGTCGGTCGTGTTCGTGCCGCCGGCGTTCGCGCGGGACGCCGCGATCGAGGCGGTCGACGCCGAGATGCCGCTGCTGGTCGTCAT
>Ga0157369_10000711_pt1 | contig 42778 bp, 30 predicted proteins | sample C25metaG_FD_113461 | JGI IMG/M metagenome (GOLD analysis project Ga0157369, IMG submission 113461) | Corn rhizosphere microbial communities from Kellogg Biological Station, Michigan, USA - C2-5 metaG | ecosystem: Host-associated > Plants > Roots > Rhizosphere > Soil | place: USA: Michigan... | reverse complement strand
GGTGGACGGCATGGGGCTCGAACCCACGACCCCCACGTTGCGAACGTGGTGCTCTCCCAGCTGAGCTAGCCGCCCACTGCGGGCGCGCCGCAGCAGCGCCACAACCCACTCAATATAACATTTTCCGCATGCTAGGATGGCTGTTCGCACGTTCCTGTCATGGTCCTTTCTGACGTCGATATTCGCCGTTACCTCGAGCAAGGTAAGATTCGTGTTTCTCCGGCGCTCCCTCCCGAGCAGTTTGGTAGCTGCTCCGTCGATTTTCGGCTCGGAGCCGAGTTTAGTGTCTTCGAGCATAGCCGCCACGCTTATATCGATGTCCGCGAGAAAGGGGCTATCCAGGACCTCATGCGCACCATCCAGGTCAAACCGGGCGAGCCATTTATCCTCCAGCCGCGCGAGTTCGCCCTGGCGATTACCGAAGAAACGCTCGAGCTGGATGACGATGTGCTCGGGCGTCTAGAAGGTCGCTCCAGCCTCGGCCGCATCGGCATCATTGTGCATGGCACAGCTGGCCTCTTCGATCCAGGTTGGCGTGGGAAAGCGACGCTCGAACTGAGCAATCTAGGCATCATGCCGGTCGCGCTCTATCCCGGGATGCGTATCTGCTCGTTCACCTTCGAACAGCTCTCCTCGCCGGTATCTGTGCCGTATCACAAAAAGGCTGGCAACAAGTACGCCGGCCAAACGCAGCCGCTCGCAAGCCGTCTCACCAGCGAAGTCTCGAAGCCCTGACCTAAAAGCCCCTGATTTTAGCGGCCCGAAGAGCCAAACCCGCCTGCGCCGCGTACCGATTCCGATAAATCGCCTTCTTCCCACTCGACTGCTTCGTATTTCGCCACCACCATCTGCGCAACCCGGTCGCCCGCCTTCACCTCATAAGGAGCCGTCCCCAGGTTCAGCAAAATCACCCGTAGCTCCCCTCGATAGCCCGGATCGATTGTCGCCGGCGCATTCGGAAGGGTGATGGCATGCTTCAAAGCCAGACCGCTGCGTGGCCGGATTTGTACTTCATAGCCAGTAGGAATTTCCAGCGCCAAGCCCGTTGCCACTGCTTGCGCCACGCCCGGAACAAGTACAGTATTCTCCAGACAGCGGATATCGAGGCCTGCATCTTCGGCCGGTCCGTGCGCATATTCCGGAAGGCTGGCGTTGCTGTGAAGCTTCTTGATTCTGATTCGCATGCGAATCCGCTATCATAGCGGCTTCGATGTCCGCACCCATGCCTCTCGCGCACTCCCTTTCCAAGCGTGTATTGACTGTTGCGCCAATGCCGCCGGAAGAGCTCGCCTACGCCTTGGCCCGCTATAGCCGATCGCCTGATTCTATCCGCGATTCGCTCGATTGGGTCCGTACGCACGATTCTGCGAAATTCCTCGAAAGCTTCTATTTCCAGTACGGCCACGCCTCGATCGCCGATCTCGGCCACGTCACCATCTGTTTCGAAGGCGTATCCGAACTCGCCGCCACTGAAATAGAGGACGAGCAGCTCTGGGACGGACAGGCGCGAAGTTCGCGTTATCAGGATTTCTCGAAGGCCGAAGCCATCGTCCCGCCTGAATTCACCACCAGCGAATCGGCGCTTTACGCGAAATCGACGGAAACGCTACTAGACGCCTATCGCGAAGTACAGCGCCGCATGCAGGCTTTCCTCGAGGGCAGTCTGCCTCGTCCCGAGGACATGAAGCCCGACGCTTACCGGCGCAACCTCGCCGCACGCGCGTTCGACGTGGCCCGCTACCTACTGCCCTTCGGCATCCCCACCGGTGTCGGACAAGTCACCAGCATCCGCACTCTCGAAAAACAGGTGCGCCGCTTGATGGCGTCGGAATTTCAAGAACTGCGTGAGATCGCGAGCGAACTTACCGAGGCCTGTGCTCTTCCGCCCGAATGCGGCTGGCAGCCGGAAACCGTCGAAGCCATTGCGCCCACGCTAGCTCGCCATGCCGGGCCGGACGAGCACGCTAGTCATCTGCGCGCCAACCTTACGGAATGGGCCGCCGATCATCTGCCGGCCGCAGGGAATGAGCCCGCTAAGTTGGTCGATCTGATGCAACCGAACGACTTACTGGCCGACATCTGTGCCACGCTACTTTTCCCCGTTACCGATCGCTCCTATCGCGAATTATACGAATACGCCTGCTCCTGGACGTCCGCGCGGCGCAAGGATCTGTTGGATCTGGCAACGGGCAGCCACAAGCGGCGTGGTGAGCTGCCGCGGCAGTTTCGCAGTGCGCCTTATGTTTTCGATTTCGTCATGGACATCGGCGCCTATCGCGATATGCATCGCCATCGCCGCTGCCAGCAACTGCGCCAGCAGTATACGCACAAGCTTGGTTATGAAACTCCGGCCGCCGTCGCCCAGTGCGGCGCTGAGCAGATTTTTGCTGATACGCTACGCCTGGCTAGCGCCGCCATCGACAAACTGCCGCAACCGGGAGCGCAATACCTGTTGCCGCTGGCGGCCCGTTCCCGGTTTCTCTTCAAGATGGATTTCGCCGAGCTGGACTACATCTCGCGCCTTCGCAGCGGCGTGAAAGGTCACTTCTCCTATCGCAAGATCGCATGGGAAATGAAGCAGGCGCTCGAAAAGCTCGATCCGGTTTTGGGCGCGCTCGTCGAAGCCACTCCGCCCTGGGTCGAAGACCCGTTAAAGCGGTAATTACGCCAAGTTCAGTGTCTTCATGACGGTGCCGCGCTCGGCCTGAATCTTTTCCTGCAGCATCATGATCCCGTAGATCAGTTGCTCGGGTCGCGGCGGGCAGCCCGGGACGAAGACATCCACCGGAATGACCTGGTTCACCGGAATCAAAGCGTAGTTACTGAACACGCCCGTCGATGTCGCGCAAGCGCCCATCGAAATCACCCATTTGGGCTCCGGCATCTGGCGGTAAAGCTGGCGAATCACTGGCGCCATCTTGTTCGATACACGGCCGGCGATAATCATCAGATCCGACTGCCGCGGCGATCCGCGGAATACTTCCGCGCCAAAACGCGCCGCATCGTAGCGCGACGCCATCATCGACATCATCTCGATCGCGCAGCACGCCAGGCCAAACGTCATCGGCCATAGCGAATTTTTCCGAGCCCAGTTCAGCGCGCTGTCGAGCGTCGTGGTGATAATGCTGTCGCCGAACAGCGCAGCGTCCTCGTCGGCGCGCGCGAACAAATCCGGCGGCTGGCTTATTTCGAATCGATCCAGGTCGGCCACACGTCAATTATCCCACGCGATGTGCTTGCAAACGCTGGATGGCTTCCTTCGTGCGCGTGCCCAAGGTGCTCGAATCCATCAGCCGGTGGTTCTGCGCTAGCCGCTTATACAGTGCTAACGCTTCGTGTTCGCGCCCGGCTAGCTCATCGATGTTTGCCAGTACGAATGTATGCTTCAGCTCCTGCCATTCGGGATCGCTGCTGTCAGTGCCACCATCCAGCCAGATATAAGTCGCCCAACTGTCATCCGGCGGCACCGCCGAGAGCAGATTTGCGAGCTCCGTCCGATTCGCCAGCGCAATGCTGTAATTCCCCAAAATCCGGTGCTTTTCGTCTTCGTCAATAGCCTCGCCGTTCTTGCGCATTTCGTTGCACAGTTTCACCAGTTCCCGTAGCGCCGCCGGCTCCGACCGGCTCGACATCAATCCGCCCAGCTCAAATCCCCTGATCCAGGCGCGTTCTTTGCCGGTTTCAATAGCGGTCTGAAAATGGCTCATCGCTTCATTCACCGAATGCGGCTTGCTCTGGAGCAGCCAATTCCCGAGCATCGCGTTTGCGTATACGTCTCGCTCGTTCAGTCGCAGTGCTTGCCTAAAATATGGTTCGACGCTTCCCGGCAGATCCGCCTCCGCAATTCGAAAGCGCATGAAATGAGCCCATCCTAAGTGCGCCGCGAGAGTCGCGGCCGGTGCGCCGCTCAACCCGGTCGATTCTGCTTCGAGTAGCGCTATGAGCGGCGACAGCTGGGCGTTCGCTTCGCTGGCGAGGTCCTTTCCCTCGGCGCCCGATATGCCGTAGTTCCTGATCCATTGCATCGCCGCATTCAATCGTGCCTCGCGCAGCGCTTTATTCCGCGGGTATTTATCGATCAAATCGGAAAGCGCTTTGATGCCCGTAGCGTAATCGCCGTGTTCCACCTGCGCTTGCGCGCGTTCCATGTCCGCTGTCGGACTATCGAAAGCGTGACACGCCGCGAGCATCAGTGCCGGCACAGCCACCCATGTGAACCGATTCCTCACAGCTTACGAATTATGCCACCACCTAGAATCGAAGTACATGGATGTCTCGCAAGTTACGTTCCAACAGTCGAGTGGCTACGACGACGCGCTTTCGCGTGCCGCATCGGAATGCGGCATCGACCGCGAATATTGGGACATCTTCCATCACCGACACGAAGTGCCCGCCGATTCCATCAAGCGAATCTTAATGGCCCTTGGCTGGGATATTTCAAGCGCGGAGAAAATTGATGAGCGGCGCTTACACCATTTTCTGGAAAGTACCAACCCGTTTTCCCCAAAAACACTGGTATTAAGCGAATGCGAAAGGAATGTGCCGATTACGGCCCCGAATGACCCAGTTCGCTTTCAGATTTCGCTCGAAAGCGGAGAAAGTCTCACTGGCGTTATCGACTCGCCGCAATGGTCGCTGCCTGAAGAAGTCCCGCTTGGCTACCACCAGCTGAAATTGACCGGCAGCGACGGATCGACGAGTGAAACGCATCTGATCGTCTGTCCAGACAAGGCCTATCTTCCCGCAAAATTAGCGCAAGGGGGCAAAACCGCCGGGTTCAACGTCGCGCTTTACGGATTACGCTCCCATCGCAATTGGGGCTGTGGCGATTTCACCGATCTGGAGGCGCTGGTTGAATGGGCGCACGGAGAACTGGGGTTCAGTTTTGTTGGTTTGAATCCGCTTCACGCGCTTCATAACCGTGTACCCTATAACACTAGTCCCTACCTGCCGCTTTCCGTCTATTACAAAAATCTGATTTATCTCGATATCGAGCGCATTCCCGAATTTGAGTCATCGCGCTGCGCACAAGCTTTACTTCAATCGCCGCGCATTCAGCAAAGGATAGAGCGCGCCCGGAATGCCGAGTTCGTCGAATATGAAGAAGTTTCTTCGCTCAAGCGCCGCTTCCTGAAGTTGCTGTATCGGGAGTTTACCCGACGCAAAGATTCTGACCGCGCCCGTGCTTTTGCGGAGTATTGCAGGTGCGAAGGCGATTTGCTCGAAAAGTTCGCGCTATATTGCGCGCTCGACGAACTCCTGCACAAGCAAGACCACAACCGCTGGACTTGGCGTGACTGGCCCGAACAATATCAATCAGCCGATTCGGACGCCGTGCGGGAATTCGGGCAGAAGTATCGGCGCACTGTCGAATTCTTCAAATACATCCAGTTTGTGATCGACGAACGGCTTTGTGCGGTGCAGCGGCACGCCAAAGACTGCGGGATGGAAATCGGCTTGTATCACGACCTGGCGGTCGCTACAGACAGTTGCGGCGCGGATCTGTGGGCCCATCGAAGGTTCTTCGTGAATGGTTGCCGGGTAGGCGCTCCGCCGGACGATTTTTCACCGAATGGACAGGATTGGAGCTTTCCCCCGCCCGATACGCGTGCTCATCGCGACAGTGGGTACCGCCTGTACCGCGCCAGCATCCGAAAAATCGTCTCTTACGGCGGCGCTCTTCGCATCGATCACGTGATGCGGCTCTTCCGCCTTTTTTGGATTCCGAACGGACTCGAAGCCCGCGATGGCGCGTATGTGCGCGACAACGCGATCGACCTTTTGCGAATACTAGCGCTCGAAAGCGTGCGCAGCGAGAACATCATTATCGGCGAGGACCTTGGAACGGTTACCGATGAGATTCGCGATGCGCTCTCGCACGTTGGAATTCTAAGTTATCGCCTGTTCTATTTCGAGAAGTATTCCCGCGAAGGTGCTTTCCGGGCCAGCGCCGAATATCCGTTTCAAGCGTTAGTATCAAGCGCTACACACGATCTGCCCACACTCGCGGGATTTTGGCAAGGGCGTGACATCGAAGCGCGCCGCGCCGCCGGCTTGGCGGACGAGCATGGCTATCGCAACCAAATACAGGACCGCCGCCGCGAAAAGCAAGGCATGCTCGACGCCCTGCATGCGGAACATCTCCTGCCCGGCTATTTCGAGCGTAATGCGGAGAATGTCCCAGATCTGAATGGTGACTTACACAACGCCATCGTCGGTTTCCTGGCGTGCATGCCGTCGATGATCCTATTGCTCAATCAAGAAGATTTCACCAAGGAAACGGAACAACAAAATCTGCCCGGCAGCACTGCCGAATATCCGAACTGGCGGCGCAAGATGAAAGTGACAATCGAAGACTTGCGGTCGGAGGGCACACGGCCCTTCGTCATCATGTTCCGTGACCAGCTCCGGCGGGGTGGCCGCGCAGCTTCAGCGTGACCTGATTCGCTACCATCCAGTCATGATGAAAGCTTTGTTGCTTTCCGAATATGGAAGGCTGGAGATGGTCGATGTCCCGATACCGCGCCCCGGGCCAGACGATGTGCTCATTCGCGTAGAAGCTTGCGGCATCTGCGGCAGCGACGTACACGGTTACGATGGCGGATCGGGCCGCCGGATTCCACCGATTGTGATGGGACATGAAGCCGCTGGAACTATTGCCGCCTGCGGCACGCGTGCAGCCGGCCCGGCCGAAGGAGATCGTGTCACGTTCGATTCCACAATCTATTGCGGCGTTTGCGACTATTGCCGCAAAGGCGAAATGAATCTCTGCGAGCGTCGCGAAGTGCTCGGCGTTTCGACGCCCGAATATCGCCGCGCTGGCGCCTTTGCCGAATATGTAGTGGTCCCGACTCGCGTAGTTCATCCGTTGCCCGCCAATGTGCCGTTTGCCGAAGCTGCCATGATCGAGCCGATCGCTGTAGCCGTGCATGCCGTTTCCCTCGCCGACATTCCGCCCGGAGTCACAGCGCTCGTTGTGGGTGCAGGCATGATTGGGCTGCTGGTTCTGCAAGCGCTGCGGGAAGCTCATTGTGCCCAAATCATTGTCACCGACATCGATGATACGCGGCTGGCACTCGCCGCCAAACTCGGGGCTACTTCAACCATAAACGCGAAGACTAGCGATGCCGTCGCGGAGATCCTAAAGCGGACCTCCGGAGCCGGCGTAGATGTGGCGCTTGAAGCAGTCGGCAGCACTCCTACCATCAAGAGCGCCATCGAAAGCGTGCGTAAGGGCGGCACTGTTGTGCTGATCGGCAACGTTGCTCCGTCGGTTGAGATTCCACTGCAGATGGTGGTGAGCCGTCAGATTCGATTGCAGGGCTCGGCCGCTTCGGCCGGTGAATACCCGAAGTGTATTGACATGCTGTCGCGCGGAGTGGTGGACGTGAAACCTCTTATCAGCGTCGTCGCTCCACTTGCCGAAGGACCACGCTGGTTCGATCGGTTGCATGCACGGGAACCTAACTTAATGAAGGTCGTGCTCGCACCAGGTCTCCCGCAATGAGTAACGAGCTGTTCGATCTTACCGGCCGCGTTGCTGTAGTCACGGGAACCAGCCGCGGCCTGGGCCAATATTTTGGTCGCGCACTTGCCAAAGCCGGTGCTGATTTGGTGATCACCAGCCGTCATCGCGATGCTCTGCAGCCGTTTCAAACAGGAATAGAGAAACTCGGCCGCCGTGCGGTCCCTCTCGAACTCGATGTCCGCAGCGCTGAAAGTATCGAACATATGGCGGCTCTCGCGGAAGAGGCTTACGGCAAAATCGATATTCTCGTGAACAATGCCGGCATGAATATCCGCAAACCGGCTCTCGATATTACTTGGGACGATTGGAACGCGATCCTCGACACTAATTTGCGGGGTAGCTTCTTTGTAGCCCAGGCGATAGCGCGCCGAATGGTGCCGCGCGGGTACGGACGGATCATCAACATCGGCTCTGTGACCAGTGTCGCCGGTTACGCCGGCCTTGCCCCTTATACGGCAAGCCGTGGGGGCATTCGCCAATTGACCATGAGCCTTGCCGACGACTGGGGCAAGTTCGGCATTACCGTAAACTGCCTTGCTCCCGGCTGGTTCCGCACGGAGCAGAACAAAGTGATGTATGAAGACAAAGAATGGGTCGAGTATTTGAGCGACCGCATTCCGATGAAGCGCCCCGGCCAACCGGATGACCTCGATTCTGCGGTTGTATTCCTTGCCGCCGAATCAAGCCGTTATATTACCGGGCAAATCCTGCTTGTGGACGGCGGGATCTCGACCGGTGCTGTGCGCGCGCTGCCCAAGTAATCAGTCCCGCGGTAGCAGGCCAATATAAACGTCGACCAACGTGTCGGACGGTGTCGTGCCGCTGGAATAAATCTCGAAATCCGTCCGATACGCCCGCTCCAGCTTTCTGCCAGCTTCGAGCGACCAGATCTGTTTCCAAATGCCGACTATCATCTCTGCCGGCGGTCCGCCGGTCGCTGTGAACATCCCGTACTCACCCACCACGATTTGGCACGATGCCATTTCCTCCGGTACCTTTTCGATGGAGTTCACTTGTGCGCCGAGGAGGTAGCTGTACTCGCCGTCTTTGTCGCTTTCATAGTTGGTATACACGGCGATGACATGGTTATCCACGCGATGCGGAATGTGGGCCAGAAAATTGTCGTTCATGAGTCTTCCCCACAGAGCGCCGATCGCGCCATGTCCCCCCATTTCCCGTGCATTGCTTGTACGTGCCTCAATTCCTAAGACAAGGAAGGGCTCAACGTGCATCGTGACAGGATCTTCGGCTTCAATCATGCAGTTGTCGAGCTAATTTCGCTCGCCCTGCCGCTGCCTCGACGCCGAGACGCGCCGCGGTTGGAAGTTTGGAAAGCACGGTCGTGAGAAGCAGGTAGCGCCAGCCGGGAATGACAAACAATTTGCGCCGCCGCAGCCCATCGAGTGACGCATCCACCACCGACTCCGCGCTCATCCAAAATCGCGGTCCGGCTAGCCGGCTGCGACTCACCGCCATCGTCTCGTGAAACTCGGAATATGTGAAGCCGGGGCAGAGTGCTTGCATGGTTACGTTCGATCTTGCGTTCTTCAGTTCGAGATACAGGCCTTCCGTAAAGACCGTCATCCAACTCTTGGTTGCACCATAGCTTACTGATCCGGGACTCCTTACGAATGCGGACACGGAAGCCACATTGATGATTCCTCCAAAATCGCGCGCGATCATATTCCGCAGTACGGCATGTGTCAAACGCACTGTCGCCATCACGTGCAGTCTGTGCATACGCTCCTGGGAGGCCAAATCAGCTTCCCAGAATAAGCCCTTGGTGCCAAAACCCGCATTGTTGACTAAAAGGGCGAGGCGCGATTCGCCGCGAATCCGCGACGCCACGCTCTCGAGATCGCTCTCCTCGGCCAGGTCAGCCGGTAAAATTTCAATGTGTGTGGGGTGCGCCGCTGTAAGCTCCCCAGCCAGTTCTTCGAGCCGCTCCTTACGGCGAGCGATTAATAGCAGATCGTGTTCCGCCGCCAGCTTTCGTGCGAATACGGCACCAATACCACTCGATGCGCCGGTAATTGCAACAATCGTTCTGTCCGCCACATTCTTTAGTCTAGGCGGGGGCGGAGCCGGCGAGAGTCGGAATACAATCCCGACGACAAATTGCACTTATTACTCACATATCGCCCGGCTAAATATCTGATCGACCGCAAAATTCCAGCGGAATGTCTAAAAAAATTACAACGCCGGTATGAAACGCTGGTGCGCCAGCCTTCACCAAGCGGCATCAAGCCTCATGTCCGCTGTCACGCAGGATTTCTCGAGTAATTCGGCCAGCCCGTCGTTGTACCATCGTGTCTATCGCGTCAGAGGAACCTTGGAGCGCCAGTCATTTGACGAAAACTACGTAAATCGGCTGATCGACGGGGACGCCGAGACGGAACGGCATTTCAGCCGCTATTTTGGTGAACTGCTTTCCATTAAATTGCGCTGTCGTTTGCGCTCCTCCCATCTGGTCGACGATGCTCGCCAGGAAACGTTCCTCCGCGTACTGAACGTACTGCGCAACAAGGGCGGTCTTGAGCACCCGGAACGCCTGGGTGCGTTCGTGAATGCGGTCTGCGATAACGTGCTGTCGGAATTCTTTCGCGCGGGAAGCCGCTACCAGCAACCCCCGGAGAATGCGCCCGAACCGGAAGATGAATCGGCCAGCGCCGATTCGGAATGCATCACGGCGGAGCGCAAGAGGCTCATTCGGCACGTGTTAGATAAGCTCTCCGAGACCGATCGAGCCGTTCTGCGAAAGGTATTTCTCGAGGACCGTGACAAAGATGAGATCTGCCATGAGTTAGGTATCGACCGCGACTATTTGCGCGTTCGCGTACACCGCGCTCTGGCCCGGTTTCGAAGCGCCCTCGAAAAAGATACAGGCATTAAATCCATGGCGACGGCAGTAAGCTGAGTGAAACGTCCGGTGGGGCTCTCTCACTAATGGACAGACGCTATGAACCACCAATTGGCAGAACAGACCCAAGCGGTCGATAAATACCTGCTAAATGAAATGAGCGAGACGGAGAGACTGGAATTCGAAGCCCATTACTTTGAATGCCAAACGTGTGCCGACCAACTCAGGCAGGATGTGATCGCGATTGACAATCTCAAACAAGTGCTGCTCGACGAGCAGAGGGAGACTGCGGAGCAGCGTGTGTCCACGGCCACCCAAGCTCGCAAGAACTGGCTAAGCTGGCTCAGGCCCGCAACGCTCGTTCCCGCAATCGCCGCGCTGGCTCTTGCGCTGGTCGTCGGCTACCAGAATTTCGTCTACATACCCGGCCTTACGAGGCCGCAGGCTCTTGAAACGGTGCCTATTCCTTCGGCTGCTCGCGACAGCGGGCCGGTCGTCGCGATTGACCGCCGCTCACCCATGTTCAACCTCAGCTTCGATGTGGATTCTCCGCAGGCCTATCCCTCCTATGTCTGCGATTTTCAGACTGAAGGCAAAGGCTCGGTCGTTCAGGTGAATTCCGGTCCGCGGAAAGTCGCGGCATTTACCCTCGAAGTACTCCTGCCCACCAGTCAATTTCCTCCGGGCCATTATGTGATGATCTTAAGACCCGCTTCGCAGCCCGAAACGGTACTGAGCCGTTTTTCGTTCGCGATTCAGGACAAGGAGCCTCATGGATAATCCGCCCGTAGAGAAGCGATTCATTTTTAATGGCGCCGCCGTGGCGCTGGCCGCCCACATCCGGCGGCCCAACGATCTGTTCATCCGTGCTGTTGCGCCCACAGCTCTGCCAGTAACCGGTGGTCTGGCGGAAGTACAGGCGAGCGGCCAAAATTTCCACGAAATTATTTCCTTTGAGTCGGCATCCAGCCGCACGCTAGGCGACTTCGCCGATATCCACAGCGCGGCCGGATTTACAAACGGCAATCACGGACAAAACGAACTTTCCACTCATACGTTCGTCGAATCTTCCGTGGACGGCCTCAAAATTGATGTGCCGCTCGACACGGGCAAGGGTCGCCGCGTTTTCGCCGTCAAGCAGTTGCATGTTCGTCTTGAGAGCGCTTCCGATCGCCGGAATCCCATTGCCTTCCGTTCACTTGAGACGACTTTCACTGAGGTCTCGGTGGACGGTGTGCCGCTCAAAGTGAATACAGTTGCAGACGTCTTTTCGCAGCACGAAACCAAAGCCAAGCTGGTCCAGCGCTATGAAAAGGACGGCGATTTTCGCAAGCGTTACGGGAACTTGTTTTTCCCCACGGGTGGACCAACCGGCCGAAATGAGATTCCCAATTCGAAGGGAATGATTTACGGGACCGTGGTCACGGGTCTCGAGTGGCAAGGCAAAAGGCCAGACAAAACCGATGTCATCGGCACCAACCGGCTGAAGATTGAGGGGCTTGGAACACTGTATTTCGGCGAGATTTTCATCGAAGAGAACTACAGGCGGGTAACCCTGATACGCTTTCAACTTGGTTCCAGCTATGGCGGAGACATGTCGGCGTGTGAAGCGCAGGGCAACGGCAGTACGTGGCCGCCGCAGTTTTCAGATCTTTAGTTGTCTTCTTCTGCTCACAAGCTGCGCGCGCCCTCCCGAAGCACTTTTCGAATCAGCGCGCGCGGCGTCGGTGAAAGGCCAGTTCTCCAGCGCGCGCGGATTTGCATCCGCCGGCTACAAGGCTTTCGAACATCAACCCCGCTCCGAATGGCATTGGAAATTCAAATTGCTTCTTGCGGAGATGCTTCTGTACAACGGGGAAACGCAACGGGCTGAGCCGCTGCTCGCCACTCCACCTCCGCGAAACTTGCCGCGTTTACTGCCTGCGTACGAAAAGCTTCAAGGCTATGTGATGTTTCGGCATCAGGATTACGCCGGTGGCGAGCGACTGCTGCGACGCGCGGCCAGCGAAGCACGTTCTCTTGCCGATTTCGAGGTGGAAGCGGACACGGAATTACTGCTGGGAGCGTTTCTGAAAGACCGGGTAAAGGCGGAGGCGGCATCCCGCGGTGCTCTCGAGATCGCAACCGCCAACCACCTCGTCTATCAGAGAAGCGCCGCGCTTCTGAATCTGGGAATGACGTTCGTAGCTCGCGCTCATTATGGCGATGCCATCCCGTATTTCCAGGATTCGAGCCGTATCGCAACCGGGATCGGAGCTGCCGTCCTGAATTCTTACGCCATAGGCAATATCGCGACCTGCTTTTACAATCTCGGCGATCTCCCACGGGCACTCAACGCGCGGTTGCAAGCCGTCAGCTTACAAAAGGATGCGGGGCTAGCTACATCTTTAAAAGACAGCTACCTCGAACTCGGCAATATTCATTTGGTGCAAGGGGAGAACGCCAAGGCGCTCGGCTATTTCCACCAGGCGCTTGCTCTGGTCAACCGACGCGACTCTCCTGCCCAGTTTGCTATTGCCGCCGCTGCTATTGCCCAGGCGCTCGAAGAGGCCGGCTCTCTTGACGAAGCCGAGCGCTACAACCAGCAGGCTTTCGATGCCTGCAGTAAAGACGACAAGGAACAGATTGCCTATGCCTACCTCAACCGAGCCCTAATCGCCGACCGACGAGGACATTATCCAGAAGCGAGGCACGCCTATCTTGACGCTTTGGGCGCGGGCAAAAATGTTCCCGATGTCGGATGGCAGGCTTATGGCGGATTGGCGGGGATCTATGCCGGCGAGGGCGATTTTAACGGCGCGGCAGCCAGCTATGAGCGCGCTCTGCAGTTGATTGAGGCCAATCGTTCGAACCAGGTCCGCAGTGAATATAAAATCACATTTCTCGCGCACCTGATCCGGTTCTATCAGGCTTACGTAGAACTCCTTGTAAAGCGGAATGAGCCGTGGCGCGCACTCGAGGTCGCCGACTCAAGCCGCGCCCGTGTGCTGACCGAGAACCTTACAGGCCGGACAAGTCTAACCGAGATTGCACGCGATCTCAAAGAAGCTCACGCGACGGTCCTCTTTTATTGGCTCGCGCCGGAGCGTTCCTATCTATGGATTCTTTCTCCCAATTCGTTCAACCTGGTTCCCCTTCCAGGCAAAGCGCGACTAGATCGCGAGGTCGAGTCTTATCGTTCGCTGATCGAGCTGGAGAAGCGAGATCCGGCCGCCGACGCCAACGCTGTGGGGCGAAGGCTCTACGAAATGTTAGTCGGTCCTGCGGCGCCTTATATTGCCAAGGGCAGCCAGGTCGTGCTTATTCCCGACGGATCTCTGCACAGTTTGAACCTCGAAACACTCCTGGGGCCAGACCCCGTTCCTCACTATTGGATCGAAGATGTAACTTTGTCGGTGGCTCCGTCGCTAGGCAGCCTGCAGATAGGGCGTGCTGCGAGCGCTCGCAGCCGTTCACTCCTGCTCATGGGGGATCCCATAATGACCGGCACCGGGTTCGAACCGCTTCCGGATGCTGCGAGCGAAATCCAACAAGTACGCCGCTACTTCCCGTCCGCGCACACTGCAGTGTTCACCCAAGCGGCCGCTGTGCCGCAGGCATATCGTTCCGCACAACCCCGGCGTTTTTCCACGATCCATTTCGTTACCCATGCCGATGCCAACGAGCAAAGTCCGCTCGACTCGGCGATCATTCTCTCGCCAAGCGGGAATAGATACAGGCTCTATGCGCGCGATGTGGCGGAGATCCCTCTGGACGCCGATCTTGTCACGATCTCCGCCTGTCGCGGCGCTGGCACCCGCACGCTTTCGGGTGAAGGACTCGTCGGATTCGCGTGGGCGTTCTTCGAGGCGGGCGCCCGCAATGTCGTGACCAGTCTATGGGACGTCAACGATCGTTCGACGGCCGCCTTTATGGGTTACTTCTACGCCGCCGTCGACTCTGGCGAATCGTATCCGGCAGCCCTTCGTAGCGCCAAGTTGAAACTGCTCAAGACGCAATATCGCAAGCCCTACTACTGGGCTCCGTTTCAGCTTTACAGCCGGACACTTTAGGGGTCAGGAATTAGGAGTCAGGAGCTATTCTCCCGACGACCAGGCTACGCGAAATTCCGGATACAGCGTCAATCCGCCGCATGCGAACAGCGTTTGTCCGGTGATATAGGATGCGTCGTCCGAGGCGAGAAATGCGAATACTCCGGCAATCTCTTCCGCGGTACCGGCGCGGCCCATGGGAATGTGGCTTTCCACTTCGGCTTTGGCTTTGGGATCGTTGATCCAAGCCATATTGATCGGCGTGACGATCGCGCCCGGCCCAACGGAGTTCACGCGAATATTTCTGTCCGCGTATTCGAGCGCCAATGTCCTGGTCATGTTTTCCAGACCGCCCTTGCTCATCGAATAGGGAGCGTATTTCGGCTTGGGAATGATTTCGTGGACGCTCGAATTGTTCACGATCACGCCCTTCGCCTTGCGCGAAAGAAAATGACGGATCGCTTCGCGCGCGCAGAGAAACGAACCACGTAGATTTACCCCAAGCACCCGATCAAAGTCTGCCATGTCTAGTTCGTCGCTCGCGGCAGGCTTCTGAATTCCCGAATTGTTGATCAGGATGTCCAAAGTCCCGAACTGCTTGAGAACCGTCGCGAACATGCCTTTGACCTGTTGTTCATCTGCCACGTTCGCTTTTACTGTCAAGGACTTACCTTGCTTGTTTTCTTGGGTTACTTTAGCTCGCACCGCTTCGGCGCGATCCGCCCCGCTGTTGTAATTGATGGCAACGTTGGCGCCCTCCTGAGCGAATCGAATGGCAATTGCCTCGCCGATTCCCGAGGACGCGCCGGTGATCAGCACATTCTTTCCTAAGAGTCTCGTCATTTGCCCTTCCAGCATATCCTTGTGCGTCTAAGCGATCGCTTTCAGCAACTCCGCCATATTGATTGCGGCTGCGTTGGCAGTGCCGGGTTTGAGATGCGGGCCGATGGCTACGGCCTCCCCGTGACCTTCGAACCAGACTAGAAATCGAGACTCCTCCGCTCCCGGAAGCCGTTGCTGATTCAGCCAGGTATAGTAGGCCCCCATGTCCCCATCGATCAGCGAACCTTCGGGGTCGGTTGCCACGGTTCGTCCAGCTCCTGTGAGCAACTCGTTCATTGGCCGCTCTTTTTGGCGCGGCGCGTAGCGCGTGAACAATGTCAACGGCTGCGCACGCCGTAGCGCCTCGCGCGCCGCCCATTGCACAAAAGTCGTGCTGTAGATCTGGGTTCCCGAACCCTCCGTCAGCAGGCTGAGCTGAAACCGATCGAGTGTCCCATCGCGTCCGGAGCCGATCATCCCCAGCGATTCAGGTTCGATCCGCGCCAGCACGGTCCGCAAAACTTCCGGGTTGAACGTCGAGGATTCATACGCGGCACGCATCTTTTCCGTGAGCGCCCTTCGTATTGGTGTCATCTCGTCGTAGGAAACGCTTGTCATCCCGGGCGCCGCCATCCTGGCTCCGCCCTGGATGGACCAGTGGCCGTACGCCTGCGGATAATTTGCCGCCCTCACTTTCACGGTTTCCAGCAATATCTCCAGGCCATTGCCAGGATTCACGTTACTGAAGTAAACTCCGTTCCGCCGCAGCTTGCGAAATAGCAAATACCGGTTGTCCGTCACGCCGCGACCCACCGTTACGATTCCGAGCCGTGGCACCGGAAGCTTCGGCCGCGTGAGCGTGGCGTAGAACTTGTGGACATATTGCTCGGAAGCTTCGCGAAATTCATCGGTCTGATGAGTTGCCCAAAGATGTGCCGAAAGCAGCTCCAAAAACTGTGCAGGCGAATTTACCCAATCGAAAGCCTCAAGTTGCGAGGTGAGACGAAGCCTGGCGAAGCGTGCCATCTCAGCCTGGCGGCGTTCGTCAGACAAGTCAGCGAGATAGGAGAGCTGCTTATCCAGTTCCCATTGTTCGGCTGGGAATTTCCAGTCGTAAAGAACGATCTCCTTCAGTAGAAAGGGAACAAAGCTCAACGGCAATCGCTGCAGTAAGGCGACGTTCGTGACCGCTACCTGCCGTGCTTTCGGCGGGTATTTACCAAACTGCTCGGCGCTTAGCTGCGACGGGAGCATAGCAGCTACAGCACCTCCGGCAGCGGTTTGCCTTGAGCCAGGCTCGGTGAAAAGCCCAGGAGCGATCCGAGCGTGGGCACCAAGTCGGTCGATTCAATCGGCCGGTCCACGATCGTGTTTTCACGCACGCCTGCGCCCAGCGCCATCATCCAGGTTGTGCGCGACGTAGGATCGCCTGTCCGATGATGCTGGAAGCCGTTGCCGCCCGCGCTTGTATCCGAGTCGCGGCCGAAGTCCGGCAATATGAACATGGTTGTCTTGCCCGCATATTCGGGTTCGGATTGGATCGTCCGCCAGAGTTCCGCGCACAAGCGGTCGGAGCGTCGAATTCCGTCCAGGTAGAGCGAAAATGCGCCCGAGTGCGCCACGTCGATATCGTGTAGCGTGATCCACAAGAGACTTGGAGCAAGCCGATGCATGAGTTGGCGTGCAATGTACACCGAAAGCTCATCCGGACTCGCCAGGCTCTTGGCATGCGCCACAAAATCGGCAACTGACAGCTGAAAAATATCACTGAGGGTCTTCAGTTCGACATCGTTGCCGCCCACGACCGGGCTGAACGACGAAGATTCGTAATTGTCACGCAGCAGGTGATTGAAATCCCCTTCGCCGCCCCCTGCGAGCGCAGCCGCCAGCAGCCGCTTCGGGAGGATCACTCCCGCGCCGAAACCCGGACCGTAGCCGCGATATCCGCTTTCACCAATCCGGTTGAACCCATTGCTGGGCGCGATCACCCAGGCATCCGTGGACGGACGCTTCAGATCCTTACGGAAGTACTCGAAAACGGTTGGATGATCCGGCGACACCTTTGCGAAATTGTTGAACGTCTCGTAGACTCCCGTCGCCAGGCTTGCGGTTGCCACGTAATGGCCCAGGATGCCGCGATTGATCACCTGCGTAAAAAACGTCGAGCGCGGCGCGAGCTCGGTGAGCATGTGCGGAATGTTGTCCTGTCCGTCGGGCGCGAACGTTTCGTCGTCGCGGGCGCCGCCGCCGAACGTAACGACTATCGCTTTCCGGGCGCGTGGCAGCGCCAGAGCGCTCAGCGGATAGGGGCAGAGCAGAGTTCCCACCGCTACGGCGCCGGTGGCTTCACGCAAAAACTCCCGGCGGCTACGCGAAATGGCGTGCGCCACCTCACGTGGCGTACTCGGCTCTCCCCGAAAGCGACGAGGCATCGTGGTCATTCCTTATGACGCTCACTTGGCGGCCGCCATTCAAGCGGCCGTCAATTCACGTTCAATTTGCTCTAGAGTCTTTCCCCTGGTCTCGGGCACGCGCCAGAACACGAAGCCGAACCCTATGAGACATATTCCAGCATAAAGCCAAAATGTACCGCCAGACCCAAGCGTTTTGCTTATGGAGGGGAACGAATAGGTCAGGGCGAAGGAGGCGATCCATAACGCCGACACCGAGATCGAAATCGCACGGCCCCGTACCCTGTTTGGAAAGATTTCCGAGATCAATACCCAGGTCACGGGCGCAAGCGACATCGCGTATCCGGATATGGCGAACAAGGTCAACATCAATACCGGCACGCCGTGCAGTCCATCGCGATACGCCAGACCGATCAGGAAGTGAGCCATTCCGATTGCGGCACAGCCGATCAGCATTAACGGACGCCGGCCCACCCGATCGACGAATTGCAGGGCCACCAACGTGAACACCAGATTGATCGCCCCGGTGATCACAATGTTGAACAGAACGTCGCTCACTCCATAACCGGCCGCGCGATAAATTTCCTCCGCGTAGTTGAAAATGACGTTGATACCGCTCCATTGCTGCAGCACAGCGAGAGCGATGCCGATGCCAAGCGCGCGCACGACACCCGGACGCAATAAATCCGCCCATTGTGTACCGCCGTCATCTGAGAGTGTGGTCCGAATCTCGGCCACGGCGTCGTCGGCATATTTCCCGCCACCGATTCTTGCCAGGGTTGCCCTGGCCCCGGCTAACTTGGCTCTCTTTACCAGCCAGCGCGGACTTTCGGGAACGAACAGAGCCGCTAGAAAAAAGACAATCGAAGGCGCGACTACCGCAGCGAACATCCAGCGCCAGCCATATTGCCCGTTCCACGATGCGCGGATCATCTCTGCCGTGGCGTTCATTGGGACTTTTTCGGCGATCAGCCAGTTAGCAATCTGCGCCGCCAGAATACCCACGACGATCGTGAGTTGGTTCAGCGCCACCAGCCTTCCTCTCCAGGGCGCTGGGCTGACTTCGGCAATATAGGTGGGCGAAACGTTCGACGCGATTCCGATCGCTACCCCGCCGGTAATGCGCCAGCCGATGAACGCGCCAAAACTTCCGGCTAAAGCGGTAAGCGCGGAAGACACCGCAAACAGCACGGCCGATAACAGCAATAGTTTTCTGCGGCCGAAACGATCGCTTGCCCATCCTGCTAGCAGCGAGCCGCAGAGGCAGCCGAGCAACGCGCAGCTATTGGCCCAGCCGATCGAGCGTGTCGTCGTCAGCCTAAAATATGTCTCGTAAAACGGCTTGGCACCGCCTATCACTACCCAGTCGTAGCCAAACAGCAATCCGCCGAGCGCCGCCGCCAGAGAGATGGTCCAGGCGTAACGGGCATTGAACGTATTCATGCGTCAGACTCGCGCTTCGACCAAAGCCGGCTGCGCCATCAACACTTCCTCGCGCAGCACCATCGCCATCGCGTGATTCGGATCGAGTTTCAAAACTCTATTGAGCAACGAACGCGCGCGCTTTCTGTCGCCGAGGCCAAACCGACTCTGCGCTTCCAGGAAAACCGCCGTAATGTCTTTGCGAGCATCCAGATCTTCGTGGAACAACAACATAGTAGGTAGTGAGGTGGCGAAATAGTCAATCCTAGCCGGTTTCCGCGACAAGTCACGCGCGTGAGACAGCAGCTTCCTCAGCAATTCCGTGCACGCATCTTCTTCGCCCAATTGCCGCATTGCCAGCGCACTGTAATACGTCATATCCGAAATCTCTTCGGCAGCTGCGGCAGCCTTCCGCCACCAAGCGTGCGCTCTCGCTTCTTCACGGCTCGCCTGCCAGGCCATCCCCAGCCAATAGTAAATGTTGCTTTGATCCGCCAGCGGATGTTTTGCTTCCCCGGCCTGTGGTGGATTTTCGAGCGCGGCCTCGAACTGCCGCGCGGCTTCCAACGTGTTGCCTTTTGCGAGCGCGCGGCGCCCCAGGTTCAAGCGTGCGCGTACGTACTGTGCGATCGTCAGTCCTTCGCCCCCTTCCCAGGGTTGAAATTGGCGCGACTGTAATAGCTCGAGAGCTTTCCCAGGTTGCCCCGTTTGGTTATAGAGTGCTGCCATCTCGACGCTCAAATCGTCCCGTTGGCCGACAAGTGGAGGATGTTGTTCCAAGACCTCGAGCCTCTCCTTGGGCAATGCTCCGGTCCGCTTGGCGAGTTGATCCTGTTCGTATAGTATGCGTGCGTCCGCCGGATCTGCCGCGCGGGCCTTCTGAAATGCCGCCTGCGCCTTGGCCACGTCCCTAAGGATATTGAAATAGCCGATTCCTAAATTGCGCCACATTACGGAAAACGTGGGATCGAGCAGAGCGGACTGCTCCCAAAGCGCAATTGCCTCGCGATGCCGGCGCCGGTCGTATAGCAGATTGCCAAGATAGTAGCGCGCGTGGGCATCGGGCGGATTCGCCTCGATTGCAAACTGAAGCACCAGCATCTCTTCGAGCCGGCTCGGAAAGCAGTAATCGGGCGAGGCCTCGGCCGCCGCGGCGAGTGACTCCTGTGCACCGCGCCCGAGTTTTGCTTCGCAAAAGGCGCGCAAGTACATCAACATCGGCGCCTTGGCCATTTCAAGCAGTCGTGCGGCATCTCGGTAAAATCCGGCGCGCGCATAATCGAAGGCCACATCCAGCCGCGTCTGATCGTCGGCTGTGAATGCGCCGTTCGCCAGATAGCCCGCCCATGGATCGAGCGGGTCGAGCTTCAATGTTGCGGTTAATCTCTCGTCTGCTTCTGCCCGTCGCCCTAGTTCCCGCAGGAGCAGAACCGCGAGATTGCGGGCATTCAGATCGTCCGCATTCGTTCGCAGGCATCGTTCAACGTGTTCGAGCGCCTGCTCCCAATCGCTACGCTCGGCGTCAAGCTCCGCCAAAGCGTGGAAGCTCGCCGCGCGCCAGGCGTAGTTCCAGGTCGCTTTATAGAACGCGGCATAGGCTTCTTCCCGTCGGTCCAAATAGCGAAGCGTAAGCCCGAGATTGTAGTAAGTCTCGCCATCGTACGGATTGTCATTCCAACGGGTGATGGAGGCGGTCGCCCGCCGCAGATACCGTTCTGCGTGCGAAAACTCGCCTCGACGAAGATGCCAGAGGCCCAAAGCATTGTTGGAACGCACATCCTCCGGATCGCGATCGAGCGCTTCCTCCCAGTAGGGCTCGGGCGAGCGCGTAGCGTGCCGGTACTGTTCGAGATGCAAGCCGGTGAAATACAACTCATCGTTCGGCGCGATTTTTTCGGGAGGCGGCGGCTCCGTTGCTCGTTTGGGCGGATCTCCGGCTGCCGGCGGCCGCGGCTGATAGGCGATCAATTCGCGGCCTTCGGCGGTCTTTACGGACAACCGGAGCACCCCTTCTCCAGATGAAACGACATTTTCAACCAGCACATTCCCGGGGGCTAAATCTCGCGTCCACGTGGCGGCCGATTTACCGCCTCTTTCGAGAGTCACCGTGGCTCCCGGAAATCGCTGCGTGACGCACACGCCTACTCGAATCATCCCGTCCTCGCTCCGCAGGCTGATTGCCGCGTCTCGATTCGCCTGCTGCGCCGGTCCAATTTCCTGGATTGGATACCAATACTGTTCAAAGGTTCGCGTCTCCCACGGCGCGAGAACGGAAAAGTCCGGCTGATTGTTGGTATAGACGCCTGCCATCAGTTCGATATACGGCCCATCATGGTCCGTCAGGTTTCGTTCCCAGGTATGTCCGAATTCTGCATTGCCCCATGTCCATTGCTTCTTACCGGGGGCAATGTGGTGACTCGCCACATGCACGACTCCCGCACGCTTTCGATGATCGTAGCCGCCGAGAAAATCTTCCGCCGAGCCGATCGCCATGTAGCTGGTTGGCACGGGAATGTTCGCATACCGGCTCAGGTCGTTTGCCGGATAGCCACGACTTCCGTAATCGATGCCGTAGTAGCGGCCCTCGCAAAGCGGGTATGTGCTCATCGCACGCCTGGCATGATCGGCCACGAATTCCACGTCGGGTGGAAAAAACGACTGGTACTCATCGTTCACGTGCACGCCGGCGTTCGCCCACCAGAGAAATGTTTGCGGAAATGGTGTGCGGTTGTAAAGGCGAACCTTGATTTCCAAATAAGCGCGTCCCGGATGCAGGCAGACGCCATGCATGCCGCGCAGCCGATTCATCGGATCGTGATCACTCAACCAGATTGTTCGGGAGCTATCGGCATGTTCCTCAATCGTGTAATTCACGGGCAGAAACGTCGCCGGCCGGTGGTGCTGCGGCCAGTTAAACTCCACGCCTCCCGAGATCCATGGGCCGGCAAGCCCCACCAGCGCCGGCTTAATGACGTGCTGACGGTAGAAAAAGTCGTACCCATTGGTCTTATCAAGCCCCGCGTGAATGCGTCCGCCGATTTCAGGCAGAACCATCACCCGCAGGAACTCGTTCTCAATGTGCACGGCCTGCCACTGCCGCTCGCGTGGTTGCGTCGCGATGCGATCCGTGAAGGGCAGGGGATACACCTTCCCGCTGCTGCCCTGGTAAACCCGCGTCTCCAGGAACATCGGATTCTTGTCGGGCGCATGTGGCTCGTAAGTGGGTAGCGTGACCGGCGCCGCCCAAGCCTTTACGATTTCCATACCCGTGTATAGGCGGAAAATCCCGTGGGACGCAGCACCTCGAATTGAATCTTCTCCGGCTGCGCGCCGGCGAATTTCAATTCGAGCGAGGCTTCGCTGCCGGGTTTGAGTTCGGGGAGCGATGCTTCCTGCTGTTCTATGGGAATTTGCCCGTAACCAAAATACGTACCGCGCAAGCGGTAGCCGCGCAGCGTATAGGCAGGCACATGCGGCCGCGTCTGTACGGTAACTCGGAACGCAGTGGGCACTCCTTCGATCCGCAACTCCGCTATCGGGCTTGATTCTTCACGCAGCAGCTCATACGAAGGCTTATGGTTACCCCAAACGTCTACGACCCCGTGCACTCTTTGGCGCAACACGCCCTTGCCGCTATCTCCGATGTGCGTCCGGTAATCGTTGTAACAGAAGAAAATGAGCCCGGCGATATAGTCCCGCTCGCGAAACACTGTATCGTGAGTGCGTAGAATCTCGCGCCGCCGCTCGTCCCCCTCCGGCCGTTCCGCTGTGCAGGCGCAATAGCCGTATTCGGAGATAACGATTGGCTTATCCGGAAATATTGCGTGAATTTCATCCAGGCTGCGCCCGACTGCCGCTGCGTCACCGGGATACCAACTACCGAAGTATTCGTTGCATTCGATGAAATCCATTAGCCCGGAGACATCTTTTCCGGGGGTCGACCGCAGCGAGTGCGATGCATAGGAACAGAGGCGGCGCGGATCCAAACGCTTCGAGTCCTCGAGCATGCGCTGTGCGAAATGGTACGCCGGCGGATTCTGGCCGCCAATCTCATTGCACAAGCCCCACGAACAGATCGAAGGATGATTGCGGTCACGCGCGATCATCTCGCGAAGCTGTTCCCGGCCGTTTTCGAGAATGTCCGCGTCCGGCTCTTCGCCCATCCCCTTGAACGTATTCGGACCCCAGGTCGGAACTTCGCTCTGGATCAAAATTCCGTGCCGGTCGCAGTAATCGAGTACGCGCCGGTCCTGCTGCCAGTGCGCGCGCGTAAACACGCAGTTCAGATGTTTGAGGTCGTCGTGGTCGTGCTCGATCCATTCGGCCGGTTCCGCCATGCCGAACGCCGGGTTGCTGCCCGCCATTCGCTCCACGCCCATCAAGCGCACGCGCTCGCCGTTCAAATAGAATCCGGCGTTCTTCACCTCGAACTTTCTTACACCGAACGTCGTCGCAAACCGGTGTTGACCCACCTTTACTTCGAGGCGATACAGGTTGGGCCGGTCGAAATGCCATAGTCTTGGTGTTTTCAACGCTGCTGTGAGCTTCGCTGTGCCAGCATCGTTTGCGCCCATCGAAATTGCATCGGCATCTTTACGTTCGAGTACGCGGAGGCCGCTCGTTTCGTCGATCACCCACAGGGAAACCGCGCCGTGCCATGGCCGTTCGCTCCGATTCCGTGCAAACACGGCAATCTCCAACTGTGCGTCGCCCGTTGCCAAATCCGGCAGCGCATCCACATCGACGCGTTCGATAAAGGTCTTCGGCGTAACCAGCAGCGTCACCGGACGATAAATGCCGCCATCATGCGCCCAATCACTCGAACGGCCGCGCGGAAGCATGTGCTCGTTAAACGAATTGTCGACACGAACCACCAGAGCGTTGGGACGATCTTCGAGCAACAGCCCACCGGTATCGCAAGTGAAAGCCGTGTACGCCTTACGCAGGTGTTCTCCAGCCGGTTTTCCGTTGATCCAAATCCTGGCTGAATGAAATACCGCTTCGAATTCGATACGTATCGCGGACTCCGGGGCCACCCGCGGCGTGTGGAAGTCGCGCCGGTACCAGGCAACGCCCCGATATTCCGTTAGTGGTCCGTCAATCTGCCAGGTGTGCGGAACGGTGATGGTCCGCCAGTCGGTCAGCCGCTCGGTCCTTATTTGCCAGTTCTGCTTTTCACCGGTATCTTGCGGATCGGTGCAGAACATCCACTCGCCGTCGAGGCTGATGCGCTCGGTTGCGCGCGTTTCTAAAGCGGCTGAGGCGGGTGGTTCAGGTACAGCGATCGCGCCCAGTGCAAGACTATTTTGCAGAAAGCGTCGACGGGAAGGCATGAAACGTGTACGTTACCGCGATTGCGCTCCACTGTCAATCTCGAGCAGAGCGGTCGGCGAAGGCGAATAGACGGCGCATTTTACGAAACGAAATCGGAACTGGTTATGACATAGCCGGGTTTCGACCGGCAGACCCGGTTTATGGAAATGAAATTTGGGGACGAGGGCGATACGCGGTCGCAAGCTTAGCTTATTGAGGCGTGCGGACGCGGGCAACTATCCCGCATAAGTAGTTGAGGCTTAGGGGTGAAAGAATTTTCGGATTTGCGTAGATCGGCGGCGATCGAATGTCGATTCCCGGGAAGGCTGCTATCACGTATCACGTAGCCTATTGCCACTGACTTTCTAAACTCGCCCTTAACTCACCGCTTCCATCCAAGGGTGCAAATCGAAGCGATCGCTTGTATCCAAGTCCCTGAAAACGCAAGAAATATCAGTAGGAACGCTAAAGTTCGGGACCAACTGGGCCGTTATGAGTCTTGAGCCGTTCGAGGTCGAACGACATCGTCCGATCGGATTACATTCATGAGGCATGTTTGTTCGTTCATGGCTCGGCCATCCATTCGCCGTTTGATGCTGTTCACAATCACGGCCGTGTGGCTTGCCGGGGTGGGCTTTGGCATGCGCCAGCTACTTGAGTACTCTTATACACCTGGCATACAGCTCCAATCGGGGCGAACATGGCCGACTACAACAGCGCTTAGCCGTTCTCGGGGAAAAGCGACACTCGTATTGGCTGTGCATCCGCATTGTCCATGTACTAGAGCCACGCTCAATGAACTGGCTGTCATAGTGGCCCGGTGTTCCGGCAAGATCCGGGCCGAAGTCCTTCTTTATAGGCCATCTGGCTTCAATCCAGGTTGGTCGGATACGGATCTACGTCAGACTGCGATGCAGATTCCAGGAGTCATCGTCATGGACGATCCGGATGGGGTTGAGGCTCAGCGCTTTGGCGCGGCAACTTCCGGGGAAACGCTTCTCTATGACCAGACTGGACGCCTGCTATTCAAAGGTGGAATCACTGCCTCAAGAGGCCATTCCGGCGATAACCTTGGCCGGGATACAGTCATTGACGTCGTTACATCGGGAGTGGCGGGTTTCTCTTCTACTCCAGTGTTCGGGTGTTCGCTCCGGAGCACCGCCGCCGCGCGCGCGGAGCGCAATGGGCAAGTCGTGCCGCCGGACGGCACAAAGACTCGCACTATGGGGCAGCCTCAGCCGGCCCGGCTCACGCGAGTTCCTGAAGGCGAGCTGTAAATGCCGAGCTGTGAATCGGATCCAGCCGGAGAAAAGTTAGCCGCTCGCACGCAACAACTGTTTAGCAGCCATTGGTTTGCCATCTGCCGGCAGACCGACCGTATGTTTGCGGTCCTAATGCTGGTGCAATGGATCGCGGGCATCGTTGTCGCGTTCTGGGTGTCACCTCGCACCTGGTCGGGATCCGAAAGCCGCGTTCATTTTCACGTCTGGGTCGCAATTGTTCTCGGCGCTGCCATCAACGTTTTCCCCATCGTCCTGGGCTTCTTCCAGGCAGGTGCCCGCTCTACGCGATATGTCATCGCCACCGGCCAGATGCTCATGTCCGCACTGCTGATCCATCTTAGCGGCGGAAGAATTGAAACGCATTTCCACGTCTTTGGATCGCTGGCTTTCCTCGCGTTCTATCGCGATTGGACCGTCATGATTCCGGCCACGCTTGTGGTCGCGGCGGATCATTTCATTCGCGGAGTCTACTTTCCGCAGTCAGTATTCGGTATCTTGACCGCGAGCCATTGGAGATGGGTTGAGCATGCCGCGTGGGTTTTGTTTGAAAATTTCTTTCTGATCATCTCCTGTGTCCGGAGTATGCGGGAAATGAAGGGAATTGCGGCTCGGCAAGCCGAGTTGGAGCTTTCAAAAGAAGAGTTGCGGGGACACCGCGAACAATTAGAACAGCGCGTTGAAGAGCGAACTACCGAGCTGAGTGCGGCGAAGGAAAAGGCGGAAGTAGCAAATCGAGTCAAAAGCGAGTTCCTGGCGAACATGAGCCACGAGATCCGCACACCGATGAACGGTGTTATCGGAATGACCGAATTGGCTCTTGGAACGGATCTCACGCCAGAGCAAAAAGAATACCTCGAAACCGTGAGGATTTCCGCGGATTCTCTGTTGGCTGTCATCAATGACATCCTAGATTTTTCGAAAATCGAAGCTCAAAAATTGCAAATTTCAGCGATCGAGTTTGACCTTCATGCTTGCGTGGAAGAAGCCTTACGATCTTTAGCGCTCCGGGCCCACGAGAAAGGTTTGGAATTAGCCGGACAAATAGCGGGGGACGTTCCGCGCTTCGTCTTGGGCGATGCCGGCCGTCTGCGGCAGGTCCTGGTCAATTTAGTAGGTAACGCGATTAAGTTCACTGAGCAGGGCGAAGTCGTTTTATCGGTCGGGAAGGCGCGGACGAACTTGGGAGAAAACCGCGTGGCTTTTGCCGTGCGGGACACGGGAATCGGCATTCCCGCCAATAGGCGGGAAACCATCTTTGATGCGTTCACACAAGTAGATGGGTCTTCGGTCCGGCGCTTTGGCGGCACCGGTCTCGGCCTGACCATTTCCAGTCAGCTCGTCAAATTGATGAATGGGGACATTTGGCTCGAGAGTGACCTTGGCAAGGGCAGTACATTCCACGTTTCCCTGCCGCTACCTGCTTGCGAGCAGAGCATTGCGGGGTTGCGGCCGGAAGCAGGAAACAACTTGCTGCAGGGGTTATTTGTGCTCGTTGTCGATGACAACGCGACGAATCGCCGCATCCTCGATGAGACGTTGCGCCCGTGGGGCTGCCAGGTACGTTTGGCGGATAGCGCCGTCTCAGCGCTCGAGTTTCTCGCTGAAGCACAAGCCGCCGGTAATTCCTTCTCGCTCATTCTTACGGATGCGCAGATGCCTGGCATCGATGGCTTCATGCTCATCGAAGAAATTCGGTCCAGCCCTTCACTTTCGCAAATCGCGATTATGATGCTTACCTCGGTGGACCATTACTCAGATGTTGAGCGGTGCCGGCAGCTCGGGATATCCGCTTATTTGACTAAACCGATTCGCCAGGCCGAGCTGCAAAAAGCCATGCTACGCGTCCTCGATAAAGGGCATGTCAAACACCTTGCGCAAACTTCGAATGCTGCGACAAATGCCGCTAAGGGGTCAGCGGGTTTCCATATCCTCGTAGTGGATGATAATTCGATCAATCGTAGTCTCGCTGTGAGGATACTGGCGAATGCGGGTTACATCACAACATCGACCGGGAACGGGAAGGAAGCGCTCGTTCTGCTGGAGCAAGGGCAATTTGACCTCGTCCTGATGGACGTCCAGATGCCCTACATGGATGGTTTTGAAGCGACCGCGGCCATACGAAAGGCCGAAGCGTTTACGAACCGCCATCTCCCCGTAATTGCCATGACCGCACATGCAATGAACGGGGATCGAGAGCGCTGCTTGTTAGCTGGAATGGACGCTTATCTTTCTAAGCCGGTCCGTGCGGACGAACTCAGATCGGTCATCGAATCGATACTCGTTCCAAGATAGCGTTATGGCGCCTCTGCGCCTGATTTGACGGCAGCACCCGCCCTCACTCCGCTGGCGAGCTGACCGCTCCCTCCAAATCAGCCGGCAATGTCTCGAGAAACACGTCCAAATTACTGCGCAAGATGATATGGGGTGGCAATCGGTGCCGCAGCGGCGGGCAGCGTCCCTCAGCGAGAAACTGATATAAGGCTTGAAACGCCAGCCGTCCCTGCGCGCGCGGGCGCTGGTAGACAGTACCGATTACCTTGCCGCTCCGGATAAGCGGGACCAGCGCTGGAAACAAATCAGTCGTGATCACCGCCACCTCCGCCAGTCGGCCGCTGTCCTCCAGCGCGCGCACTACCGGTACCGAGTTTGCGGTTCCCACATACACGGCCGCGAGTTTCGCGTGTCGCTGGATCGCCTCACGCGTCAGGCGGTAAGCCTCTTCGGCATCGTCATGCGCTTCGAGCACCGCTGCGACCTTAAGCGGACTGGCGAGTGTTTCGAGGCATTCGCGAAAGCCGCGAACCTTGTCGGCATGATCCACCGTATTCAAATCGCCCGTCACGATCAGCACCGCCCCGGGTTTTTTCACAAAACGCGTGAGCAGTTCCGCTACCAGCGCCCCGCCGCTGGCCGCATCGCTCGAAATCGTGCAGAGGCGCTCGGTTCCCGGCGCGTCGGTAGCGACGCACACCACCGGAACGTGCCGTCGCGCCGCCTTGCGGATCCAAGGCTTCAAGTCAGCCGGATGTCCGGGCGCGAGGATAATGCCCTGTGTCTCTCCAGCCAGCGCTTGTTCAAATAATTCGACGTCCTTTTCGCCTAGGTGGGGGTAGCTCCGAAACTGAATCCGAATGGACGATTCGAACGGCGCCGCGGCCTCTTCGATTCCTTCGCGCAACGCATCGAAAAACGATGCGATCTCCCGCGGCAGATGCACGGAAATTTGCAGTTTGCGGTTAAGCTTCAGGTGGCGTGCCGCGAAATTCGGCCGGTATCCCAGTGTCTGCGCCATTTTGAGCACGCGTGTCCTGGTCATGGCGTTGATGCCGGTCCGTGCATGCAGGGCCCGGTCGACGGTGCCGATTGAAACGCCCAGCGCGATGGCAATATCCTTAATGCCAGCGGGGCGCTCCGGCGCACGCCGTTCTGGGGGGTCGCTCATATGGGGGCTTGCTCTCATTCTAGGGCTAATACGAGGTTGAAGGACAGTGTACGATAACGGTCATTTGTGTTTCAGCGCTCAGGTATTCGGAAATTTTCAGGCAAAAAATTCCGTGTACGTTGACAGTCTCCTCGCCGCTGTGATAGTTTCTCCCGGAAAGGCTTGGTGTGCCATGTTGCTCGCGCGTGTGCTTCCTCTCTCGGCTTGTTTCATTTGCGCCGTCGCCGTTTACGCTCAGGTCGACACCGGAACGATTCTCGGCACGGTCCACGACAATACCGGAGCAGTGATTGCCGGCGCCAAAGTGACGGTCCGGAATGAAGGAACTTCTTTATCGCAGACCAACACGACATCGTCGGCGGGCGAATACGTTTTCACACCGCTTAAGATCGGGACTTACACGATCGAGGTGGAAAGCCCCGGCTTCAAGAAAGAGCGCCGCACCGGCCTGGTGGTCAACATTCAGCAACAGGCGGTTGCCGATTTCAGTCTTTCCGTGGGCGATGTTACGAGTGAAATCGAGGTGACGGCGGCGGTTCCGCTGCTACAAACGGAGAGCGGTTCGGTCGGCCAAGTCATCGAAGGCAAGACCATCAACGATCTGCCGTTGAACGGTCGTAATTACACATTCCTGGCGCGACTGGTTCCAGGCGCTACGGTCGGCCAGCCAGAGGGTCGCGGTCTGAATGCAAATGGGTGGTTCACAGCCAACGGTACACGTCCGGCCCAGAACAATTACATGCTCGACGGTATCGACAACAATACGAACAACGTCGATTTTCTCAGTGGCGCGGCCTATGTGCTTAAGCCGCCGATCGACGCGATCGGCGAATTCAAGCTGCAGACCAATTCCTTTAGCGCCGAATTCGGGCGCGCCGGCGGCGCGGTGCTGAACGCCAGCATTAAATCGGGAAGTAATAGTTTCCACGGCAGCGTGTGGGAGTTTTTGCGCAACGACAAACTGGACGCCACCGATTTCTTCCTGAATGCCGCGGGGCAGCCCAAAGGATCTTTCAAGCAGAACCAGTTCGGCGCAACTACCGGCGGTCGGATCATCAAAGATAAGACGTTCTTTTTCGCCGACTACGAAGGCACGCGCATTCGGCAAGGCATTCCGATAACCGGCTCTACAGTGCCTACGGCGTCTGAGCGCGCCAGCGGCTACACTAATTTTTCTGACTTGATCGCCCTTCAGACCGGCAACCGCGCAGATGCGCAAGGACGCAGTTATCCGTTGGGAACCGCCTTTGACCCGGCCACGACCCGGGCGATTGGAAGTAACAGCTACATTCGCGATCCCTTTCCGGGCAACATCATTCCCGCGAGCCGTTTGGATCCGAACGCGGTGAAGTTGTTGAATCTCTATCCAGCGCCGACGCAGGCCGGGCTATTCAACAATTACAGCGTGAACCGGAATTCGACTACCGATGTGAATGCTTTCGATGTGCGCATCGATCAGTACTTCTCTTCCAAGGATCAAGTTTTCGGGCGCTATAGCTGGTCGCGCAGTCCGAGCTTTTTGCCCGGACCCTTCACCGGACCCGCCGATGGAGGCGGTTTTAACGCCGGAGATCAAAACGTCGATACGCAGGGAGCGGCGCTAAGTTATACGCACTCATTTACGGCGACGCTGGTAAACGAAGCGCGCATCGGTTTCAATCGCGAGCACACCTCGCGCGTGCAGCCGTTTGGGAATGACGTTTCCAACATTCCTGCGCAATATGGCATACAAGGTGTCCAACAGACTCCTGGTAACGGCGGGCTTCCCTATCTTGGAATCGGGAGCTTGAGCCAGCTCGGTTCCGCCGAATGGCTAGTCAGCGACCGCTACAGCAACACGATTCAGTTCACGGAAAATCTCACCAAGGTTTACGGCTCGCATACGTTCAAGGCCGGCTTCGAACTGCAATCTATTTACTTCCCGTGGATCGCTCCGCCGTATTCACGGGGAGGTTTTGATTTCAATGGTCAGTACACGTCCATTCCAAACGTGAACGACACCAGCACGGGACGTGCCCAGTTTTTACTCGCCCCCATGACGTCTACCGTCGGCGGCGTGAACAATATCGGCGGAGCGGATACTCTTGATGCGTCTAATTTCGGTGGCGTGGCGGCTGACCGCTCCTACTATGGAGCTTATTTCCAAGATGATTGGAAGGTTTCGTCGAAACTCACCTTGAACCTTGGCCTACGCTGGGATTGGTTCAGCGCCACAGGTGAGCGCTATAACGCGCAGGCGAATTTCGTTCCGGCAACGCCGTTCAATGGGGCGCAGTACATCATTCCTGCGAGCCGCAAAGATAATCCTCCGCTCTCGGCCAGCTTCACCAATCTACTCGCCAAAGACGGCATCCAACTCGTTTACTCCGATGCCTACGGTTCGGGCTTGAGTATGATCCAGAAGAACAATTTCGCGCCGCGCGTCGGCTTTGCCTATCAGGTCAATTCAAAGTTTGTTGTGCGTGGCGGCTACGGCATTTATTACGGCGCTTTCGAAAACCGCGGCGGCTCGCCGAGTCTCGGCTACAACTATCCGTTCCAGTACAGCTTTCATTTCCCGAGTCCGAATTCCGTCTCTCCCGTGACCTATCCGAACGGTACCATCGCTACTCTCGAAAATGGACTCTCGAGCGTACCTCTAAGCACGACGGCCGTAAATGCACAAGGCTTGAGCCTACGCGGCATCCAGTTCCACTACCAGACTCCCTACGTACAGAGCTACAACTTCACTCTGCAATACCAGCTCAGCCGCGCCGATTCGTTTGAGGCGGCATATGTCGCTTCGCTGAGCCGGCATCTGGAAACCTTTGTCGGATCGAATCTGCAGAGCGTGCTGCTGCCGCCCGGCCTCGATCCACAAAAGTATGTACCATTTCAGGATTTCGCTCGCGGTGCTTCTTACGCCAACACTATCGGCACCGCCAATTATCATTCTCTGCAGGTCAAATATGAACGCCGGCTGGCGACGGGGTTGAACGCGCTGTTTGCCTATACGTATGCAAAAACCCGGACGGATGCGGGCGACCTGTTGAGCGGCGGCGGCGTATCCGGCTTCCGCGCACCTGGAATTCCCGGCTGGGGAATTCAAAAAGATATGGCGCTCGCCGACTTTGACATCCGCCACGCCATCTCGCTGAGCGCCACGTACGATCTGCCTTTCGGCAAGGGGCGCCACTACATGAGCAGCTCGCCGCGCGTCGTTGAGCTGCTGCTTGGTAATTGGAGCTCCAACGGCATCATGACCCTCGATACGGGCCAGCCGCAAACGATAGGCTGCACCAAAACGACCGGTGCGGGTACCGGGTGTTATGCGCTGTACACCGGCGCCGATCCTTACGGCGGTTCTCACGACGTGAACCATTACTACAATGCTGCTGCCTTCGCGGATCCCCCGGTGGTGACGGCGGTGGGCCAAACCGATTTTTCTCCTCTCGGCGGCGGCAACACCCAGGTTTCCGGGCCGCCCTTCCGGCGTCTCGACTTCTCGCTCTTCAAGTCGTTTCCCATTAGTGAAAACAAACGCTTCGAGTTTCGTGCCGAGTCGTTTAACCTGACGAATCATCCGGCATTTGCGCAGCCCCCGAGTAGCAATCTGAATTTTGTGAACACTTCTACCTTTGGTCGTATTACTGCTACACGCGATGCGCCGAACGACGCGCGTGAGCTGCAGTTCGCGCTAAAATTCTATTTTTAGTGCCGCATGCGCTGGTTGTTCGGTCTCGTTCTGTGCCTGGCACCTGTGGTGGCGCAGGGCATAGATGAGACTGCACGCCAGTTCGAGCGCGCGGCGCGAAATGATCCGTCGGAGAACAATCTATTCGATCTCGGCAGTTATCTGCTACAGCATAACGGCTTCGCGCCGGGCCTGACGGTTTTCGAGTACGGGATCAATCGCTATCCGACATCCGCGCGGCTGCGCGTCGGCCTAGGCGTGGCGCTCTATTCGTTGGGGCGGTATGACGAAGCGGTCGAGCGCTTATGCCAGGCGGTGGACCTGGATCCGCGCGACACGAAGGCGCTCGATTTTCTCGGCAAGATGCAGGATATTTCGCCGCAGTATAAGAATGAGGTGGGCCGCCGGCTCGGGCATTTTGTCGAGCTGTATCCCAAAAACGCAGCCGCGAATTATTACTATGCCCTGAGCCTTGGCGAACGTGGCCAATCCTACTTTGAAACGGCGGTTCAACTCGATCCGAGCTTCACCGATGCCCATTACCATCTCGGCCTGCTTCAAGAGGAGGCCGGCGCAACCGCGAAGGCCATCCTCCAATACCAGGTCGTTATCGAGCAACGACCCGATTTCTCCCAGGCGCACTACCATCTCGCTCGCCTTTATCAGAAATCCGGCAAACCGGACCTGGCCCGGAAGGAGTTCGCCTTACTCAAGGCTCTAAAGGCGCAGCAGACACCCCTGCGTTGAATCCGAAATCGAAACATGATCAAATAAAGTGATCGGCTCGCCGGTCGGCCGCATGTTCTTGCGGCACCCCACTCGAACTAGGAGCCTATTCGTTGCAGCAAGCAGTTCTCGCCCTGGAGGACGGTACAGTCTTCGAGGGAGTCAGTTTTGGTGCGCCCGTCCAACGTACCGGTGAGGTGGTCTTTAATACCGCCATCACCGGCTATCAGGAAATTTTCACCGATCCTTCCTATTGCGGCCAGATCGTGGTCCTCACCAATCCACAAATCGGCAACTACGGCGCCAATCCCTCCGATAGCGAATCGACCAAGCCATTTATCGAAGGACTGGTCGTCCGCGAAATCTCTCCCGTTCCCAGCAACTGGCGCTCCGAAGAGCGCGCAGAACACTTTCTAGCTGGATATGGCATTCCAGTGATTGCGGAAATCGATACCCGTAAGCTCGTCCGTCATCTGCGCGAACGCGGCGCGATGCGCGGCATCATTGCTATCGGCGAGCACGATCCCGCTACGCTTCTCGCGAAGGTGCGTAATTCGCCTTCCATGACCGGGCAGAATCTGGTTTCGCGCGTTTCCACGACTGAGAACTATGAATGGACGCACGGCATCGAGGCCGTCTCCGCATCCGATAAAGTGCCGGCTCCTTTAGAACCGGCCTTTCATGTCGTTGCCTACGACTATGGCATTAAACGGAACATCCTGCGCCATCTCGTACAGATCGGTTCGCGTGTGACGGTCGTGCCATCCGATGCGAGCGCGAAAGACGTGCTTGCACTTCAACCCGATGGCGTTTTTCTCTCGAACGGGCCCGGCGATCCCGAGCCGCTCGCGCAGCAAGCCGCCGACGTCCGCCAGCTTATTGGCAAAGTTCCCGTCTTCGGGATCTGTCTCGGTCACCAAATCCTCGGTCTGGCTCTCGGGGGCAAAACGTACAAGCTGAAGTTCGGCCACCACGGCGCCAATCACCCGGTGTTGAACCACCGCACCGGCAAGGTTGAAATTACTTCGCAGAATCATGGCTTCTGCGTCGATCCCGGTTCGTTGCGCGATTCCGAGGTCGAAATCACACATCTCAATTTGAACGATCAAACGGTCGAGGGATTGCGCCACCGCAGCGAGCCCGTCTTCTGCGTCCAGTATCATCCCGAAGCCGCTCCTGGACCACACGACTCGCACTACCTTTTTCAGGATTTCGCCGTGGCGATGAAGGAACATAAGTCCTAGAAGATGCCCAAGCGAACCGATCTGAAACGCATCCTCATTGTCGGCTCGGGCCCGATCGTTATCGGCCAGGCCTGCGAGTTCGATTATGCCGGGGCGCAGGCATGCAAAGCCTTGCGCCAGGAGGGCTACGAAGTCGCGCTCATAAATTCCAATCCAGCGACCATCATGACGGATCCGGAGCTAGCCGATCGCACCTACGTGGAGCCCTTGAGCCTTGCTTACGCGACGGAAGTCATCCGCAAAGAGCGGCCGGACGCGCTGCTCTCGACGGTCGGCGGTCAGACCGGACTCAATCTCGCCGTTGAGTTGGCCGAATCGGGCGTTCTCGAAGAATACGGCGTCGAGTTAATCGGCGCGAAGATCGACTCTATCAAGAAAGCCGAAGATCGGCTTCTTTTCAAGGACGCGATGCGCAAGATCGGTCTCGACATGACGCAGTCTCAACTGGTTAATAACGTTGAAGACGGGCTCGCATTTGCGGCACGCATGGGGTATCCCATCATTCTCCGTCCGAGTTTTACTCTGGGCGGGACCGGCGGCGGGATTGCGTATAACCACGAAGAACTCGTTGAGATTCTCGAACGCGGCATTGATCTGTCTCCGGTCCATGAAGTTTTGGTCGAAGAGAGCGTGCTTGGCTGGAAGGAATTCGAACTGGAGGTCATGCGCGACCTCTCCGGCAACGGCATCATTGTCTGTTCGATCGAAAACTTCGATCCCATGGGTGTCCATACGGGCGATTCCATCACGGTGGCGCCGGCGCAGACTCTTACCTATCGTGAATACCAGATGATGCGCACTGCTGCGCTGCGCTGTTTGAACGAGATCGGTGTCGACACGGGCGGCTCGAACGTGCAGTTTGCCATCAATCCCGAAAACGGCCGCATGGTGGTTGTCGAGATGAATCCGCGTGTATCGCGCAGTTCAGCTCTCGCGTCGAAAGCGACCGGGTTCCCCATTGCCAAAATTGCCGCTAAGCTCGCCGTCGGATACCGGCTCGATGAAATAAAGAATGACATCACGCGCGCCACGCCTGCTTGTTTCGAACCTACCATCGATTACGTCGTTGTAAAAATTCCGCGCTGGCAATTCGAAAAATTTCCGGGCGCCGAACCCGTCCTGAATACCCAGATGAAGTCTGTAGGCGAGGTTATGGCGATTGGCCGCACGTTCAAGCAAGCGTTGGGCAAAGGTCTGCGCAGTCTCGAAACCGGCAAGGCCTCAAATGCCGCTTCTCTCAATCCTGCTTTGATTGCCAAGCGGCTGATTACGCCGAATCCGGACCGGCTCGACTACATCCGCTTCGCGTTCGCCCAAGGCCACACTGTCGATCAGGTTTTCGAGATGACCAGCATCGACCGTTGGTTTCTACAACAGGTCTCTGAAGTGGTGGCACTCGAGCAGTCGCTGAAAGGGCGCTCTCTTGAATCCTTTACGGCACGCGAGTTCCGCAAGCTCAAACGTGATGGATTGGGAGACCGTCAGATTGGCGAAGCCATCGGCTCCCAGCCGCTCGATGTGCGCGCAGCGCGTCAGAAACTGGGGATCAACGCAGTCTTCAATCGTGTCGATACATGCGCCGCGGAGTTTGAGAGCTTCACCCCTTATCTCTATTCGAGCTATGAATCCGAGGATGAAGCGGCGCCCAGCACGCGCAAGAAAGTGATGATCCTAGGTAGCGGACCCAATCGGATAGGGCAGGGAATCGAGTTCGATTACTGCTGCTGCCATGCGTCCTTCGCTCTCCAGGATTTCGGCTACGAGTCGATCATGGTGAACTGCAATCCGGAGACTGTCTCGACGGACTACGACACCAGCGACCGCCTTTACTTCGAGCCGCTCACTCAGGAAGAAGTTCTGAACATTTATCAGACGGAGAAGCCGGACGGGCTCATTGTGCAATTCGGCGGGCAAACGCCGTTGAATCTGGCGATGCCGCTCAAGCAGCTCGGTCTTCCCATCATCGGCACCGATCCGAGCAACATCGATCTGGCCGAGGATCGCAAGCTGTTCGGAAAACTGCTTGGCGATCTCGAGATTCCTTCTCCTCCACACGGCTCTGCCACCAGTGTGGAAGAAGCCTGTCAGGTCGCGCGCGGTCTTGGCTTTCCGGTGCTTGTGCGCCCAAGCTACGTGCTGGGCGGTCGCGCCATGGTGATTGCGTACGCCGAAGAAACGGTGCGCCGCTATATGCAGGAGGCCGTGGGCTTTTCGGTGAAGCGGCCGGTTCTCATCGATCGTTTTCTTGAAGATGCAACCGAAGTGGATGTCGATGCGCTTTCCGATGGAGATAATGTGCTGATTGCCGGCATCATGGAGCACATTGAAGAAGCTGGCGTCCACTCCGGCGACAGTTCCTGCGTTCTTCCGGCAACGACTCTTTCCGAGCAGATTCTCGAGACCATCCGCCAATACACCACCAAGCTCGCCCGCGCACTCAACGTGGTTGGCTTGATGAACGTGCAGTACGCGATCAAGGAAGAAAAAGTCTATGTGCTCGAGGTCAACCCTCGCGCCTCGCGCACCGTGCCGTTCGTTGGCAAGGCAACCGGTGTGCCTTTGCCTAAGATTGCCGTGGGCCTGATGCTCGGCAAGAAGCTCGACGAGTTCCAGCATTTGACGGGGGGAATCGTGAACGGAGTGCTGCCGGTCCCGAATTTCTTCGTGAAGAGCCCGGTGTTTCCGTTCAACAAGTTTCCCGGCGTCGATCCTGCGCTAGGTCCTGAAATGCGCTCGACCGGTGAAGTTATGGGTGTTGGTGAAAGTTTTGGCGAGGCATTCGCAAAAGCGCAGCTTGCCGCCGGCAGTCCAATTCCCGATGGAGGGGCGCTGTTCATCAGCGTGAATGATCGCGACAAGCCCGCCGCCGTCCAGGTCGCCGCCAAATTCCGCGAATTTGGTTTTGAGTTGTTCGCCACGCGTGGCACCGCCGCCGCACTCAAGGCCGCCGGACTTCCGGCAAAGACGGTGTTCAAAGTTAACGAGGGGCGACCCAACGCTGTCGATTTATTGAAGGCCGGCAATTTGAGCCTGGTGATTTACACGACCACCGGCAGCCACTCGTTTCCGGACGAGCAAACTATCCGCCGCAACGCCGTTACGTATCGCACTCCTTGCATCACAACCATGAGTGGAGCGCGCGCCGCCGCCGAAGCGATCGTTTCGCGCCGCCGCGATCCCATCCGCGTCTGGAATCTGCAGGAACTGCACGAACGCGAGGTCGTGGAAGCCTCCGCAACGTTCTAGCCTTTTTCACAATCCGTTTTTGCGGTGAAACGTTTCTGCCCTTGTCACCACAATCCTACGCGCATATATTGGGCGATGCCTGACCAGGAGGAATTTTCTTTTGCCGCTGGATTCGATCACTTTACAAAAAGCAATACACGACGCAGGACATAATTGGCTGGTACGTACTCCACCGGCGACGGAGCGGCATGGATTAGGGCTACTGCCGTCCGATCCGCAGAAAATACAAGCCGCGATTGCGACGGCGCGTGTAATGCTCGAGGCACGAATCCGTTTGCTTCCGCTGGCCTCCATCCAGGAGGCGCCCGGACTTCATCCGGCCCAGGCGGCTACCACAATTTCGCTCGCCTCCGCCGCGGCCAGTATTCCGCGCGAGATGGATTGGCGGACACGCGGCATCATCGGACCGGTCCTTGACCAGAAATGGTGCGGTTCCTGCGTGTCGTTTGCGACCACGGGCCTCGCCGGAGCCATGGCATGGCTTGAACTAGGTTTGCGTAACGTCACGCTGTCGGCGGCAGATCAGCATTTCTGCTCGTCGCATGGCGCCAACTGTGGTGGCTGGAATGCCGCAGATGCCTTGGGGCAGATCAAATCGCGGGGTGTCGTGACCGAAGAAGCCTTCCCATATATGACGGCCTTCGATAATCCGCCGAAGGGAGACCCCAACGACAATCCCGATCATCTCTGGCTGGCCTATTGCCGCGCGCAAGTGAATCGGAAGGAGCGTCGGTACCGCATCCAGGACTACAGCGCTTGGCCATCCAGCATGCCAGGTATTTCTTTCGACGCACGCAAATACTATCTCGCTAACTTTGGTCCCATGGTCATGGGCTTCACCGTCTATGAAGATTTTGATAGCTACGGCGGTGGCGTGTTCAAACACACCACCGGTAAATCGCGAGGCGGCCATTGCGTACTCGTAGTCGGTTATTCGGACAGTAATCAAGCCTGGATCTGCCGTAACTCGTGGGGGACCGGCTTCGGCGGCGCGGCGCATGCCGATGGTACAGGCGCCGGATTTTTCATGATCGCCTATGGCGACAGCAACATCGACGATACGTTCTACGGCTGCCATGGAATCGTTGTTCCCCCAGCCGGCCGTCTTGCGCAGCGCGTCGGTGATGTGGATGGCGATGGCCATACCGAAGTAATCGTCACGAGCCTCTGGGGCATCGGCATTCTGAAACACGCCGGCGCCACGATGACCGCGCCGATGATGGCCCCGAATGGCACGCGTTTTGGCGGCTGGCTGCTCAATACAGGCGACAACACTTTCGGGCCGATAGCCGACTACGATGGCGACGGCCGCACCGAGATTCTGGTCACGAGCCCGTGGGGGATCGGAATACTCAAAGAATCCGGTGCGACCTTGACTGCGCCGATGATGGCTCCGAACGGTACGCGTTTCGGAAGCTGGACGCTCGATACGGCGAGTAATCAGTTCGGTCCGTCTGGCGATTTCGATGGCGACGGCCATGCCGAAATTCTGGTCACGAGCCCCTCGGGCATCGCGATTCTTAAGCTAAATGGAGCTACCATGACCACGCTCATGGCTGCCAACAACGGCACACGGTTTGGTGGCTGGCTGCTCAACAGCGCTGACAATACGTTCGCTATGGCTGCCGATTTTGATGGCGATCGCCACGACGAACTATTTATAGCTAGCCCTTGGGGTATCGGCATCCTGAAACTTACTGGTGGTGTATTAAACGCGCCGATGATGCAGCCGAACGGCACGCGCTTCGGCGGCTGGCTGCTCAACACGGCCGACAATAATTTCGGCGAGGCTGGCGATTATGACGGCGATGGCCACGCGGAGATTCTGGTGAATAGTCCGTGGGGCCTCGGCATTCTAAAGATGGCGGGCGCCACGATGAGCGCACCGATGATGCAGCCGAACGGCACACGTTTCGGGGGGTGGCTGCTTAACACTGCGGATAACCAGTTTGGGCCGGCCGCCGACTACGATGGCGATGGCCGTGTCGAATTGCTTATCACCAGTCCGTGGGGGCTCGGCATCCTCAAGCAGGCGGGCGCCACGATGTCCGCCCCGATGATGGCGCCCAACGGCACGCGCTTTGGCGGCTGGCTGCTGAATACGGCAGACAACCAACTTGGCATCGCGGGCAAATATGAGGGAGGCCGGCAGGCGGAAATTCTGGTGTCGAGCCCGTGGGGCATCGGTATTTTAAAGCTCAGCGGGGCCACTCTGACCGCGCCGATGATGCAGCCGAATGGCACGCGTTTCGGCGGTTGGCTGCTCAACACCGCTGACAACGAGTTCTAAGGGCGCGTTTTCGGCAGACCGGGCGATGAAGCCTCGAAGCCTTCGTCGAACGCGGCAGTCGAGCCGCACACGATCACGCGGAGGCCTTTGGTCGCCCGGAACGGCACCAGGTTGCTCATGCCGTAGCGCAGGACGTCAACCGTTGCACCATCCTCGTTAGCAGTGTACGTGTAGCAGGGCGGATTATCCGTGCGGCTCCATTTCTTTTTTTCAAAATTGAGATGGCTGAACTTCTGCTCGACGAATCCCAGCGTGTCTGCGAACATCGTCAGCGAAAGAAGCAGCGCTGCGATAGCCGCCCAAGCCTTTATCTTCACAACGTATTCAGCATATCCCGCGGTGTCGGTTAGACTCCAGGGTATGCGTAAATGCAGGCTGCCGAGAATCTGCTGGGCGTTCTTTATTCCCGTCCTTGGTCTGGCCGAGCTTCGACAACATACCGTGGCGAACGATTTGAAGGGCGGCTACCAGGTTGTCTGCGCGGACGTGAATCACGATGGCAAGATCGACCTGATCGCTGTCGCAAGCGGCCAGACCGAGCTTGTCTGGTACGAGAATCCCTCCTGGCAGCGCCATGTAATCGCGAGCAATCTGAGCCACATGATCAACGCGGCGTATCTGAACGACCAGATTGTGCTCGCTTCCGGATTTGCGAACGAAGCCAGACACAGTATTGGCATCGTTTCACTTCTCACTCCAAACGGCGATCCCGCGCAGCTCTGGAACGTACGAGAAATAGATCGGCTTACGACCTCGCACCGGCTACGCTACGCCGACATAGACGGCAGCGGCAAAAAAGTATTAATCGATGCGCCCTTGACGGGAGCAACCTCTGAAGCTCCTGAATACCACGGCCATGTGCCACTGGTCTTCTATCGTCCCGGTGAATGGAAACGGAAGACGATCGACGAGACGAACGAAGGCGTCCAGCATGGTCTGTTCATCACGGACTGGGATGCAGATGGACGCGATGATATTCTTACGGGCAGCTTTTCCGGAATCGACCTCTATCGACTTCGAAACGCCAAATGGCAGCGCACGGAGATCGCGAAAGGGAGTCCGGCACCTTGTCCCAAGTGCGGGACGAGTGATGTGACGGTCGGCAGGCTGGGAAGTGAGCGATTTCTCGCCACGATCGAGCCTTGGCACGGCAACGAAGTTGCCGTTTACCGTCATGGCCGCGGGGGCTGGGCACGGACGGTGATCGACGATTCACTCGCTCAAGGACACACGATCCTTACTGTGGATTTAAACCATGATCGCCGCGACGAGATCGTAGTCGGATTTCGAGGAAACGGTGGAAGTGTGCTCATTTATCATGCAGGTGCGCACGACGCCTGGTCGAAGACGGTATTAGACGACGCGATTCCGGCCAATGCCTGTGCCGTCGCCGATCTGAACGGCGACGGCCGCCCGGACCTGGTATGCATTGGCGGTTCGCTGCTGAAGTGGTATGAAAACCAGCGCTAGTATCCCTTCTTCTTGTCGACCACGTTAATCATGGGCTTGCCGGCAACAAAACGGCGGATGTTTTCCTGAATCGTTCCCACCATCCGCTCTGCATCGCGGTCGGAGCGGCCGGCAATGTGCGGTGTGATGATCGCGTTCTCGAATTTCCACAATGCGTGGTCTTTGGGAAGCGGCTCCGGATCGGTCACATCGACACCCGCACCGGCCAGACGCTTTTCGTCGAGCGCTTTCACGAGCCCGCCCATATCGTAGATTTTGCCGCGGCTGACCGCAATGAAATACGAGTTCTTCTTCATGAGCGCAAATTGACTCGCACCCATCATTTTGCGGCTCTGCGGCGTATCCGGCACGGAAGTGAAGACTACGTCCGCTTGCGGAAGCACGCTATCGAGCTGATCCGGCTTCACGAATCTTTCGACGAATGGAAGGAACGGCTTGTCTTCGCGATCTACGCCGATCACGGTCATGCCGAATGCATTGGCTCGCAGCGCAATCTGCGTTCCGATGCCGCCAACACCGATCACAACAGCCGTCTTGCCCCGTAGTTCAATGCCATGGAATGAACGCGGATTCCAAATCTGCTGTTGGTCGTTCTTATAGAGAACGTACAGATTGCGCGAAAGCATCAACAGCATCGCCAGCGCGTGATCGGCAATTTCCGGCCCCTGGACGATCTTGTTGTTTGTAAGAATGATGTTGCTGTCGCGTAAATCGCTCGTCCCGTCGGCGGGAAACAACACCCGCTCGACGCCCGCGGACATCACGCCCACCCACTTGAGATTTTTGCCCGCGCGCACTTCTGCCGATGTGATCTCACCGATATAGGCATCAGCGTCGCCGATCTCATCCATCATTCTTGCCCGTTCAACGGGCACGATTTTGACATCGGAAGATGCGCTTTGCAATTGTTCCACCAGCGTCGGGTTGGCGTTTACAGCTACAATCTTTTTCTGCTGACCCTGAAGAACCAGAGTCGCAATAAGCGCTGTCAGGATAAGGCGTCGCATCTGCATAGCG
>Ga0157369_10000708_pt1 | contig 42921 bp, 37 predicted proteins | sample C25metaG_FD_113461 | JGI IMG/M metagenome (GOLD analysis project Ga0157369, IMG submission 113461) | Corn rhizosphere microbial communities from Kellogg Biological Station, Michigan, USA - C2-5 metaG | ecosystem: Host-associated > Plants > Roots > Rhizosphere > Soil | place: USA: Michigan... | reverse complement strand
CTGCTTCGCGCCCCTCGATCAGCGGCACGATCAGCGCGCCCAGCGTCAGCATCGACAGCGCGGCGCCGCCGAGTTCGAGCTTTCTCGCATGCTGCGCATGCGTTTCCTTCAACAGCGGAACGCCGAACAGCACGACCAGAATCGCCAGCGGCAGGTTCACGAGGAAGATCGTGCGCCAACCCAGATTGAACAGGTTCAGCGAGATAAGGATCCCGCCCAGCGCCTGCCCGACCACGGCGGCGAGGCCGAACACCGCGCCATACAAGCTGAGCGCGAGTGGCTTTTCCGCTTCCGGGAAGATCGCCTGGATCGAAGCGAGCGCCTGCGGCGCCATAATCGCGGCCGTCACGCCCTGCAACGCGCGACCGATGATGAGCGTCCACGGCGAGCTCGCGAGGCCGCACAGCGTCGAGGCCGTCGCAAATCCGATCAACCCGAGAAAGAACATGCGCCCGCGGCCGAACAGGTCGCCCAACCGCCCGCCCGTGATGAGCGTCACCGCATACAAGCCGGCATATGACGAAATGACCAGTTGCTCGGCCGACGACGAGGCACCCAACTCCGCGCGGATCGACGGCAGCGCGACGTTGATGATGAAGAAGTCCAGCGGCGGCAGGAACGCACCGACGAGCAGAACCGAAAACATGGCCCAGCGACGCGGGTCGGGCGAGACGGGATCATTTCGTGACATGGATGGCTCTCTATATGGAATCACTCGATTCCAAATTGAATAAAAAAATTCAGTCGAGGATGCGCATGGTGCGGTCGACCAGCGCGAGCATGTCGCGCTCGGCCACGCCGGTCTTCCCTAGTACGCGCATGCCCTCGACCTGGCAGACGAGCAAACGCGCCAGCACCTGTTCGTCCTGCTCGGCGATCTCGCCGCTCGCCTGGCCGCGGACGATCGCACCTGCATAGAGCTGCTGCAGGCGCCGGAACATGCGCCCTGTGCGCTCCGCGACATCCGCGTCGTGCGCGGCCAATTCGGTGGTCATCGCGACCACGAGGCAGCCCCGCCGGCCCGCCTCGCCGATAGACAGGTGCGCATAGCGCAGCAGCGAGTCGCGAATCGCATCCTTCACGGGGCCCGGTTGCGACAGGATATCTGCGGTCGCCTTGAGTCCGTCGGCCATGTACAAATCGAGCGCCGCCAGCAGCAGCGCTTTCTTGTCGCCGAATGCCTTGTAGAGGCTGCCGCGCGACAAGCCGGTGCCGGCCATCAAGTCGGGCAGGGACGCGCCTTCATACCCGCGGTCCCAGAAAACGTCCATCGCGTCGCGCACGGCATCGCCAAGTTCGAATTCGCGTGGGCGGCCCACGCCAGCCGGATTTGCCATCGGTCAGGTTCGCAAACGATGCAATACTCGAAAGATGAAACCATTATATGGACCGATCAGTTCCGATGTCAATGCTTGTGTTGGCAGGGTGCGTCGATGGCCATCCCATCGCGCAGGTCTGAGAGCGCCAATAACACACATATTTTGCGAACTTCAAGCGCGTGGCGTTCGGCGTTTGCGCTGGTGTGCCGTCGCGCAACATCTGCGGCGACTCGCGCCTCTGAAATGGCCCAACACCGCCACGCGCATATCGCACGGCACAAGGATGGTCATCAAGCTTGACCACTGCGTTGCGACTGACCGGTTGTGGCCGGCAGTGCTCTATGGAGTCCAGGCAAATGTCGATTTCCTGGACGTTCGTTACAGGACGATAGAATTTTGCACCATCAGGGTCGCTTAGTTCAGAAACAGTAACCGCAAAATGACATCAACCGATTCCACCGAACCGCTGCGCTTGCCGGCGCGGTCCAGCGATCTGCGCATGCCGGTCGAAAATCTTCCCTACCCGATCGGCGAGCGGGGCTCTCGTGAGTCGCCAGACGAACATGGTCTATGGGGATTAGTCGGCGACCAGGCAGTCCTCCAGCATATCGAGTTGTGGCCATATACCGAGAACGGCAACCAGGACGAGGAGACAGCCAGAAACGGGCGCATGAACGGTGAGCTATATGCTGGTTTGAAAGAAGTCTTCGGCAGGATTACCGCGATCGAGGTCGGCGCCTTGGGATCGGACGCATCAATGACGAGTGCCGCGGAACTGGCCAGCTTTCACACTTTGCAAAGGTGGGTGCCAAGCGTTGAGGATGGCCGCCATCTGTTCGTGTTTCGCTCCCGTGACGGAGAGTGGGCGGGCTTTCGCTGGCGGGAAGAAAGTTTCCGGTTTCGCAGGGCGTCTTTGGTAGGTTTCTCGTTGACGTCGGCAATGCCTGCAAGAATGTCTGGAGGATTTCAGGTCTGGGTCGGCTGCGTGCCGCGTGCGGATCCGGGACCTCATGCCAGGGATAAATGCGTCGAGGCAAGCTCCTGTCATCTGTATGACCGTTGGACGGCGGAAGTAGGCTTTGCGCTGCTAACCGTCATGATCTGCGTGGCGAACTTCCTCGGTACAGCGTTTACCGCCCGTCAGTTTGCGGACGTTTGACTGCTTCGAACGGCAGCGCCAGGCGTTGGCGAAGTGGTAAGGCAGTTTTGCTCGCAGTAACCCCGCTAGCGTGCAAGGCGCTTGTCGACCCGGAGCGGCCACAGCCTTCGCCCCAAAGCGGCCAGTCGAGGTCGCACTCAACCTCGCGGCCATTCGTCACCCTGAGGCCACCGGCGACCACGCCCGATACCCTATTCGATACCCGCAGGGCTAACGGAGCATCAAAGCTCGGCGCGTTAGGCGCTAGGCTGCTTTCTGAAGAATTTCCTGTCAGCTTCCTCGACAGTAAGAGGTTCCATACTGAAGCTTCCACTCGCGTGTTTCATTTTTCTAACCTGAATCCCCTTTATTTTGCAAATCTCTTCAATCTTCGCTTGATCGTCTTTCGAGATATGTGATCCGAGGTACACGGTGCTCGGCCTGGGTACAGGGTAAGCCTGTTCTGACGCAATAATTCCGTTTGAGAAAATTAGGCGCCATTCGCGCTCATAGTGCCAGTCATTGGATTTTATGAGCCCAGCCTTATTTAGATAAAGATTATTAAACTCAGGCTTCCCCACACGTCTCACATTCTCCGTCGCATTAAACGGAGAGTCCGAGTAAATTACCGGATACAAAAAACGGCACAGGTGATGCATGTGTGGGAGATTGCATATGGAATACTCAACACAAAATCCTTTATGATAGTTTGCGTAGTGCGCCCACATCAAGGTAGAGTCGACGCGCTCCGAAAACGAGCAAACTTTGAAAGCGCTCTTAAACCCGTCGGAGCTCCTAGCGACCATATCCTCGTACATGGCGCGCACTGCACCCTTGAGGGCATTCTTGAACCCCGCAGCCTTTTCCACCGACTGCCCTTCCAACATCAAGTCGTAGAACAACGTCTCAGGGTCCGCTGACTCACGCAGTGTAGCCTGGATCTCGACGATGCGATCATGAGATAGTGTCTTTAGTAGCACTCCTCGTAGCTGATCAGGCATATTTCGGTACAAATCCTTCGACAGTTCGTCGAAATCAATAAACGAAGAGCAATCGTATGGATCATTGAAGCTTCTCGGGTCAGCAATCCAAACGGTATCGTTTTCGAGATTCTTTATCGAATTCACATTAACTTCACGATACTTGAATATTGATCGGGGTAAATTCTGATGCTTCAGTCCATAAGCGATCTCGATCCTTTGCATGGATGCATCCAAAGGAAACAGCGATGATACGAATTCGTCAATCCATGACATTTTTTCGGTCCTCGTTTTGGTCAGCGGTTCGCAAACGAGTCGAACAATACATGAGTTAATTGAGTCCGCCAATTCCACGTCAAAAAATCAAGCTAGCGCAGTGTCTCCCACAAGCTGAGTGGCGGTCATCCGACCGCCGAACGCACGGCAGACGCTCTCATCTGGCTTCTGTCGTATCCGATTCAACAGGAAATCGAGTCTCGGAGCAAGCGTAGTACGTAACTCACGAACGAGCCAAATGTACTCCGTTTATCAACGGTCTGTGCCACCAAGTTCAATGACCGCAACTGGCCGACATGCGCCGTTGCCGTCCCAATAGTCGAGCGAACGACGTGCTGTGACGATATCGTCGGTCGAACCCAATCAACTGATCAACGCGGCCCTCCCCCACCACGACTTCAACTGATCAACTTGAGACGACGTCAAATTAACCGCAACAGACGAAGCGACCTGCCCCATATCCGCCCCCTATCGTTGCATCATTGAATTGACCAAATTTTCTATTCTTTCGTCGATCGATCGAAAATCATCGCCGTATCTTTTATCTATCTCCGCTCTTATTTCATAGCCCTCCGGGTAAGAATGCTCCCAACTATAGGATCTGCTCCAGCTACCGGGATCGGTGACAACGACAAGATTTCCATGCACATCCTTAAATAGGAAATACGTTTTTACTACCCCCGTACTCCGCATAGGCTCGATAAACACTCGATAGCCACCTTGCATCGGCAATTCCCTCAGATTCGCCTTGCTACCATTGACAACATCGAGAGCGAGAGTGCTGCTTTTAGGGCGAGTTTGGACGATCAAGAAAACACTGCGCGCCCTCGTGCCTAAGTTTTCCTGCTCGCCAAAACCCGGAAAATCCGTGGTCACGGTAAAAAAATTATCAACGATCTTAGGTATCATTTGCTTAGGGATGGAAAATTGGAGCGAACCACCTCCCAACAGCGGCACCGATGCCGTGACACATTCGCCCGACTCGCTATTCGCGCCCTCACTTGCCATAAGACATCCCAGAAAAACGACCAGCCATATAATAATTTGATTTAAATTCTTTATCATTTGGTTGTAGCACCATTGCGATGCCCCATTTATTTTAAAGATGACCGATAAATTTTCCCGACACGGAAGCGCGTTGTCACGTTACGACTCGATTCGCGACAGACACCTGATCATATCAGGAGATATGCAGTACCGAATCAAAATCACAGTCCACACTCGCGGCACAACGCGCATTCGTCAATGCAAACGCCGAGTCGACAAAGTCTGTTTGAATGCGAGAGGTCTTGGCGAAGCCAATGAGCGGCCGTTGACCCTGCTCTGTTGTGGCCCGCGCAGGGCCATCACCGAATAGCGACAACTAGTCTGACGCCGGGGGCCCACCCCACCACTTACTTGACACCTAAACTATTTACACCTAAATTTCCCCCATCGACACGCGAGGAGGCGTCATGCGCATTGTCTGCATCGGGGGCGGGCCCGCCGGCCTTTACTTCGGCTTATTGATGAAATTGCGCAACCCGGCGCACGACGTCTCGGTCATCGAGCGGAATCGCCCCTACGACACATTCGGCTGGGGCGTCGTCTTCTCCGATCAAACGCTCGGTAATCTGCGCACAGCCGACGCACCCAGCGCCGAAATGATCCTCGATGCGTTCAATCACTGGGACGACATCGACGTCCATTTCGGCGGCCGAACGATCCGCTCGTCGGGCCACGGCTTCTGCGGCATCGGCCGCAAACGTCTGCTCAATATCCTGCAAGCGCGCTGCGAAGCCCTCGGCGTGAAGCTCGTCTTCGAAACGAACGTGACGAACGACGACAATTACGACGCCGATCTCATCATCGCCTGCGACGGCGCCAACAGCCCCATCCGCCAGAAATACGCCGCTACGTACCGCCCCGACATCGACACGCGCGATTGCCGTTTCGTGTGGCTCGGCACGCACAAGCTCTTCGACGCCTTCACGTTCGCGTTCGAAAAAACCGAATGGGGTTGGTTTCAAGCGCACGCCTACCGTTTCGATGAAGACACCTCGACGTTCATCGTCGAAACACCGGAGCGCGTCTGGCGCGCCGCCGGCCTCGACGAAATGAGCAAGGAAGACGGCATCGCCTTCTGTGAACGGCTCTTCGCTAAGTATCTCGATGGGAATTCGTTGATGTCGAACGCCTCGCATCTGCGCGGCTCGGCGCAATGGATTCGATTCCCGCGCGTCGTCAACCAAGAGTGGGTCTATGAGCGGCCGCGCGCCGGCGGCGGCTCGACGCCGATCGTGCTGATGGGCGACGCCGCGCATACTGCGCACTTTTCCATCGGCTCCGGCACCAAGCTCGCGCTTGAAGACGCCATCGCCCTGGCCGATAGCATCGACGCGCACCCTAAAGATCTGCGCGCCGCGCTCACGCACTACACGCAAACCCGCAGCGTCGACGTGCTCCGCATTCAAAACGCCGCACGTAATTCGACGGAATGGTTCGAGCACGTCGATCGCTATGCGTCGTTCGATCCCGAGCAATTCGCTTACTCGCTCCTCACGCGTTCGCAGCGCATTTCGCACGAGAACCTGCGCGCACGCGACGCGCGCTATGTCCGTTCGTTCGAGCAGTGGCTCGCAGAGAAAGCCGGCGTTGTACACGCGCGCGATGCAAAGCAGTCGATTCCGCCCATGTTTACGCCCTATTCCGTGCGCGATGTCACGCTGAAAAACCGCGTGATCGTCTCGCCGATGGCGCAATACTCGGCCGTCGACGGCACCGTGGGCGATTACCATCTCACGCATCTCGGCGCACGCGCCATGGGCGGAGCAGGACTCGTCATGACGGAAATGACTTGCGTCTCGCCCGAAGGTCGCATTACGCCAGGGTGCCCCGGCATGTATACCGCCGAGCATCGGCACGCTTGGCGTCGTATCGTCGATTTCGTCCACAGCATGAGCGACGCAAAAATCGGCATGCAGCTCGGCCACGCCGGCGCCAAAGCATCCACGCGTGTGAGTTGGGAAGGCATCGATCAACCGCTGCCGGAAGGCAATTGGCCGATCGTTTCTGCTTCGCCCCAGCAATATCTCGCCGGTATCAGCCAGTGGTCGCATGCAGCCACGCACGACGAGCTTCGCGAAATCGAAGCGCAATTCGTGCGCGCCACGCAGATGGCGGACGAGGCAGGCTTCGATTGGCTCGAATTGCACTGCGCGCACGGGTATTTCCTGTCGAGCTTCATCTCGCCGCTAACGAACCATCGCACCGACGAGTATGGCGGCTCGCTTGAAAACCGTCTGCGCTATCCGCTGCAAGTCTTCCGTGCGATTCGCCAGGTATGGCCGCAAGGCAAGCCCATTTCCGTGCGGATTTCGGCGAACGATTGGGTCGAAGGCGGCACCACGCCCGACGATGCCGTCGACATCGCGCGCGCATTCAAAGCGGCCGGCGCGGACATGATCGATGTGTCCTCAGGGCAAGTCAGCAAAGCGGAAAAGCCCGTGTACGGGCGCATGTTTCAGACGCCCTTCTCCGATCGCATTCGAAACGAAGCGGGCATTGCGACCATCGCCGTCGGCGCCATTTCCGAAGCGGATCATGTCAACAGCATCATCGCGGCGGGCCGCGCGGATCTTTGCGCCGTCGCACGTCCGCATCTGGCGAACCCGGCTTGGACGCTGACCGAAGCCGCGAAGATCGGCTATTTCGACGTCAACTGGCCGAAGCAATATACGGCCGCTAAATCGCAGATGGAACGTAACTTCGAGCGCGAACGCGCGTCGCAGATCACGACTCCCGCCGCCGCAGCAGCCGCCTTGGAGGCAACGCAATGAACGCAACGGCAAACACTTACTCGCTCGGCGATATGCATGCGGTCGTCACCGGCGGCGGCAGCGGGATCGGCGCCGCCATCGCGCATGCGCTCGTCGATGCCGGTGCGCGTGTCACGTTGATGGGGCGGGACGCCGCAAAACTCGAAACGCAGCGCGGCGAGCTTGCCGTGCCGGCCCGAGTGCATTGCGTGACAGTAGACGTGACACAACAAGACGCCGTGGAAGAAGCCTTCGCCTCGGCGCGCGATGCCTTTGGCCCCGTCGACATCCTCATCAACAACGCCGGCCAAGCGCAAGCGGCGCCTTTCGCTAAAACCGATCTCGCCCTCTGGCAAAGGATGCTCGACGTCAATCTGACGGGCGTCTTCCTCTGCACGCAAGCGGCGTTGCCTTCGATGATCGAGCGCGGCTTCGGCCGCATCGTCAATGTCGCCAGCACGGCGGGGCAGATCGGCTATCCGTATGTGGCTGCTTACTGCGCCGCCAAGCATGGCGTCATTGGTTTGACGCGCTCTTTGGCGCTCGAGACGGCCACGACAGGCGTGACGGTCAATGCCGTATGCCCCGGCTACACGGAAACCCCTTTGCTGCAGACGTCCCTCGATCAAGTCGTCGCCAAAACGGGGCGCAGTACGGACGATGCACGCGCAGCGCTACAACGCTCCAATCCCCAGCGCCGCTTTATCGCGCCCGATGAAGTCGCCCATGCCGTGCTCTGGCTCGTCATGCCCGAATCAGGCTCGATGACGGGCCAATCGATCTCAATCTCAGGTGGAGAAGTAATGTGAGCGAAGCGGTTCGCACATCGACGAAGAAGAAAATCGCCCCGCGCGAGGGGCGTAGCGAAAACGTCGTCGATCTGGAAATGAGTACGGGCGCCGATAGTCATATGAGCCTGCGTCTATGGCTGCGGCTTTTGACGACGACGAATCTTGTCCAGACGGAGCTGCGCCGCCGCTTGCGCAGCGAATTCGATACGACGCTGCCGCGTTTCGATTTTATGGCGCAACTCGAACGCCATCCCGAAGGGCTCAAGATGAGCGAGATTTCGAGGCGGCTGATGGTGACCGGCGGCAACGTCACGGGGCTGACCGATCAGTTGGAAAAGGAAGGCCTCGTTGCGCGCGATGTCGACCCCAACGATCGCCGCGCATTCACGGTACGGCTCACCGCCACCGGGCGAACGCAGTTCGACAAGATGGCGCAAGCGCATGAACGTTGGGTCGTCGAACTATTCGGCGGCTTGTCCATCGATGACAAATCGAAGATGCATCAGCGCCTAGGCAAACTCAAGCAGCACTTACTCGATTGCATCAAGGACTAGCCGGCAACGAGCGACTTCGCCGCGCAAACGAATAGGAGACACTCACGATGACGGACGCTGCCCTTAACGCCGATGCGCTGCGCGCAGGCAACCGCACGACGCTCGCCGAGTATCGCGCACGCCATTTCGGCTGGAAGCTCACCGATGGTGTCGCGACGATTACGTTGAATCGCCCGGAACGGAAAAACCCGCTGACGTTCGATTCCTACGCCGAGCTGCGCGATCTGTTCCGCACGCTCGCCTATGCGACCGATGTCAAAGCCGTCGTCGTCCACGGCGCCGGAGACAACTTCTGCTCGGGCGGCGACGTGCATGAAATCATCGGGCCGCTGATCGGCCTGCCGATGCCCGAGCTCCTGATGTTCACGCGCATGACGGGCGATCTCGTCAAAGCAATGCGTCACTGTCCGCAGCCGATCGTCGCGGCCGTCGATGGCGTATGCGCCGGCGCGGGCGCCATCATCGCAATGGCGTCGGATATGCGGCTCGCCACGGCGCGCAGCAAGCTCGCGTTTTTGTTTACCCGCGTGGGGTTGGCCGGTTGCGATATGGGCGCGTGTTCGATCTTGCCGCGCATCATCGGGCAAGGGCGTGCGTCGGAGTTGTTATTCACGGGCCGTTCGGCGAGCGGAGATGAAGGGTTCGCTTGGGGCTTTTACAACCGTCTCTGCGGGCCGGAGCAATTGCTCGCCGATGCCGACGAACTGGCTCGCTCGATCGCGTCCGGTCCGACCTTCGCGCACGGCGTCACGAAAAAAATGCTGCATCAAGAATGGAGCATGGGCGTGGACGAGGCGATCGAATCGGAAGCGCAGGCCCAGGCCATCTGCATGGCCACGCGCGATTTCGAGCGCGCCTATCGTGCGTTCGCGGCGAAATCGCGGCCCGTGTTCGAAGGAGACTGATATGGCGAACCCTCCGCGGCTCGACGACATGCTCGACTGGCCCTTCTTCGAAGACAGGCATCGCAAGCTCGCTGCCGATCTTCAAACGTGGTGCGGCGAACAGCGATCGCTCCTCGATCACGCGCAGCCGATCGAAGCCGGCCCACACGGGCGGGCGAACGTCGACGCGCATTGCCGCCATCTCGTGCGCGCGCTCGGAGAAGGGGGCTGGCTGCGCTATGGCGTCGGCGGCGCCGCATACGGCGGACATGGCGATACGATCGATACGCGTGCCGTTTGTTTGCTGCGCGAGACACTCGCCAAGCATTCCGGTTTGGCCGATTTCGCACTCGCGATGCAGGGCCTCGGCTCCGGGGCGATTTCGCTGGCTGGCACTGAAGAGCAGAAGCGCCGCTATCTGCCGCGCGTGGCGAGCGGCGAGGCTATCGCCGCTTTTGCGTTGTCGGAGCCTGACGCCGGCTCGGATGTCGCAGCCCTTTCGCTGGCTGCGCGCGAAGACGGCGACTCGTACCTGCTCGACGGCGAAAAAACCTGGATTTCAAACGGCGGCATTGCCGATTTCTACGTGGTTTTCGCACGCACGGGCGAAGCGCCGGGCGCACGTGGCATTAGCGCATTCGTCGTCGATGCCGATACGCCGGGCTTCGAGATCGCCGAACGTATCGATGTGATTGCGCCGCATCCTCTAGCGCGGCTTCGTTTCGAAGGCGTACGTATCCCAAAGTCTCACATGCTCGGCGCTGCCGGCGAGGGCTTCAAGCTCGCTATGCGCACGCTCGACATCTTCCGAACGTCGGTCGCCGCTGCGTCGCTCGGCTTTGCGCGGCATGCGCTCGATGAGGGGCTGCTGCGCGCCTCGTCGCGCCGGATGTTCGGGCAAACGCTCGGGGATTTTCAACTGACGCAGGCGAAGCTCGCCGAAATGGCGCTGACGATCGATTCGGCCGCGCTGCTCGTCTATCGCGCCGCCTGGATGCGCGATCAAGGCAAGCGCGTCACGCGCGAAGCGGCCATGGCGAAGTGGCATGCGAGCGAAGGGGCCCAACGTGTCATCGATGCGGCCGTGCAGCTCTGGGGCGGGCAAGGCGTTTGCAGCGGCGCACCCGTTGAAACGCTCTACCGCGAGATACGTGCGCTGCGTATTTACGAAGGTGCCACGGAAGTGCAGCAGTTGATCATCGGCCGCGATTTACTCAAATCGTTTGCCGAGCAGAGCGCCGGGTCAGAGCAATGAACGCCGCGTCCCCTATCGTCTTCGAGCGGCCCGTGCGCATTCGCTTCTCTCATTGCGACCCGGCCGGCATGGTCTTCTTTCCGCAGTACCTCACGCTCACGAACGCACTCGTCGAAGATTGGTTTACCGATTCGCTTGGGATCGACTACGCCGAGATGATCGGGCAGCGCCGTATCGGGCTGCCGATCGTCAAGCTCGAATGCGAATTCGCGCGACCGAGCCGCATGGGCGAGACGATTACGCTCGCGCTCTCGCTCGCCAAGATCGGGCAGCGCTCGATTGGCATTCGCATCGAGGGCGCAGGCGGCGACGGCTTGCGCTTCGTCGCCGATCAAGTGCTGGTCACCACGTCGCTCGAGAGCGGCGAATCGATCGGCATTCCTACCGATATTCGCGCGGCGCTCATGAAAGCAGCCGCCTCTCTCTCCACGACCGAACGCAAGGATGCATCGTCATGAAACGAGTACTGTTGCCGGCCGGTTGGCCGAAGCCCCGCGGCTATGCGAACGGTATCGCCGCGCACGGCACGCAAGTGTTCATCGCCGGACAAATCGGTTGGGACGAGACGGGGCAGTTCCGTTCCGACGTTTTTGCCGATCAAGCTCGGCAAGCGCTGGAAAACATCGTCGCCGTATTGAAGGAAGCGGGCGGCCATCCCGAGCACATCGTCCGCATGACTTGGTACGTCACTGACAAGCGCGAATACCTCGCCGCAGGGCGCGAGGTGGGCCAAGCCTTTCGCGAATTGATCGGCGATTACGACATCGCCATGAGCGCCGTGCAAGTGGCCGCCCTCATCGAAGACCGCGCCAAAGTAGAAATCGAAGCCACCGCCGTGATTCCCGACTGACCCGGAGCGAGCCATGGAACCGTCTGCCCATGTCGATACGTTTGCGCGAGACAATCTGCCGCCGCAAGATCAATGGCCTGTCTTGCTGCTCGATCATCCCGATGTCTCCTATCCCAAGCGTTTCAACTGTGCGACGGAATTGCTCGACGCGACGATCGCCAATGGACATGGCGATCGCGTAGCGATTTGGTCGGAGCATGACGGCGCACCGCATGCCACGACGTACAACGAGCTGCGCGCGATCGTCGATCGATGGGCGCATGTGCTTGTCGAAGATATGCATTTGAAGCCGGGAAATCGGGTGCTGTTGCGCGGGCCGAATACGCTGCAGATGGCGGCGGCGTTCTTGGCGAGTGTGAAGGCGGGGCTCGTGGTGGTTCCTACAATGCCGCTGCTCCGCGCCAAAGAGCTCAAGCAAATCATCGACAAAGCGCAGATCCGCGCTGCGCTGTGTGATGCCCGGCTGATCGAAGAGCTCGATCGATGCACGGAGGACGACGACGAGTTCTTCTGCGCCGATTTCACCGATGTGCGCGTGTTTCACAGCGACGCGCCGGGCTCGATCGAATCGCTAGCGGCCGGCAAGCCGTCGAAGTTCACGGCCTGCGACACGGCGGCGGACGATGTTTGCTTGATCGCCTTTACCAGCGGAACGACCGGTGCGCCGAAGGGTTGCATGCATTTTCATCGCGACGTGCTGGCGATGTGCGACTTGTTCCCGCGTCATGTTTTGAAGCCGACGTCGGCCGATGTGTTTTGCGGCACACCGCCGCTTGCGTTCACGTTCGGGCTCGGAGGGTTGTTGTGTTTCCCGATGCGCGTGGGCGCTTCGACGGTTCTCATCGAAAAGCTCACGCCTGAGACGCTGCTGCGCACGGTGGAACGCTTTCATGCAACGACGATGTTTACCGCGCCGACGTTCTATCGGCAGATGGCGCCGCTCGTGCCTCGCTTCGATATAGCGAGCCTGCGCAAAACCGTCTCTGCTGGCGAGGCCCTGCCCGATTCGACGCGTGAGCTCTGGCGTAACGCCACTGGCATCGAGATGATCGACGGCATCGGCGGGACGGAGATGATCCATATCTTCATCGCCTCGGGTGCGGAAGATGCTCGCCCGCATGCGATCGGGCGAGCCATTCCCGGGTATGAGATTGCCGTCGTCGACGACGAAATGCGTCCCGTGCCGCCGGGTACGATCGGCAAACTCGCCGTACGCGGGCCGACAGGCTGCCGCTATCTGGCCGACGAACGGCAGAAGAAATTCGTGCGTGACGGATGGAATCTACCGGGGGATGCCGTTTATAGGGATGCGGACGGATACGTGTTCTATCAGGCCCGCGCCGACGACATGATCGTCTCGGCCGGTTACAACATCTCCGGGCCGGAGGTGGAAAGCGTGTTGATGCAGCATGAGGCGGTGGCCGAATGCGGCGTGATCGGCGCGCCCGATGAAGAACGCGGGCAGGTGGTGAAGGCCTTCGTCGTCGTTAAGCCCGGTTACGTTGGGGATGATGCGCTCGTCGCGCAATTGCAAACGTTCGTCAAAGAGACGGTGGCGCCGTATAAGTACCCGCGCGTGATCCAGTTCATCGATGCGCTGCCGCGGACGGAGACGGGGAAGCTCAAACGGTTTGCGCTGCGGAGTATGTGAGGTCGTGGTTCGAGGATCACGGAGTACCAGCATCCGTAATCTGGTCTGAAAATTCGATCAATCTTCGCATGATGCCCCGCCCGGATACAGAATCGCGGATTCTGCATCCTCGCGAGGAACACGTGCAAAGGCAATTCTCTAAAAAGGGAGGTCGCTCGCCAACCCGCGTCACCAGTTTGGATGGCGACGCACCTTACGCGCATCACGGGACGCTATCAAGCTACGTCTCGGCGATAGCCAACTGCGACGCCCATAGTACCGACCGCTTAGTTGCGCCTCGCACAACGATGCCCGCTAGACGAACATCGTCAACAAAAGACCTCGGTCAATCAGAGTCCATCGAAGTTGTGGTCAGCGAACCACGGTTATTGAGTATGGGCTCGCAATTTGGTCATGTGGCGCTCATCGTTGACGGAAAGACCTACTCGCGGGCCACCGAACGTTACTTCACCACCGACAAATCCGACTACCTCCGGCGAAATGCCTACCGCAATAGCGTCGGCTATGTCATCCGTGTGTCGCAGACGGAGAAGGTTGCCATCAAAACAGAATTGGAGCGCCGGGTTCACCTTCATGCAATAGACCCTGAATCGCACGAGTACAGTCTCCTTGATAACAACTGCTCGAGCAACGTTGCCGATGTGCTTCAAAAGGCAGGAATCGTCGCGCACGATCCGCGCTGGCTGGCCATGGGGATAATCAGTCCTGCGGACATTGTCACAGGCCTGAATCACTCGCAACGAGTAGCTCGGAAAATCCACTATCCAAAAACGCGATGAAAAAGATCACCGCCGCAACTGCCCTCGCCCTGTTGGGTGGTTGCGTGAGCCATACGGGCGAAACTTGGCGTGTCCAACGAGACATGCCCGTCTATCGCTCGCCGGCGGGCGACGCGCAGGATGAGATATTTCGCCTCGCCTCCGGCGACGTGTGCTATCCAGGGCGCGTAGTCACAGCGAAGGTATTTCAATACACCGCCGTGCATTGCCCCCCGAAAGGAGATGGCTGGGTTGCGGATGACTATTTCGATAAGGGCCGGTGAGAACGCGCAGGGCTAAGACGCTAGCCCCAACAGGTTCGTGCGATCGAGTTCATCGATAGTTGCTGCGGACGCATCTACACGCGAAATCACTGTTTTCATAGATTTCGCGTTGACTTACGGCGACTGGGCGGCCCCCGCAAGAACCCATCACATCTGCTTAAACTGCCCCGCATACGCCCGGCTCACCGGCAGCACAGCCTCATGCCCGAGCAAGTGAATCCGCAGCCTGCCGAGCAAGTCGCGCTCGATGCGATCGATAGCCGGGTACGCCACAATCACGCCGCGATGAACTTGCGCGAAGCGCCCGCTGTCCAGCCTCGGCAAGAGCTCCTTCAGCGGCGTGCGAATCAAATGACGATGGTCCCGTGTGACCGCTTCCGTGTATTTGTCGGTCGCCTGAAAGAAGAGGACATCGTCGATCGATACCAGCTTCGTCGTCTCCCTCACTCCCACCGTCAACCATCGAATCGGCGCCGTCTCCTGGGGCACGCCGATCCCCGCCTCTTCTACCCGATGGCGGGCTCCGCCCCCCTGCTGCAAGCGCGCCACGCATCGCAGCAGCCGTTCATCCGTCACCGGCTTGAGCAGATAGTCGATCGCTGCGGTTTCGAACGCCTCCACGGCATGCGCGTCGTAGGCCGTCACGAACACCACGCGCACATCGGGCGCCAATTGCGCCACGCGCAGCCCGTCGATGCCCGGCATTCGAATATCGAGGAACGCAAAATCGGGGCGCTTTTCATTGAGCTGCGCCAGCGTATCGATTCCGTCGCGAGGCAGGGCGACGATCTCCAAATCCGGCCAAAACTGCGTCAAGCGCGAGGCAAGCTCCGCGGAAAGGTTCGGCTCGTCGTCGGCAATCAGAGCGGTAGGCATAGTCGTTTCGCTAATCCGTCTGATCGATACGAAGCTTCGAATGTAACGGAATAACCAAGCTCGCCGTTACGCCGCGCGAGCCATCGGCATTCGCCCCAATCGAAACGCCGCCGCGCTCGCCATAGAGCGTCTCGATGCGCGTCCGCACGTTGGCAAGCCCTACTCCGCCATGAAGATGCGTGCTATGGCCGAGGCCCACGCCCGTATCCACGACGTCGAGCTTCAACGCATCCCCCGCACGACGGCCGGCGATGCGAATCTCGCCGCCATCGATCGACGGCTCGATACCGTGCAACAAAGCGTTTTCGACGAGCGGCTGCAACAACAGCGGTGGCAACGGCAATGCAAGCAGCGCCTGCGGCACATCAATCGCATAGCGCAATCGATCGCCGAGCCGGATCGCCGCGATATCGAGCAACGCTTGCACGAGATCGAGTTCGTCTTTGAGCGTCGACGCCATATCGCGCGTGCGTTTCAAGCTCGCCCGCAGGTATCGATTGAGACTGTCGAGCATCGACGTCGCGCGCTTCGGATCGCGTTCGATCAAGCTTTGCACGTTCGCCAAGGTATTGAACAAAAAGTGCGGCTCGATCTGCGCTTGCAGCAGCGCGAGGCGCGCCGCCGTCTCCGATTGTCGTAATTCGGCCGCCTCGCGGCGCTGCGTTTCGAGCGAGGTGCGCATCCGCATCGCTTGCGCCGCCGCGATACCGAATGCGCAAGCCACGCCCGTGATGACGAACGAGGTGCTGTAGTGGGGCCATACATCCAGGCCCGAACGGCCGAGCAAATGCGGCACGCCGCCGACGGTGTAAGCGGTGATCTCCACCCCCGCAACGACGCTGAGCGGCGCAATCACCAAGATCCGCGGAAACGGGCCGAAACGCTCGCCCCCGAGCGCATTGATCAACGCGCTCAGGCCCGACGCGCTCAGTCCAATGGCGTTCCCGATCACGAGATAGCGCAGCAACGGCTCATCGCGGTGCGCTGTCCACAGCCCCACGCCGATCAGACTGCAAAAGGCGACGAGCCAAACGACCGAGGCGGGGCCACGTGTCAGCAGTGTGCTGCCGTCGGAGAACGCACCGCGACGAAGCCACGCCTTGCGCGCTTGCCCAGCCGCCCGCGTGGCAGGCTCGCTCGGCACGAACGATCGGCGCCCGTCCAACGCTCAGCTCGCTCGCAACGCCGTGGCGATCGGCAGCCGCGCGGCGCGAATCGCCGGCAACAGCCCGCCGAGCATGCCGATCGTGCAAGCCACAAAGATGCCCGACACCACGAGCGAAGCCGTCACCGTCAAATGAAACACGACCTGACTGAACCCCGCGCCGAGCGTATTGACGGTATTGCCGTTGAAGAAAAACCACGCGGCACAAGAGCCGATCACGCTTCCGATAATGGCGAGCAGCAGCGATTCGACGAGCACCGAGATCACGATCGGCATACCGCTAAAGCCGATCGCACGCAGCGTGGCGATTTCACGCGTCCGCGTTGAAACGGCCGTATACATCGTATTGAGCGCACCGAAACACGCGCCCAACGCCATGATGCCGCCGACGAAGTACGCGAGCAGGTTCAACAACTTCGACAGATTGCGCGATTGCGCCGCGTAATAGTCGGCCTCGCGCTGAACACCCACCTTCAGCGTCGGATCGGTTGTCAGCGCGCCCTTGAATCGATCGAACGCGTCCGCCGAATCGAGCATCACCGTCACCGATTGGAAGCCGTTGCGCCGGTAGGCCGAGAGCACGGTCTCGGCATCGCCCTGCAATTCCGATTCGTGCGCATCGCCGCCGCTCTCGTAGATACCCACCACGGTCCATTCGGAATCGCGGAAAGCGATGTGGCTGCCGAGATCGAGCCCCTTGAATTGCGCCGCCGCCGATTTGCCGACGATCAGCTCGCGCACGGCGGGGCGAAACATCCGCCCGGCGATCAAGTGCATCTCGGGCCGTAGCTTCACGGCATTGGCCCCGACGCCGCGCAGCGTCACGTTCGCATCGGAGCCGTCTTTTTTCTGCGGCAACGCGACGATCACCACCGCCTCCGCCGAAGCGATCGGCCGCCCCGCTTCGTCTTTCTTTACGCCGGGCGCATCCATGATCGTCTGCGCGTTTTCTCGATCGATCGTGCTTTCAAGCTCGGCTTGCGAACCCGCGCGCAAAACGATTGCGCGATCCGCGCGCGCCGTCCCCTTTAGCGTCTGCTGAAAACCCGCCGCCATCGCCAACACCGACACCATCACGGCGACCGTCACCGCAATCCCGATGACGATCACCCAGGCCGTGCCGATTCGCTGCGGCAAACTGCGCAGGTTCATCGACGTCACTGCAACGATTTGCTTGATCATGAGCGCAGCGCCTCCACGATGACGAGCCGCTTGGCGCGCCAAGCGGGAACGATGCCTGTCGCCACGGCGAGCAACGCGGCCATCAATACGCCTTCCGCGATGACTGCAGGCGGCATCTTCACGACGCCGAGCGTGTTACGCAGCATCGGGAACATCACATCGGCCAGCGCAAGCCCGAGCAGCGCGGCGACAATGCACAGCGTTAGCGATTGCACGAGCACTAGCACTAGCATGCGCGTATCGCTAAAACCCAGTGTTTTCAGCACGGCCAACTCGGGCACCTGCTCGCGTACGGCCTGCATGACGGTACTACCCACGGCAAACAACAAGGCGAAGAACACCGCGAACAAGATATACGTGACGATCAAATTGATATCGCCGATTTGCTTCATGAACGACTGCTGAAATTCCTTCTCGGTTTGCGTCTTCGTCTCGTCGGGCGAATTCGCGAAACGCTTATCGATCTCCTGCGCGATCTGCGCCGACTGCGAGGGATCTTTCACCTGCACGATGTACCAGCCCACCTTGCCTTTGGCAAAGCTGCGCGCTTCGTCGAAGTACTTGTAGTTGAAGAACATTGCATCTTCACGCGAGCGCTCGGTCGGCACTTCATAGATGCCCACGATCGTGAAATCCCAATCGGAATTGCCGTCCGCGGCCTTCACCCAAATGGTCGAGTGCAGCGGAATGCGATCGCCGATCTTCCAGCCGTACTTCTTGGCCAGCCCCGCGCCGATGATCGCGCCGTCGCGTGTGTGTTCGAGCGCGGCGAGCTGGTCCTTCGGTACGACGAACTCGGGGTGCGCAGGAAATTCGCGATCGGGCTCCACCGGGAACGCGGCGATAAAGTTCTTCGGATCTTGGTAATAAGGCCCGAACCACGATTCGTGCGAGACCCGCTGCACGCCGGGGATCGTCTCGAGCTGGCTCATATAGGCATACGGCAGGCTCTCGGTGATCGAGATACGGTTCGTCACGATCAAGCGGTTGACGTTCGAGCGCTCGATCGTTTGCTTGAACGCCGAATTCACGCCTTGCAACATGCCGAACAGCAGGAACGCAATCAGAATCGAAAACAACGTGAGCAACGTGCGCACTTTTTTGCGCCAAAGCATCGCCCATATCAGCGGAATGAATTTCATCGCGTGTGTCCCCGGATCAGGCTTCGGTCTTCTGCCGCTCTTCGACGAAGCGTCCCTTGTCGAGATGCAACGTGTGCGTCGCATAATCGGCCGCTTTCTGATCGTGCGTGACCATCACGATCGTCTTGCCGTACTCGCGGTTCAGCACTTGCAGCAGGTGCAGAATCTCATCGGCCGTGGCGCGATCGAGGTCGCCCGTCGGTTCGTCGCACACCAACAGCTTCGGATCGGACACCAGCGCGCGCGCGATGGCTACACGCTGCGCCTGCCCGCCCGAGAGCTCCGACGGTTTGTGCTTGGCGCGATCTTCCAACCCCACGACGCCGAGCGCCGCACGCACCCGCTTCATCCGATCGCCTTTGGCGAGCGACGTCAGCAATAGCGGCAATTCGACGTTGCGCTCCGCGCTCAGCATCGGCATCAGGTTGTAGAACTGAAACACGAAGCCGACATTGTTCGATCGCCAACGCGCGAGCCCACCGCCGCGCAACTGATCGATGCGCTCGCCGGCCACGATGATCTCGCCGCTCGTCGGTTGATCGATGCCACCAATGAGATTGAGCACCGTCGTCTTGCCCGATCCCGACGGCCCCATCAGGGCGACGAAATCGCCATCGGCCACTTGCAGGTCGAGATGGTGCAGCACTTCCACCAATTGCTTGCCGCGCGTATACGTTTTCACGACATTCTTGAGGGACACCATCGCAGTCATTTGCCTTGCTCCTCGTTCGGTTCCGTCACCAAGTTCGGTGATTCGCAGCCGGTTTATCGATCGACGACCTTCACGTGCGCGCCGTCGGATAGTTTGGTGAAATCGCCCACCGCCACGCGCTCTCCCGCCGAGAGGCCGGCAATTACGGTTAGCGCATCGCCGTCGCGCGCGCCGAGTTTGACTTCGCGGCGCTCGAGCGTTTCGTCGTGCAGCACATAGACCACGCCCGTGGACGCTCCCGCATTCGCCTGCACCGCATCGGGCGGCAGCGTGACAGCGCCCGCGCTGGTGGCGCCGCCGTTAGCCGGATTTTGCGCTCGGCTCAGGAACGAGACGCGCGCGCCCATCTCCGGCAAGATGCGCGGATCGCGCGACTTGAAGCCGACACGCACCTTGACCGTCGCTTTGCTGCGATCGGCCGTGGGCACGACCGCGATTACATACGCAGGAATGTTCCAATCCGGGTAGGCGTTGAGCTTGAGCATGGCGGGTTCATCGGCCTTGACGCGGCTGATGAAGTTTTCGCTGACATCCACTTCCACTTCGAGCGAATCCATATCGACGAGCGTGCAAATCCCGCTACGGGTGAAGCCGCCGCCCGCCGACAGCGGCGAGACGATCTCACCGGGCTGCGCGTTCTTGCTCGTCACCACCCCGGTGAACGGGGCGCGGACGATCGTGTCGTCGAGATCGCGCTGAGCGATTTCGAGCGCCGCGCGGCGCACCGCCAAATTGCCTTGCGCGACGGCTACATCCGTCTGCTTCGCATCGTAATTCGCCTTGCTCTGCTCGAGCGCCGTGATGCTGATGACGCCCGCTTGCGCGAGCTTGCGATCGCGCTCGTAGATCGGCGTGATATCGGCAGCGGCGGCTTTTGCCTGCAGCAACGTGCTTTCCGCCTGGGTGACGCCGGCCTTCGCTTGCAGCAGCGTGGCGCTGGCGTTGCGATCGTCGAGCTTCGCGACGATATCGCCTTCCTTCACATGGACACCCTCTTCAATGAACAATTGCGAGAGCTTGCCGGTGATCTTCGCCGATACCGTCGCTTGGCGGCGTGCGACCACATAGCCGGAAGCGTCGAGGATCGACGCGCCGCTTTGCGCGCCGGCGCCGGATGCCGCGGGCTTCGCCACGGCGACTCTCACCGCCGGCGCAGCCGAGTGCAACCACAGCATCGACGCGGCGCCGAGTGCGATCAACAATGCGATCAGCGCCGCGAGCCACCACCACAGCCGCCGTGAGGGCGCCGTTTCGGTGGGCCGTGCGTCGCGATCGATCCGCAACTGCCGCAACAACTCCGATTTGTCCGTCATGTAATCGACTTCCGCGATGAAAAGAGGTGATTCCGTCGCCGCTCGTCAGGCTTTCCGCCAAGCTCGCCTATCGCATCAACGATTGGCCGATACGGCTTCTCCGGCGTATTTCCAATCCCCGCCCAGTGCGAGATACAACGCGGCCGTATCCTGATAGCGAGCGGCCAGCGCCTGCACGTAGGCGATGCGCGAGCGTTGATACTGCTGCTGCGCGATCAGCAATTCAAGGTGATTCGCGCCGCCCATGCCAAAACGCTGTTCGATCAGATGAAGGCTGTCGGCGGCGGCCGTTTGCGCGCGATATTGCGCGGCTAGCGTTTGGGCGTCCGCATCCAATGCGTGCAACGAATCGGCGACATTCTTAAAGGCCTGCAGCACCGTTTGCCGATACTGCGCCAACGATTGATCGTAGGCGGCCACCGCGGCGCGGCGCCTCGCATTCAACGTACCGCCTTGGAACAACGGCTGTGAGATGTTCGCGCCCAGCGAGAATACGTTGCTCGAAAACAGCGATCGGAACGCCGAATTGGACACACCGTAGTTTCCGGTGATCCCGATCTGCGGCAGCATGTTCGCCGTGGCCACGCCGATCTGCGCGCTCGCCTGATGCAGCTGCGCCTCCGCGCGCCGGATGTCGGGCCGCTGACGCACGATCTCGGACGGCACCATCAACGGCAGATCGACGGGCAATTGCAGCGACGCCAAATCGAAAGCATCTTCACCGTACTCGCTCGGCGCTTTGCCGAGATAGACGGCGAGCTGGCTGCGCGCGGCCGCTAGCTGCTGCTGCAGCGGCGGCAGCGTCGCTTGCACGGAAGCCAGATTCGATTCAGCCGATAAAACGTCGGAGCGCGCGGCGCCCCCGAGCTCGAATTCCTGGCGGCTCAAATCGACTTCATGCTGAGCCGAAGCGACAAGCTCGTTCGTCGCTTCAATTTGCGCGCGCAGCGAGGCTTCGAGCACGGCCGCCGTCACGACGTTGGCCGCCAGCGTTTGATAGGTCGCCTGCAATTCCTCGCGCTGCGCGTCACGCCCGGCTTCTTGCGCCTCGATGCCGCGCCGCACGCCGCCGAAGACGTCGAAGTTGTACGACAAACTGACCGATGCGTTGTAAAGCGTGAATAGAAAATCGCCGAAGCCCGGGAAGCCTTGGGCCGCACCGTTCAATTTTTCGCGCGTGACACCGGCGCTGCCGTTCACCGACGGATATAGCCCACCGCGCTGCGCATTGACCTGTTCTTGTGCGACACGCAGCGCAGCTTGCGCGGACGCGATCGTCGGACTATTCGCCAACGCATCGGTCACGAGCCGATCGAGTTCGGCCGACCCGTATGACTTCCACCACTGCGACGAAAGCTCGGCAGTTGGATCGAAGCGTTGCGCCGCGCCGCCCGCGATGGGGGTGGCTTGCGTCTGCGCCGGCAACGGCTCATGCGTCACGCTGGCCGCCGTGGGAGCGGCCGGTGGTTTGAAGTCGGGCCCGACGGCGCAGCCGCCGCATGCCAGTGCGACTGCAAGCGAAGCAAGCGCCGCGGGGATGCCGGGGCGGCGGACGCTCGGCTCACGCTGCGCACATCGAGGCCTTGATCGGCGCAGTTGCCCACGCGCATTTTTTTTCATATCCGAATGAGGGGCTATTCCAATCATTCCCCCGATTCGTCAGCGGAGGAAAAAAGAAGCGGGCTATCGGGCAATCAAATGCGGCACAGAGTATAGCGCCCGCTTTCTTTTATCGAAAGCCGCAGTCGGCAATCGGATGACGTAAGCGCATTAATGCGCCGCGCGGCATGACGCGTTCTAGCGCATCGCCGGTGCGCCGAGATCCGCACGCCACAAGCTTTTCGTGGAATTCACTACGAATTTTGGTGGTGTTGCCCGTCATTGCGCCTAGCCGACATCCCTCGCATTTCATCGCCGCTAAGCGCCATTCGTCGCCGCGGGGCGCAATTCGTCGCATACCGGCTGAGACGCACACACGCGCCAATAGACTGCGGTTTCGCCGATGCAAAAACGATCGCATCGACATCACACGCGCGTCATAAAGAAGGAGCGATCTCCATGCATTTCATTCCGACTTACGTTTATGTGCTGTTCTGCCTTCTCGTCTACCTAGGCGTGCGCCGTTGTTTCCCGCGCACCATGCGCCCGGAGCGCCTGCTGGTGTTTCCGCTCATATTCGTAGCATTTGGCGCGGTCAGCCTCGAACGCGCCTTCCCCGGTGACGATCTCTCCATGAACGCGCTCGCCCTGGCCGCGTTGGCGGCCGGCGCTTGGATCGGCTGGATTCACGCGGCGCGCTGGCGCCTGCAATTCCATCTCACGAGCCAAAGCATGAAGGTGCGCGTGCCGGGCGATCCGAGCCTGCTCGTCATGCTGCTGCTCTCGTTCGTCGTTAAATTCATGCAGCAGTACGCGATCACCACGCACGCCTGGTGGGGTGCGACACAAGCTTTCGAAATCCTTTCGTTTGCGGCATGGGGTGCTCTGGCCGGCATGCCGCTGGGACGAGCGATCAATGTCGTACTACGTTCGTTGGACGCCAAGCAGCGGGCGGAAGGGGCGCCGACCTTCGAATGAACGGGGGCTCAGCAGGGCACCTCTTGGAACGAAAGTTGCTGGACTCGAACCTAGGCCATGCGGCTCGCCGCCTCCTATCGCACGGTCGGTGCCCGAACTACAGCAGGTTCGGCGTGCCCACCCACATCAACAACGCCTCGCGCTCACCCGTGTTCTCCCACCGATGGGCGTCGGTCGAATCGTAGTGCGCGGAATCGCCTTCGCGAAATGCGTATGTCTTGCCTTCGAGCGTGAGCGTCACCGTCCCCGATAGCACGTACCAAAACTGTTCGCCGGCGCGCGCCGTGATCTCGTCGAGCTTCTTCCCGGCCGGAATGCGCACCAGCAGCGCCTCCATCCGGCCGCCTTCCGTCACCTGCGTCAAACGCGCGAAACGCTTGTCGGCATCGGCGAAGCCGAAGAACGTCAGCTGATCGCCTCGCGCCACATAGCGCTCCTCGCGCGGGGCATCGAGCAGATACTGGATCTCGACGCCAAGCACCCGTGCGATCGCCATCAGCGTCGCGACGGACGGCCGCGCCAGGCCGCGTTCGATCTGCGAGAGAAACGGCGTGGAAATGCCGGCGCGCGTGGCGGCTTCATCGAGCGTCAGCGATAAGCGCTGACGCAACGAGCGAATCTTGGAGCCGAGCACGGTGGCGTGCGTGCGCTCGTCGTCGAGCCACGCGCCGCGTTCGTACGTTTTGCGGTGTCGTCCGATCCTGTCTTTCATGACGATTCCGTTTCAGGATCGTGAACGTCTTCACCGGGCGCGTTGCGCGCGCCCGCCGTGCGTGTGCCGCCTGCGCCCGACCGCCGCTGCGTCGCGCGCATCACAAGATAGAACGCGATCGGCGTAAAGATCAGCCCCAAGATCGTCGCAGCGATCACGCCACCGAACACGCCCGTGCCGATCGAATGACGGCTCTCCGCCCCGCCCCCACTTGAAAACACGAGCGGCACCACACCAAGCAAGAACGCCGCCGATGTCATCACGATCGGCCGGAACCGCATCGCGCACGCCTGCACGATCGCATCGACGAGTGCGGCGCCGTGTGCTCTGGCGTCGCGCGCGAACTGCACGATCAAGATGGCGTTTTTGCCGGCCAGGCCGATCACCGTGACGAGCCCAATCTTGAAATAGATGTCGTTCGGTAGGCCGCGCAAAAGCATGGCCGCCACCGCGCCGATCATGCCGAGCGGCACGACGATCAACACCGATAACGGGATCGACCAGCTCTCGTATAGTGCGGCGAGCGCCATGAACACGGCGAGCAGCGACAAGCCGATCAAGAGCGGCGTCTGGCGCGCGGCCTGCGTTTCGGCAAGCGCCGCGTCGGCCCAATCGTAGGCCGTGCCCTGCGGCAATTGCGCGGCCAGCCGCTCCATCTCGGCCATGGCGGCGCCGGAGCTGTAGCCGTCGGCGGCGCGCCCCGTTACATCGAGCGAGGGGTAGCCGTTATAGCGCGCGAGCATGATGGGCCCGCGCGACCACTTCAACGAAGCGAACGCCGAGAACGGCACCATCTTGCCGAGCGTATTGCGCGCCGACAGGTTCAACAGATCGGCATCGGTCATGCGCGCGGGCGAATCCGCAGCGACGAGCACGCGCAACATCCGCCCGCCGGCTGGGTAATCGTCGATGTACGACGTACCGAAGGTATTGCCGAGCACATCTTCGATCGCATCGAACGGCACGCTCATCGCGTAGGCTTTCGACCGATCGATTTCGAGAACGACACGTGGCGCATCGGGCAGCGTTTCCGAATGCACATCGGCCAGCACGGGGCTTTTCCTGGCCAATTGCAGCAAGCGCTCGCGCGCCGCGTCGAACGCCTCCTTGCCCATGCCGCCGCGATCTTCGAGGTGGAAGGTGAAGCCTTCGGCATGCCCCATCCCCGGCACCGAGGGCGGCAATTGCGCGATGACTTCGCCATCCCGGATCCGCTGGAACGAATCGTTCAGCTTGTCGCGCAACGCCAGCGCCCCGATATGGCGATGCGACCAATCCTTCAGCGCGATAAACGCCATGCCGACGTTCTGGCCGCTACCCGCGAAGCTCCAGCCGATCACGGTCGTCACATTCGCAATCGAGCTTTCGCGGTGCAAGATGTCCTCGACCTGGCGGATCACCGCATAGGTGCGCTGCTGCGAAGCGCCGGGCGGCAACTGCACCATGACTTGGAGCTGCCCTTGATCTTCGGTCGGCAAAAAGCCGCTCGGCAACGAGGCGTATAGCACCGCGCCCGCGCCGATCAATGCAATGTGGATGGCGAAAAAACGTTTAGGGCTGCGAAGCAATCGCACGACGAGCCCCCGATAGCGGCACGCGGCGCTTTCGAACCCGGCGAGGAATCGCCCGACTATTCCCGAATGTGCATCGTGCGGCTCGTGCTTCGGCGGCTTGAGCAAGTTCGCGCAAAGCGCGGGCGCGAGGGAGAGCGCCATGAACGCGGAGACGAGAATCGCCGCGATCATCGCGATCGAGAACTGCCGATAGATGCCGCCGACCCCGCCCGTAAAAAACGCCATCGGGACGAACACGGCCGTCAGCACGGCCGTCACGCCGACGATCGCCCCGCCGATTTGCTTCATCGCCCGGCGCGTCGCGTCGCGCGGCGACAGCCCTTCATCGCGCATGATCCGCTCGATGTTCTCGACCACGACGATGGCGTCGTCGACGAGTATGCCGATCGCCAGCACCAGCCCGAACAACGTGAAGACGTTGATCGACAGGCCGAACACATACATCGATGCGAACGAACCCATCAACGCGACGGGAATCACGATCGTCGGCACGAGCGTATAGCGCAGATCGCGCAAGAACACCCACATGACGCAGAACACCAGCACGATCGCTTCGACGAGCGTCAGCAACACCTCGCTGATTGCGATCTTCACGAAATGCGCCCCGTCGTAGGGGATTTCCACGCCGATGCCGGGCGGCAGCGTCTTCCGCAATTCGGCGATGCGTCGATGGATCGCATTCGACGTCTCCAACGCGTTGCCGAGCGGGCCGAGCTGGATGCCGACCGTCGCGGCCGTCCTGCCGTTCAGGCGGGACCAAAACGTATAGCTGTCGCGCCCGAGATCGACGCGCGCGACATCGCCGAGCCGAACCACCGAGCCGTCGGGCAGCGCTTTCAATACGATCGCGGCGAATTGCTGCGGCGTATGGAGCTGACCGCGAACGCTGACCGAAGCGGTAATCGCCTGCCCATCCACAGCCGGCGCATCGCCGATGGCGCCGGCCGTAACCGTCGCGTTCTGCGCGCGAATCGCCGCGCTGACATCGGCGGGGGAAAGATCGTACTGGCGCAGCTTCATCGGATCGAGCCAGATGCGCATGGCGCGATCGGCGTCCCATAGCTGCGCCGATCCGACGCCCGGCGTGCGCTTGAGCTCGCGCAGCAGGAATCGGTTCAGATAATCGCTGAGCGCCGTCGAATCGCGCGTGCCGTCCGTCGAAACCAGCGTGACCAGCATCAGGAAGGTGTTCGCCGCCTTGAATACCGATATGCCTTGCTGCACCACCTGCTGCGGCAAGCGCGGCTCGATTTGCTTGAGGCGGTTTTGCACATCGACCATCGCCAAGTCGGGATTCGTGCCGGGCTCGAACGTGACGTCGATTTCCACTTCGCCGAGCGCATCGCTCGTTGTCTCGTAGTACTGGAGGCCATCGGCGCCGTCCAGGCTCTGCTCCATCAAGCTCGCGACGTTGCTATCGACCTCTTCGGCCGACGCACCCGGGTACAACGCCGAAATGATGATGCGTGGCGGCGCGAGCCGCGGATACTGCGCCACCGGCAGCATCGGCAAAGCTAGCGCCCCCGCCACGATAATCGCGAGCGCGACGATCCAAGCGAAGACCGGACGATCGATGAAAAAAGACGGCAATGCTCGAACCCTCCATTGTTATTGTGTTGTTATCGTCGTGACGCTGATTTTGTTTTGCCTCCCTTTGGCTCACGCTTCCTTCAGACTTCCTTCATGCCTCCTTCATGCCAAGGCCGCGCTCGCATCAGGCGCCGGCGCTTGCATCGACGCCGCCAGTAGCGATTGCGTGTAGGGATGCGTCGGCGAGTGCAGCACATCGAGCGTATCGCCGGCCTCGACGATGCGGCCCGACTTCATGACGACTACGCGATGCGCCATCGCCCGCATCACCGCCAGATCGTGCGTAATGAACAGATAGCTGAGCCCGTATTTTTTCTGCAGACGCATCAGCAGCGCGAGCACTTGCTGCTGCACCGACACATCGAGCGCACTGGTCGGCTCGTCCAACACGAGCAATTCGGGCTCGACGGCCAATGCGCGAGCGATCGCGATGCGCTGCCGTTGGCCGCCCGAGAATTCATGCGGGTATCGCAGGAGCGCATCGGCCGGCAATCCGACTTCTTCCAGCAATTCCGTTACGCGGGCCGCACGTTCCTTCGGCCCGAGCGTCGGCTGATGCACACGCAGCCCCTCCCCGACAATCTGCTCGACCGTCATCCGGGGCGAGAGCGAACCGAACGGATCTTGAAACACGACTTGCATGCGGGCGCACAGCGCGCACCATTGCGCGCTCGACGAGCGATAGCTCGAAAGCAGCTTGCCGGCGATCCTGATCTCGCCGGCCGCCGCGCGTTGCAGGCCCAGCACGGTCGCGGCCAGCGTGGATTTACCGGAGCCCGATTCGCCCACGATGCCCACCGTCTCGCCACGGCGCAACGTCAGATCGACGTCTTGCAGCGCGCGAAACTTCGCGCTGCCGAACAATCCACGAACACCCTTCGCGCTCATCCGATAGTCGACTGCCAGCCCGGCGATTTCCAACACATTGTTCGATTCCGCCGGCACGGGATCGACACAACGCCGCGGCTCGCTGTCGAGCAGCCGCCTTGTATAGGGATGCTGCGGATTCATGAATAGCGCTTCGGTCGTATTGGTCTCGACGAGTACGCCCTTCTCCATCACAGCCACGCGCTGCGCGAATCGCCGCACGAGATTCAAATCGTGCGTGATCAAGAGCACCGCCATGCCGCGATCGGCCGCCTCTTGCTCTTGCAAGCCGATCAGCAAATCGACGATCTGCTGGCGCACGGTCACGTCCAAAGCCGTCGTGGGCTCGTCGGCCAGCAGCAAGCGCGGACGGCAGGCCAGCGCCATCGCGATCATCGCGCGCTGCCGTTGCCCGCCCGATAGCTGATGCGGAAAACTATCGATACGGCGTTCCGGTTCGGGGATGCCCGTGCGACGCAACAGCTCGATGCCGCGCGCGCGGGCCGCATTCGGCCGCAGCCCCTCGTGCAAACGCAAACTTTCGGCGATCTGTTTGCCCACCGTATAGAGCGGGTTGAGCGCCGTCATCGGCTCTTGAAACACCATGGCGATATCGGCGCCGCGGATGCCGCGCATCTGCTGCTCTGTCTTCCTCAGCAGATCTTCGCCGTCGAACAGCACGCGCCCGGATAGCGTCGCATGCTGCAAGAGGCGCAGGATCGACAGCGCCGTCAGGCTCTTGCCGGAGCCCGATTCGCCGACAAGCGCCACCCGCTCCCCGCGTGCGATCGCCAAACTCAAATCGCGCACGCACGCTTTATCGCCGAAACTGATCGAGAGATGCTCGATGCTGAGCAAAGGATTCTGACTGTCGCGCATCACTTCGCCCCTCCGAACGCCGAACCCCGGTTGCGCGTATCAAGGGCATTGCGCAGCGCATCGCCCATAAAGGTCAACAACAGCAGCGTAATCACGAGCGCAGCGAACGCCGAGATCGAAATCCACCAGGCGTCGAGGTTGTTTTTGCCCTCCTGCAGCAGTTCGCCGAGGCTCGGTGTCGGCGGCGGCACCCCGAGCCCGAGAAAATCCAAACTCGTGAGCGACAAGATCGCCGCGCTCATCCGAAACGGCAGAAACGTAATCACGGGCGTCAAGCTGTTCGGCAGCACGTGGCGCCAGATAATTTGCCAGTTCGACAGGCCCATCGTGCGAGCCGCCTTGACGTAATCGAGCGAGCGGTTGCGCAGGAATTCGGCGCGCACATAGTCGGACAACACGAGCCAACCGAACATCGACAGCAAGATAAACAGCAGCCAAAGCGTCGGCTCGAAGATCGACGCGAAGATGATCAGGAGATAGAGATCCGGCATCGAGCTCCAAATTTCGATGAGCCGTTGCCCGATCAAATCGGTGCGGCCGCCATAGAACCCTTGCAACGCCCCCGTCAGCACCCCGAAGAACACGCCCGATACGGTCAGCGCCAACGCCATCAATACCGATACGCGAAACCCGTACAGTAGCCGCGACAGCACATCGCGCCCGAACTGATCGGTGCCGAGCCAGTTCGCCGACGAAGGCGGCGCGGGGAACGGCCGCACGGCGAAGTAATCGATCGTGTCGTAGTAGTTGTGGTTCGGCGGATAGATCGCGAAATTGCCGTTCGATTCGATACGCGAACGGATATACGGATCGAGGTAGTTCGTCTTCGCGGGGAAATCGCCACCGAACTGCGTCTCCGGATACACCTTCACGATCGGAAAGTAGTAGTGGCCGTCGTAGCGCACGACGAGCGGCTTGTCGTTGCACAGCACTTCGCCCATCAAGCTGATCGCGAATAGCGCGACGAAGATTATTAGGCTCCAGTAGCCGAGCCGCTGCTGTTTAAAGCGCAGCCACGTGCGCCGCCATGGCGACGGCGACGCTACCGGCGCGCGGGCCGCTTCAGCGGTCCATGCGGTCGAATTGGATGCGGGGGTCGACGAGGACATAGCAGACATCAGCAATGAGTTTGGTTACGAGGCCGATCAAGGTGAACAGGAACAGCGAACCCAGCACGACGGGATAGTCGCGACGAATCACCGAGTCGTAGGAAAGCTGGCCCATGCCGTCGAGCGAGAACAGCGTTTCGATCAGCAGATTGCCGTTCAAGAACGCACCGACGAACGCGGCCGGCAGGCCCGTGAGCAGCGGGATGGCCGCGTTGCGCAGCACGTGCTTCCACAGCACATCTCGCTCGGGCGCGCCTTTGGCGCGTGCGGTCAAGACGTACTGCCGGCCGATTTCTTCGAGGAAGGTGTTCTTCGTGAGAATCGTGACGATGGCGAAGTTGCCCACCACCGAAGCCGTGACGGGCAGCACCATGTGCCAGAGATAATCGAGCACTTTGCCGATCGTGGTCAGATCGTCGAAGTTATCCGACGTCAAGCCGCGCATTGGAAACACCTGCCAGAACGAGCCTCCGCCGAACAGCATCAGCAGCAGCACGCCAAGCACGAAGCCGGGAATCGCATAACCGATCAGCACGAGCACGCTTGTGACCGCATCGAAGCGCGACCCATTGCGCACGGCCTTGGCGATACCGAGCGGCACAGAGATCGCGTACGTCAGCACGATCGTCCAAAGCCCGAGAGATATCGACACGGGCAACTTGTTGCGGATCACGCGCCACACGCTCGCATGCTGAAAATACGATTGCCCGAGATCGAACGTGGCGTAGTGCTTCAGCATCAGGAAGTAGCGCGTCAACGGCGGCTTATCGAAGCCGAACTGCTTTTTGATCTGCTCGATTTGCTGCGGATCGACGCCTTGGCTCGCGTGATAGCCACCGCCACCCCCGCCCCCGCCGTCACCGCCGCGGTTGGCTTGGCCGTGACGCAATTGCGTCACCATTTGCTCGACGGGGCCGCCCGGCACGAACTGCGTGACGACGAACGTCAATGTCACGACGCCGATCAACGTCGGGATCATCAAGAGCAGACGTCGGAGTATGTAGGCAAACATAGGAGTCTTTATTCCCTCGCTGCGTCGAAACGTTCAATGCGCCGTGGCGGAAGCCCCGCCGCTCGACGCCGAAGCCTGAGTACTCGTGGCCCCCTTGCGCGTCGGAAACCAGTAATCGATGATCCAGTCCTCCGACTGATAGGTATCGGGCGCCACGCGCGGGTGGCCGATCGTCGTTTTGTAGGCGATGCGAACATCGCGTTCGTAGTACTGCGGTACGACGTAGTACTCGTTGATGAGCACGCGATCGAGCGCGCGCGTCGCCGTTTCGAGATCGTCGAGATTGGTGGCCGAAATCGCCGCCCGCACGAGCGCATCGACGGCCTTCGAACGGATCCCGGAGTAGTTTTCCGAGCCGATCTGAGAGGCGGCCTTGCTGCTGAACCGGCGCTCGAGTTCGACGCCCGGGATCGACACGGGCGGATAGATGTAAGTCGTGATATCGAATTGGAAGTTGTCGATTCGCTTCTGATAGAGCGCGCTGTCGATTTCGCGCATATGCGCGTCGATACCGAGCGTTTGCAGCGCTTGCATGTACGGAATCAACAGACGATCGAAGCCCGGTTCGTCGTCCATGATCTCCAGCTTCATCGGCTCGCCGGCCGCATTGCGCAATGCGCCGTCGCGGTAGTGCCAGCCGGCCTCGCCGAGCAGCTCGCGCGCCTGGCGCAGATTGGCCCGCAGCGAACCGGGCGGTCTCGTGCTCGGCTGCTGCACCATGGGCCCGAATACCTCGGGCGGCAGCTCTGCGCGGAACGGTTCGAGCAACTTGAGTTCTTTTTCGCTCGGCAGGCCGGTTGCTCCGAACGGGCTCGCATCCCAGAAGCTATTGAGCCGCGTGTATTGCCCGTAAAACATCATGCGGTTCATCCAGTCGTAATCGAATGCGAGCGCCAACGCGTGGCGCACTCGCCGATCCTGAAATTCCGGCTTACGCGTATTGATCACGAAACCCTGCATCTGCGCGGGGCCATCCGGGAACGTCTCCTTCTTGAGCAAGCCCGAATCGAAATTCTTCCCCACATACTTGCGCGCCCACTGCGTGGCGCTGTATTCGCGATCGACATCGTCCGTCCCGGCCTTGAACGCTTCGAGCTTGACGTATTGATCGAGATAGAGCTTGAACACGATCCGATCGAAATGAAACATGCCGCGACGCGACGGCAAATCGGCCGCCCAATAGCTCGGATCGCGCCGATAGATGATTTCCTTGTCGTTCTTACGCTGTTCGACCAGGTAAGGGCCGCTCGCAATCGGCGGCTCGACGGAGATCTGATCGAATGGCAAGCGCTTGCCGTCCGGCTGCATGCCCCACTTCGGCGAAAACACGGGAAGATCGCCTGCGATCAACGGCGCGGCGCGCGAGTTATCGATGAAATCGAAGCGCACCGTCGAGCGATCGATCACCGTGGCGCGTTTGATTTCCGAGAACTGCGACGAAAGCATCGGCGACGCTTGCTGGCTCTTGAGCGTATCGAACGAATACTTCACATCGCTCGCGGTGATCGGATCCCCATTCGAAAAGCGCGCTTTCGGATTGATATGGAACGTGGCCGACATGCCATCGGGCGCGACTTCGACATCATCCGCAATCAGCGGATATTCAGAAGCGAGCTCATCCCAGCTGCGCTGCATGAGCGTGTCGAACATGAGATTTCGGACGTCCGGCGCGAATTGCCCGCGCACGATGAACGGATTGAGCGAATCGTAGCTCTGCCCTTGATCGTAGTTCTGAAAATGGAGCGTCCCCGTATTCGGCGCATCGGGATCCGCATAATCGAAATGCGTGAAATTCGGCGGATATTTCGGATCGCCGAATTGTGCGATGGCTGGCTTGGCCTGTGCGCCGATCGCGCACGCCAGCCCCAACGCCGTCGCGAGCGCCAGGCGGAAGATGGAAGGTCTCATTCTTTCAGTGCGTGTGGACGCACGCCGGTAAACGCCGGCGCACGATTCATCTGAGCGTTCGGTGGCGAGAAATTAGCCGTCGCACATGGGCGTCGCACACAAGCCTCGAATCCCGTGTGCGACGCCCGTGCGACGGCTGCCCCTAGCACCGCCTCACTTCGATGCGACCAGCAACCACAGGCGGGCCAAATCGCTCGCCCCGTCGGCCCCCTTCACCGCACGGAAGGCTTGAGCGGCGCGCGACTTTTGCCCGGCGAAGTAATAGGCCACGCCAAGATGCAACTGCGCTTGGTCGGGATGCGCCAGCTTGCCCCCGGCAATCGCGGTTTCCATCATCGAAAGCCCGTCTTTCGTCTGCCCCGCGAAAACCAGATTGAGGCCTTCGTCGATCGCCTGCGGCGGATTCGCCTTATCGGCGCCGGCCGCTGCCTTCTTGCCTGCAAGCGCCTGCAGCCGTTTCTCGCGATCGGCTGTTTTCGGATCCTTGCCGAGCACGCCGGACGAGAAGCCTTGATCGATGACCTGCTTCGCTTCCGCCGGGCTTCCCGCAACGAGCGCGAGCTGCGTCATTTCCATGTAATCGTCGGGCGTCGTCAGCGCCCCCGTGGCGCGGCGCAAACGGTACGTATCGATGTCGAGCCGCGACGAATAGCCGGGCTTGTTGCGGATCGCCGATAGCAGATCATCCCAGTACGACTGCTTCGGATGATAGGCGACGAGCGCTTCGAGCGCGCCGCGATAAGCGGCTTCGTTCTTAGTGCGCTGCGCGCAGGTGCCGAGCAGTTGCAATTGCGATTCGTCGGGCGCATGGCCGGCCTTCGTCTGTGCGTCGATGCCCGGCTTCAGCAGATTCACGACGCTCGCACAATCATTGGAGAGGTAATACGACTGCACGAGCATCGTCCGCATCTGCGGATCGCTGCCGCCCGCTTTCAAATAGCGCTGCGCCGTGACGATCGCACGCGGGTAATTGCGCTCCTGAAAATAAATGCCGGCGAGCGTAGCCGTGACCCGTTGCTCATCCTCGCCCTGCAGCTTGCCGCCGTTGAGCAGCGATTCATAGGCTTGCGCCGCCAGGCCCGTATCGCCGGCGGCCATCGCCGCGGCGCCGCGCATTTCTTCCACCATGTACGTTTCGTACGGCGTCTTGCCCGATACCGCGGCCGCTTGCGCGATCTTCGCCAGCGCTTCCTTGTACTTATGCGCGTGGTAGAGATTTTGCGCGTCGTTCAAAGGCTTGCCCACTTCGGGGCGCAGCGTATCGGCCGCATAAACCGCGGCGGGCGCCGCTGCTAGCGCAAGGAACGCACAGCCGGCGGCGACGAGCGCCGCATGCTTGAACCGTCGTTGAATCGATCGCATTGCCACGTCCTTATTGCATGTATTGCTCATTGCCGATCAAGCCGATCTTCGTTGCGCCCACCCGCTGCGCCGCCGCCATCACGGCCGCGACGTCCTTATAAGGCACGAGCTTGTTCGGCCGCACGTGAATCTCGTCTTGCACGGGCTCGGCCGCCACTTGCGCCAGCTTCGATTCGAGCGCGGCTTTATCCGGGATCGGCGCGCCGTTCCACGTCATCGTGCCGTCGAAGTCGATATCGATCTGCACGACTTGCGGCTGCACCGCCGGCGGCGGCGGATTACCGACCGGCAGGTTCATCTTCACGGCATGCATCTGAATCGGAATCGTGATGATCAGCATGATCAACAGCACGAGCATCACGTCGATCAACGGCGTCGTGTTGATATCGACCATCACTTCCGGTTCGCCGCCGCCACCCGAAGGTACGTTCATTCCCATCGTGTCCTCCTGTCGAGCCAGGCAAAAACTAGCCCCCGCGTGCGGGCGGCTCCGTGATAAATGACACCTTGGCGATCCCGGCGCGCTCGCAATCGGTGATCACGCGCCCGATAAACTCGTAGCGCGTTTCCTGATCGCCGCGCACGTGGATTTCGGGCTGCGGCGTCATCGCCGAAACCGTCTTGAGCTTGTCAAGCAATGCCGGGCCGTCGACGTGCGCTTCGTTCCAGAAAAAGTCGCCGTCTTTGTTGACTGCGATCTCGATGCTCTTAGGCGTCGTTTGCAGCGGATGCACCGTTTCCTTGGGCAACTGCAGCGGCACCGTATGCGTGACGACCGGGATGGTGATCAGAAAGATGATCAGCAGCACGAGCATCACGTCAACGAGCGGCGTCGTGTTGATAGCGGCGATGACTTCGTCGTCGTCCTCGCCCCCAACGCTCATAGCCATGGTGGACCTCGCTTATCGAAACGGGATTACTGAACGAGCGACGCGGCGCGATTCGCGGTGCTGCGCGCCGAGCGCTTGCCGCCCGCGAGCAGGACCGTATGCAACTGCGCACCGAAGGCGCGCACCCGCTCCATCACCGATTTGTTGCGACGAACCAGGAAGTTGTAGCCCAACACCGCCGGCACGGCCACCGCCAGACCGATGGCCGTCATGATCAGCGCTTCGCCGACGGGGCCGGCCACCTTATCGATCGACGCTTGGCCCGCGATGCCGATGGCCGTCAGCGCGTGATAAATCCCCCACACCGTGCCGAACAGGCCGACGAACGGCGCCGTCGAGCCGACCGTGGCGAGAAACGCCAGGCCATCTTGCAGACGGTTGGCGACGCTCGTGATCGCGCGTTCGACCGAAACGTCGATCCACGTATTGCGATCGACGGCTTCGAGCAACGCTTCGTCGTGATGCTCGCCGGCTTCGATCGCAGTCTCGGCGATAAAGCGGAAAGGCGATGTTTCTTCAAGCTGCTTGGCGCCGTCGGCCAGCGTCGGCGCGCTCCACAGTTGCTCGTCGGCAGCCTTGGCGCGACGATTGGCGCGGAACTGCTCGAAGAACTTCGTGATCATGATGTACCAGCTGCCCATCGACATGATGACGAGCAAGATCAATACGAAGCGCGCCACAAAATCGCCGTTCTTCCAGAGCGCGCCGAGACCGTACGGATTCTCGACGGCTTCGGTCGCGGCCGGGGCGGGCGGCGGCGCCGGTTGATCGGCGGACGGTGCGGCGGCTTGCGGCGCGGCGGTCGCGGCCGAAGCCGTTGCCGCCGCCGTGGCGCTCGTATCGCTTGCTTGCGCGTAGGCCATGTGCGGCAACGCGATGTTTGCCGTTGCGACGGCGATCAGAGTGGTGGTGGCCAGTGCGGCAAGGGAACGCTTCTTCATCATCTGCTCCAGTTCAGTTCGGTTCAATCGTTGAACTCGTGATTCCTGTTTTACCTGTATCGCTCGGGGCGATGCGTGCGTCGTGGTTCGACGCTCAACGTGCCAAGTCCATCAAACTCGGCTAGTTGAGGTTGAACGAGAACGGCACCTGCACCCGAACGGCTTGACCTTGTGCGATGCAATTGAACCGCTTGACGGCCTTGAACGCTGCGTCGTCGAGGCTGTCGTGGTCCGACGATTTCGCCACCCGCTCGTTCGTCACATGCCCTTGCGGATCGACCGTGAACTCGATCGTCACGTCGCCCGTATCGCCGTTTTCCTGTGCTTCCTTCGGATATGCGATCGAGCCGCGGATCTGATCCGAATTCGGGCACACCACACCCACTTCCGTATGAACGACCGGCTTGGGCGGCGCGACCGTCGGCGGTGCGACCACGGGCGCCGATTGCACGGGCGTGGCCTGGTGCGTGATCGTCGCTTGCGGCGGCGCCTGCACCGGCACCTCGGGCGGCGGCACGAACGGCGGCGGCGGCGGAGCGAACTTCGGCGGCGGCAGTTGCACGGGCGGCAACGGCGGAGGCGGAGGCGGCTTCACCGGCTCGATGATTTTGGTTTCGATCGGATGCTGGATGACGTGAACGACCTTCGTTGCGAGGCCGTTCAGCAGTGCGTAAACAAGCACGACATGCAACGCGATGACGATGGCGATGCCGCCGAAGCGGCGCGCGGGGTTTTGATGCTTTCGCCCGAATTCGCGTGGGCGACCTGACCATGCCAGCCCGGATGCGGCTCCGGGCGAGTGTCCTTCGACTTTCATACCCACCTTCGATCCTCCCGGCGTGAATCGCCTTGTTCCGTGATTGCGGCGCTCGTCATGCAACGAACCGCGGGATGAGGCCGATCACAAGGGACTTCTTGCCACTTTCTTCAAAAACAAATCCGCCACCTTCACGCGCCTAAGCGTCGCCTTCGACACGAAACGGTGATCCGGTGTGTGAAGGCGGCGGACCGACTTGCTATCTCGAGATGCCTTGTTTTTCGATTTAGAACTTATAGGTCGCGCCGATTTGCGCGAAGCGACCGATGTACGAGTAGATCGATTGGTCGTAACCGTTCAGATCCAGCGTACCTTCCGCGAAGATCGGGTCATACGGAGGCGTGCGATTGAAGATGTTGTCGATGCCGCCGTAGATCGTCCAATGCTTGAAGCCCGTGTAGGACACCATCAGGTTGAACTGGCTATACGAGCCCACCTTGGCCGGCGCCGGGGCCGGCAGCAGGTTTTGCGCGTACGGGCCCGTGAATTGCCACGTCAAAGCCGCATCGAACTTGTGGTACGTCCAATCGAGCGTCGTGTTGCCGCGCCAACGCGGGAAGCTGCCGCCGAACGGCTGCGTGATCGTATAGTTGTTGCCCGCGCCATTGACCGGCGTGCGTCCCGGGAAGCCGATCTTGAACTGATTGACGTAGGCCCAATCGCCCGACAGCGTGAAGGTGCCCACTGACGTCGGCAGCGCTTGGCGCAACGTGCCTTCGAAGCCGTTCGTGTCGAGATAGCCCAGGTTCGAGTACGGGATGAACTTGTACAGGATGTTGCCCGTGGCCGGATCCGTCACGATCTGCGAAGGTTGGCCCTGGCCGATCACGTTGTCGACGCGGATCTTGTACCACTCGAAGCCGACATCGGTCGTGCGCGTCGGCGACATTTGGAAGCCGATGTTGAAGTTACGCGTGCGCTCCGGCGCAAGGTTCGGATTGCCCACCGTGATCGACGTGTAGTTCAAACCGGTGTTCGGATCCACCTGGATGCCCATCGTCTGCGATTTGCTGTCCTCGACGAACGTCGGCGCGCGGAAGCCGCGGTTATACGACGTATAGAAGGTCAGCGCTTGCACCGGCTGATAGCGCAAGGCGAAGCGCGGCGAGAAGGCGCCGCCGACATCGCTGTAGTGGTCGTAACGGCCCGATTGGCTGAACGTCAAATTGCGGATGATGGGCACATCGATCTGGTAATACACCGCGCCCACGTTGCGCTGGCCGATCACCGTCTGCAAGTTGGGGTTGAGCACTGCGCCGCTGGCGAACTCCGCGCCCGGCGTCAACGCGATGCTTTGGTGCGTGAACTGCGCGCCGAAGCCGAGGCCGACGTCGCCGGTCGGCAGATGGAACAGGTTCGGCGTCGAAATCGTCGCATCGATGGTATCGAGCTTCGAAATACCGAGGTTGCCCGCGTTCTGGTACAAGCCATTGAGGCCGTTCGGCGTCGCCGACGGATTGGCGAAGTTGAACGTGCCGTTCTGGTAGATGTTCGTGAGTGCCGCAACGTTCAGCTGATTCGTATACGTGTTGGATACGACGCTCTGCGAATGGCTGAGCGACGTCGCCCAATCCCAATCGCCGTACGGCAGCGTGAACGAACCCTTCACGCCCGTCGACGCGCGCCAGTACGTGGCGTCGGTTTTTTCGGCGTTCGTGTTCGGGAACGAATAGGTCAGCGGCGTCGGCACGCCGAACGGGTTATACGGGTTGGTCGCCGGCACCGTGGTGCTGAACAGGCCGAGCTGTTGCGTCGCGGGGTTCCAGGCGAGCGGCGGGTTTTGCGGATTGCCAACCGTGTTGCCCCAGATGCCGTCGTTCGTCGTGGTTTGGTTGTGGCTCAGCAGCAAATCCGCAAATGCCGTCGTCTTGTCGTCGATCTTGAAATCCGCATGGATCTTGGCGTTCAAGCGCTGCGTTTGCGGCAAGATCGACATCCCGCTTGCGGTGTTGATGCCGCACAGCGTACCTGCCATCCCGGGCGTCAACGAGTTCGTCGCAGCGGGGCCAACCGAGGCGCCGAACGGGCAGTTGCTCAACGCTCGCGCGCTGCCGTCAGGCATATTCCAGTACGAAGGCGCGAGCACCGAGAATCCGCCCGGCTTGCCCGTCCAATCCTCGTTGCGCGTCGAATCGCGATCGGCCAGCGTGAAGCCGCTCGACTGATAGAAGCTCGCCGCGGCGGTGACGTTGAAGCGGTCGCTATTCAGATTGCCGAAGCCGCCGAGAATGCCGAACTTCGTCGTGCCCTGGCCGTTGCCGCCGTTGATCGCGCTACCGTAGCTGCCGTCGAGCTGCAGGCCGTGGAAGTTGTGCTTCGTAATGATGTTGACCACGCCCGCGATGGCGTCGGAGCCGTATTGCGACACGGCGCCCGTTTTCACGATTTCGATGCGCTCGATGTCGTTCAGCGGCAGCGTGTTCAGATCGAAGAACGAATCGACCGTATTCGAAAAGGCGGCGAACGGCGCGACGCGTTGCCCGTCGACCAATACGAGCGTGTATTTTTCGCTGAGCCCGCGCAGCGCCATACCGGCCGCGCCCGCCGCGAAGTTGCCGGTTTGGCCTTCGCTCCAGCTATTCGCCGAGTTCGCGGACGTATTACGCAGGAAGTCGGCGACCGTCGCCGCGCCGCTTTGCTCGATCTGTTTGGCCGTAACCGTTTGAACCTGATTGAAACCGACCTTGTCGGAGCTTCGGATCAGCGACCCCGTCACCTCGAAGCGTTGCAGCTTCTGGACGTCGCCCGCGGGCTTGGCCGCTTCACCTTTTGCCGGCGTCGCCGCCGTATTCGCCGCCGCGGCGGCCGACGCGCCCACCGGCGCCGCTGCTGTCGAGGGCGCGCCCTGCGCCGCGGGCTGACTTTGGGCGAAGGCCACCGACGTGCCCAACGCCGCCGTCAACGCCACTTCAGCCCAAACGATGGTTCGTATGGCCGATCCTAAAGCCGTCAGTTTCATTTTTCCCTTTCTCTCGTCAGTAACGCCAAGTTGTTATGCGGGAGGGCCTGGCTCACCCTCCCGCTTGCGGCACACCCCTGCACCGCCCCCTGTTGACTGCCCCGTTCTTCCACTACCTCACACCACTGCCATGGCCGTCGCGCGCGTTTTCGTCATTTGGCGTTGAAACTGCGCACGACTTCTTTATTTAGTACTCCTAACTCAACAAAATGCCGCATCTGACTTGCGAACCTCGCGCCGGCATGCAAGCGTGCGATCTCAGTCGCGCGAAGGCGACGAGATGCGCTCGGCCACCGGTCCCACACTTTGGAATCGTTAGGATTCCTAACTGTTAAGTGAAGACCGGCCCCGCAATAAAAACGAACAACGGCTTAATCAAAACAACTTTGGCGTTCCGACCCAGACGAGCACCGTTTCGTCGCTGGCGGTGTTGGCCCACCCGTGCGGGACCGTGGATTCGTAGTGCGCGCTATCGCCCGCGTGCAATACGAAAGTGGCGCCCTCGAGGTTCAGCGTTATTTCACCGCGCAACACATAGAGAAACTCTTCTCCCGCATGCGTCGTCACTTCCGACGGCGGCTGCCCCTCCGGCAATCTGACGAGAATCGCGTCGAGTTGCCGATCGCCCGACACATTTGTCAGCCGGGCGAATAGGTTGGCCGAATCGGCAAAGCTAAAGAACTGCAATTCGTCTGCGCGCCTAACCGATTTGGCTTCCGTCGGCGTATCGACGAAGAACTGCACCGTCACTCCCAACGCTCGCGCAATACCGGCCAACGAGGTGATGGACGGCGTTGCAAGCCCTCGCTCAACCTGCGACAAAAACGGTTTGGAAATGCCTGCAGCCGTGGCCGTTTCGTCGAGTGTGCGTTGGAGCCTTTTGCGAAGCGCTCTAATTTTGCTGCCCAGCACAAGAGCAGCGCTTGTCTTATCTTCAGTGTGCGGAACCATAGCAGGACAGAAACGGGTCGTCAAAAATTGTTTGATATAACTAAATTAGGTTTACCCAAGGTTTACCCGAGGTCGAATCCTTTTCTCAATGCACCGATAAGGTGCCGGCCGTCAAAGCGTGCCGCACGGGCCTTCAGCGCCTCCTCCATTGCGTCGTCGCCAACGCGCGATAGGTGCAACCTTCGTTTAATTGACTGGACGATGCGTAATGCTTTTCCAATAAGCAGTCGGAACAATCCTCGCCTGTATCGAAACTGTTCCTGCCGCTCTGCATTGCAACTGCGGTGCAACCTGTATTGTGTAATTGCAACCCACCTGCGCACTCTCGGCCTCGCCGGCTGCCAAGACGATAACAGGATGAAATTCACAATCGTCAGGGTTGGCTTTAGAGGGGTTCATCTAACTTTGTTAACCGATATAATTTCAATACGCTTTCATATATCTTCCCAATTCCATTCGATTTAGATTGAACGTCAGACAACCGATAGGCTCGGCGCATCGCTTAATATTGTGCGTCGCAGCATTCGCCGTACAGCGATGGAGGGAAATTGGGACGCTCGCCGCTCCAAGCGGTAAGCACCGCTTAGATAAGCGAAATCCGGCTCGTCGCACTCACGATAAAGGTAGGACTCCTAACTAACTGCTGCGGATCGGCGAACACGCGCCGACGCGGTTCGCGCCGCTATACTTGCGTCCCGTTCACCACGCATTTCCCAGCACGATCTCCATCGCCTCTATGAAGAAGTTGTTCGTCAGTTTGTGGCTTGCCGCTGCCGCGCACGCCGTCGCGGCCCCTACCTGTGGGCAGTTCGTTCCGGACGCGCAGTTTCCCGTTCTCGCCAATGCGAAATTGGCGCCCAAGACCCGCCTACTTTGCTATGCCGATTTCGCTGTCCTGCATTCTGGTTTGACGCACGGGCCGCTCTGGTCCGCCGAGCATTTAACGCGCGCGCATTTAGGGGAAGCGCGCGAGCAGGTGCGCACCAATAAATTTTTCGAGGATCCGGCGCTCCCACCCGGCGAGGGTGCGACATTGGCTGACTACAAGCGCAGCGGGTTCGACCGCGGGCACATGAGCCCTGCCGGCGATCGCTGGAACGGCGAGGCGATGGCGCAGTCGTTTACGCTCGCCAACGTCGTACCGCAGGATCGCGAGAATAACCAACACCTGTGGGCGCATATCGAATCGGCGGTTCGCAAGCTCGCTGTGCGTTACGGCGAGGCGTATGTTGTTACCGGGCCGTTGTTCGCGGGTCAAACGCTTCGCACGATCGGCGCGTCGCATGTGTTCGTCCCCACTCAGTTATACAAAGTGGTGTATGTGCCGGCCGCGAACGAAGCGTTTGCCATCGTCGTCGATAACGTGGCGACGGATCGCTACGATGTGAAGACGGTACATGAACTGGAAACGATGAGCGGCATTCGTTTTCCCGGCATCCCGGAAACGCTGAAGGACCAACGAATCGGAGGACTCAAAGGTGTCTGACTTCCATGCATTCGCGAATGACGACGACGTGCTGAATATCGAAGGGGATGCGCTGACGGTGTCGAACGGTGTCGCTTGCATCGCGATAGCCGGCGCGCTCAAGATCGGCAAGGACAAGCGAGGGATGAAAGCGGCGCGTGCGCTCAAGGCGGCGCTTGATGAGATCGTCGCAGCCCTTGAGCGGGAGAAGGCGCTGCCCGATGAGATACAAGATGATCCGCCTGAGGCGACGGGGACGGTGAAGAATCCGTTTGCTTGAGGCGCGCAGGTGTGCTCGTGCTCTAAATACACCCACTCTTCTGCGCATAAAACATTCAATCGCCTGATGAAGCGCGACAACCATGCGATAACGCGCGGATT